>JACCEA012259396.1_pt1 | contig 11054 bp, 10 predicted proteins | sample 7449851 | NCBI WGS metagenome assembly JACCEA01 (sample SAMN15323453, study PRJNA562643) | freshwater metagenome | isolation source: river surface water | place: USA:Blue River Watershed | collected 2017-08-18 | reverse complement strand
TGCACTGAAAGTTGGTGAATTGTCATTATCAGTGTCAAGCATACGGTCCAATCCTTGATCCATAGAGGTCGGCTCAATGTCAACAGCATCGGAATCACTCATGTACATTTCAGTCTGTGATGTTAAATTACGATAAATAATGATTGCAAATTGCCAAATAGTTACCTCATCGTTTTGTGAGGTGGGCGGAAACATGCCACCAACATCAGCTTTTTGAAAGCCCCGAAAGGATGAGTTCCTTACAAATGGATTCGATAAACCGGTCTATGCCGATTAAAATGAATAAAATGATGAGTAAGGAATGAAATAAAGTGCTTACGAAAATATTTGGTGAACTGGATTTGGTCACAACACCAGAAGTGTATTTCCAAAGGCATAATACGCGATAATTGTTCACTTGATGCCAAACGCATCTCAGGGCTTGCATGGCTTTATAAACTTCGTTCATTACATGGGCTGGATCTTTCTTAGATTGAATTCCAAGATACCATCTGAAATAAAAACCAATAACTGAGGAAATGCGAAAGATCAACCTTAGCAATGTTTACCTCCTCCGCCTCGCACTCTGTTCCCTATTATCCGGTGTTATCGCAATCGGTAGTCTTCCACCAGGACCCAAAACATTGGAAGGATTTACCACCGAGGAGTTTCCATGGTCGCGAGCAATTCCATCTGATCTCAAAGATGTTGAGGGGCTCATGGCAAAACTATGAAATCTTGGTGAAGAACCAGGAGGGGTTGTAGAGTTATCTTGAAACGCGAGAATAACATCTTCAATCCGTTTTTTATGTCGTTTTTCATCCAGAAGAAGTTCATAGGCGACTTTAAGATCATGTTTCCCTGGAAGTTTAGGCAATTTTTCAGAAGAATTCACTGCATCTATTACCGACTCTCGAGTAACTCCTCTAATTGGCAAATTACAAACCTTTTCAACAATTTCAGCATCAACATAGCGCTCTTGCATTTCAATCATTTCAGGGGGTAGCGTTAAATAAGCAGGGAGTTTGTGCTTATACCAAACATGCAGCCGCACATCACCAATTGTGATTCTTTTCATCGGGTCAACAACCAGCATCCGCAATATCAATTCACGTGCCGATTGGCTCAAGTGGCTTGGAAGACTGTACATACCAGACTTAATTTTTTTAAACAAATTGGGAATACTTTCATCGTCAAATGGGAGAGTGCCACATAAAAGAGCATACAATATAACTCCACAACTCCAAACATCAACTTCCGGTCCTGCGTATAAGTTACCGCTTATAACTTCTGGTGCTGCATAATTTGGTGATCCACAAGACGTGCGAAGAAAGTCTCCATCGTGGGCTACATTCGACAAACCGAAATCTGCAATTTTAATATTATTGTCTGCATCGAGCAATAAATTCTGTTCCAAAGTAAATTACATGAATGTGGATAATGTCGGGATACTTACTTCAGGTTTCAAATCTCTATGGACAATGCGGTGATGATGGCAATACTCCACACCCGATACGATCTGTTACGTAATTGAACAAGAAAGTTATGACAAGGAATACGAAGATTTAGGAATATGGAATATCAACCTGCTGAAAGAAATGCCTAGCTTCGTCAGGAGGAAGTCTCCCTCTTGAAACGATGTAATCAAATAACTCTCCTCCAGAAACAAATTCCATGATTACAAAAATATCGGAAGGGGTGTCGATGACTTCATATCTGAACATAAAAGGTCAATACCTGCCTCACTGTGAAAACCAATAATCTTACAATCGAATGATATGTGGGTGTGTGCACATTTTTAAAATGTTAATTTCTCTTCGCACTTTTTCAGCCATCTCCATGTGCTTGATTTTTCCTTTGTTCAAAATTTTCACAGCCACTTTCAGACCAGTGATGATATGATGGGCCACTAGAATGAGATTTTATTGACCCACAAGGAAGCAATTATGTCGTAAAAGTTGACGTACATTTGACTTTTCCAAAAGCGCCAATACCCAAAGTTTTAGCAAGGCGATATTGTGCGAGGACTATCGGAACGTTGTCCATTTTTATTTATTTTACTTTGCTTATTTATGGGACGTGATGAAGATCCTACTACAATAACAAGAAGTGATCGAGGGAGAGAATGATGGATTTTCGTCGTTTCAAGTATTAAAAAAATAAGGCTAAATCAGAACACAAACACGACGGCGCTACAAGAGCTTTTTACACTTGCTGCTGCTCTGCTGGCCGCTGCTGCTGGCTGCCTGCTGCTGCGCCCGCAGCAGCGCAATCCAAGCAGTGGCCGCTCCAGCAGTAGTACACCATCATACCTTTCAAGGCGGCAGCACTGCAGGCAGCAGCACAGCACAGCGGCTGTGTGTGGTCGTGCTGCTGCTGCCTGCTGGCGCCTGCACTGCGGCTGAGTTTGTTGGCCGTTAGCAATTACTGTACAAAATCAACGAGCGAGCATCGGCGCATAATCTTGTTATTATTATATAACTTCTATAATAAGTATCAATAACAGTGCCAGCAGAAGGCGAGCAAGCCCCAGCGAAGCACTTCGACTATAATCGAGTACAACATTCTGATAACAATGAATCGCAGTGACGCTGAAAGTTTGGTAGTCGAAGCTGCACATGCTTATGAATTAGGCAATTTGGAATTATCCCTCCATAAGTATCGGGAGAGTTTGGCAATCTGGATTAATTTGTACAAATCTTGTAATGAAAACACAGACAAGAGTGAGCTCTACAAGATTCTGCAGCAAAACATGACAATTGCAGAAGGAATTAAAGCAGAAATTGATGTTCGAGACAACTCTCGAACAACTGGAACATCTACCCCCAAAGCTATTCTTGAATCTGAACGAAAACCGAGTAATTCGTCCAAAGAACCAAAAGAACCACACAGGAAGGCTATCGCTTTGCCCGATAATTATGACTATACAAAGCGGAAAACAAAACCGACACTACCAGTTTGTAAATCAGAATCATCCTCCAAACAATTATTATCTCCCAAGCATAACCGCAAAGCCCCCATTCCAAACATGCAAACCCCCAAAGAAAAGGTTTCCACAGAAAGTGTCCCTTCTAATGGAAAGTCATCGAAGTTGGACGAGTATATGAGCCAGATAATGGATGAAATAGTTGATAAATCACCTGCAGTCCGATGGGAGGATATAGCAGGTCTGGAGTTTGCGAAACAAACTCTTCAAGAAGCGGTAATCCTTCCGAACTTGCGACCAGATATATTCACAGGACTAAGAAGCCCTCCCAAAGGTGTATTATTATTTGGTCCTCCCGGTATGGTCGTACGTTGTCTTTCTCATCCAGTTGTGTTCATTTTTATTCACAGGAACAGGAAAGACGTTGTTGGCAAAAGCCGTTGCTACTGAGTCCGGCTTCACGTTTTTCTCCATTAGTGCTGCCAGTGTTACAAGCAAATATTTAGGGGAGGGTGAAAAGTTGATGAGGGTATGTTCTTCATGTTTTCTCTTTAAGAGTTTGTTTGTATTTAAAATGTTATGAAGGCTTTATTTGAAATTGCACGTGCAAAACAACCATGCGTAATCTTTTTTGATGAAATTGATGCTCTGATGTCTGCAAGAAAAGTAACTCAATATATCCTTGAGAAAATGGAAGCTTATAGGTTTTTAATCACAGGAAAACGAGCATGAAGCGTCACGTCGCCTGAAAACAGAATTTATGACACAGGTGAAATAAAGGATCGTCCGTTCTTTTTCTACACTTTTAGTTAATGCTTTTTTGAGAAGATCGATGGTGCAACAACATCCACAACCGATAGAGTGTTAATAAGTAAGATTGGTATTTATCCTTATGTTTATAGTATAGTGTTGTTTTAACACACTTTGTTAGTGGGTGCAACAAATTTGCCTTGGGATTTGGATGAAGCAGTATTGCGGTGAGTTCTTTCCTACTGGTTTTAATTTGTAGATAAATTTCATCGCATTGTTCATTCAAAGCCGCATGGCGAAAAGAATTTATGTGCCACTACCGGACGCTATCGCCAGAAAGAGCTTGATACTTCATTTGCTCAACAAGCAAGGCTCAAACGGGATGAAAGTTCTGCTACCCTCGGACGTAGAGAAAGTTGTTAAGTTGACAGAAGGTTATTCAGGGTCTGACTTAAGTGCTGTACGTAAAGTACTTAGTTCAAATACTTCAAAGCTTGTAAAACATTTGTTAATTATTAGGTTTGTCATGAAGCTGCTCTTGGTCCAATTAGAGAAGTTAGTGCCTCTCAACTGCGCACCATAAAACCTGAAGAAGTCCGACCCATTCAACTGAAAGATTTCGAAAATGCTGTGAAGGTTATCCGTCCAAGCGTTTCATCTTCAAACTTACAACAGTTCCAAACTTGGTCAGAGGCGTATGGAGTTACACGATAAATTAGATTGAACATGATTAGGTGATCCTGATCAGAATATATTCTGAACAATTGCATCTTTTCTTACCGCTTTTACGGTACCCTTACATACGTTGCCGGGGCCGATTTCGTATGCCTTCTCGAATGATGCAGATGAAGTCATGTTGGATATGATTGTTTTCCATTTAACAGGACAGATAACTTGATTCAGCAAAGAATTACGGATGTCTTCAACACTTTCATATGGTTTGGCATTTACGTTAGATAAGACACTTATTCTGGGTTCCATCAATTCAGTGTTGCTCAGAGCAGAACGCAGAATTGGAACAGCGCTCTCCATATAATGGGAATGAAAAGCTCCAGATACAGGTAAGGGAACTACCAGCTTTGCTCCAAAGGTTTTCCCAATTTCTTTAACCAACCTGCATGCTTCGATGTGTCCTGATAATGCAAAATTGTTGGATGTAAGAAAATTTCCAATAGTTATGTACTTTCCACTTTTTTGTGTGACCGTTTCACATAATCGAAGGATTTCAATTTCATCCAATCCAATTACAGCAATCATTCCAGTCTCCTCCATATTCGATGCCGATTGCATTGCTTCTCCTCGCGCCTTGGTCAACTTCACTCCGTCTTCAAATGAAAAACAACCAGCGAAGCACAATGCGCTGTATTCACCTGCACTTCCGGTTTTTAGCATGCCATGATTGTCTAACAAATTCACTGACCTAAGCTGAGACCGAAAGTGGCGGTGCAAGCTTGGTAGACTTCCGGATTAGTGAATTTCAGTTTTTCAAGAATTGCCATGGTTGTGACAAAAATAGACGGTTGAGAAATGATAGTGGAGTCTAATTCTTCTTTTGGGCCATTATTAATCTAGTGACAAGAGCGCGTAAATGCTAGATCCAAACCAAACAACAAATCAATGACCTTGTCCAATAGATCATATCCCAATATATTAGACGCTCGTTCAAACAATAATCTTGATTTTCCGTATTCACAAACCGAATGTGCCATGCCAATATGCTGGACTATCATCAGTAAGATCTAAAAACGACGAATCAAGAAGAATTACTTACCACCTTGACCTGGAAACATGAATGAAGTTTCATAATTTACAGATCGTTCTCTCTGTTGAACAGAACCTTGATGGCGCATGGCATAGCTCCTGTAAAGTTTGATCGACCGCATAGACAAACAAGTGCACAAGGATGCATACACACCAAATCGTCCCAATGACATCATCATTGCATTTGCTGTCCTGATTCCAACAATAACATTATTGTGAGTAGCAAATAAAAAGTAGCATTGTAGAAGAAAATGCAAAATTCGCTTCCAAAACGGCCTGAAAAATACAGCCGGAAAACGATAGAAACCCAAACTGAAATCCGCAAATTTTGCGTCAGTGGCTATACCATCTACAATGTACACCCACAGCACTTCTTCTTATTTCCACATTTCCTATCAAGGGTTGATGAAACTATAATTTCCAGATAAGCTGCTTTCTGCAATAGCATACATAGATGCACAGATAATTCAAAAACACGGTTGTGGGATGATGCCAGATTTTGATCCAGTCATTCTTCAAAAAATCACAGTGCATCATGGATCACACCAATGCTAAGCAAGATGACCCATTACTTCTCGTCCAATGGCCTCAATTTGTCTGGACAAGATGTTTCACATTCAACATGCCCCTTCCCTCTGCAATCACTCTCAATCCAACCAGCACTATTGTTTATCTTATGCAGAGCTGTTTGCGGATTGAAGATAATCTCACCTTTCTTGCATCGAGATGGCTTTCGACGAAGCTCGGAATACCACTAGTTGTAGCGGTAGGTCCATTTGAAAGCACTGATCGATATGTTTGCTAATGTTCTAATAAATCGACAGACTCTTGTAGAAACAGCACCATTCAAAATATTCAACGAAATGCAATCCGAGATTCTTCCTGTTGCCGCGAAAGCATTGATTTGCCAGCACATTGACAGGTAATTTGGATAATACGATTTGATTATTTTGATAACATTAATTTTAGAGCAACGTGTTTTTATTCGGTTTATGAGGAATTGACTGAAAAGGAAATTCCATTCGTAGGAATTCCTATTGATACATTGGAGGATTCGAGCCTTGAAGTTCGTGTGAAAACCATCAGTTCATATTTTCTGTCTTCCAAGGATCAATTCGATGCATCCATTTTTGTATTCTTTACAGACGATTTTTTGCATCCCATTAATTTTCATTTGTGCAGTACCATGGGGAAATCCAAGAACATTCCTATTTTGGCATTTGATAGTAATAACATCATTCCAAATATAGATTTAGGTTGCGATAGCATCGATATTTTCGAATCTCGATTTTTGGACTCCATGAAGGAGCATGCCTTTTCTGTGTGGTCATCAGAATTTTCTGTTGAACAATCCGTTGGGTCAATTGTTCAACAGCGGTTGAAATTCAACAAGAGAGGAGATCAGTTCATTCCTTCTGTGATTAACATGGATGTTGATCCAAACACTAATGTTGTGGACTGGAATAAGTTTAGAATATCTCTAATGCAACTACAAGATCGACTGAACATATGCTCTGTAATGTGGAATGAGGTAATGGAAAGTGCATTGTCATCGACCGAAACACCAATGGCTTTTGACCATGTAAATGTGTTATTAAAGGCATCAAAGATAGGAATTTTGTCACCCATTAGATGGTGTAAAGCACATGCAAAGTGCCCCTCGAGATTTGAATTGGTGGCAAATATTTGGATGAAAGAACAGTATGCTTGCTATCGAATGACCAGGAAGTATTCACTTTTGCTTCCTGTGACGGTGGGGTTGCTTGATTGGCTTGGTGCCATTGATGATTGTGCGCAGCAAGTCCTGCTTGATTCTGCTGGTAGTTTCGCGATTTTTCAGCAAAAAATTCATGCTCTGTATGGTTCAACCACTCCGCGAGACGTTAGGTGCTGTAAAACACCAATAAAGTGTTTCAATATATTAAATTGGAAGTTAGTTAACGATAAAGTGCAGTTTTGGACTTCCCCTTTTTACCTTGCATGCTGGATTTTGTGTTACATCGGCTTGGTCCCAAATGTTCAAGTGGCCCTTCAATTGTCTTTTCGAGATCTCGTTATCCACTCTTGGGTACCGATTGAGACTTGTGCGGCCGATGCAGCATTATTCGTGCTTGCTGCAGAAAGCATTGTAAATGAATGCAAAGGTGTTGATAATTCCCAAAGGGGAGCAATAAAGTTATATCAGAAATTCGAGGAATGGAGACGAATGATTGAAAATGAAACGTCCGCTTTACTTGGTGCAACATAGGGCAAAACAGATATATCATCCAGTCCATTTGTAATTTACTACAAATATTAATATTATTAGTGTGGTTTCGGTATGTGTCCATCCTGCATCAAATTCATTGAATAAAAGGTTTTCGTTGTTCGATGGACAATCACTTACTACATAGAAATTTCTGGTAGCTTTGGGCAGTTTGACCACCAAGATATCGTGTTGTTGTTGCAGTTTAACCTGGCAACCTAATCTTGATGTTGCAGTAAGTCCAAATGCCCTATCAAGCATATCTTCTTCTTCCTCTGTAGGCTCAGGTAAAGCATCATAAACTCCTTTCTCCAGAATAACGTGACAAGTGGAGCAAGCACAAACACCCTCACATGCACCTTCTAACTCTATTCCGTGTTGATGTGCCACTTCGAGGAGACTATCCCCAATTGCAGCTGCAGTAAGTGATTCTCTCCCGTCCTTGTGAATCCATTTTATAAGCAAAGGCTTATTGCTGCCTCCATTTGAATTGAACCTGAGAGCAGATAATATTGCCGAATTCCTCGTCACCGATAGAATTCTATTTGGAAAAGCCATTATCCCTGAGATGATAGCTAGATGAGAAAAGGAATCAGATGTGTTGTGTGATGCTTGTTGATGGTTCATCATCAGCACACCTGGCACCGCGCTGTGGCCGGGCGCTTGCTCGCAGTACATTTTATATAATCACTTATTTTATTGCTCATCATATACATACCATCCATATACCATACACAAATGGCAGAAATCTAGCTTGACTTATTCATACACGCTACAGAAAGCTTCTTCTGATATTTCCTTAATCGTAACTGCATGTTTCTATAGTGTTCAAATCCGGTGCCAGTGCAAGCGGTACCGTCGGTATGCCACCGTGCAAAATGAAAGTCACATGATGATTTTGGGTGTTAAAGCAAGGTTTGCCCAAGCAACTAGTATATTAGTACTAGAAGCTAAAGCACCTTCATTTCCAGGTACTTTCACCAAAGCTTGAGAAGATCGGAATGGTGGGATGACTAATCATGGAAAATTTGGACCCGCCTATATATCGTCAATACAATCATCCCTAATGAATCCCTCAAGATATTACCTTTTTTCGGCTATTGTTAGACCATTTATTAACCATGTTTATATAGCTATCAATTATACGCATTATGTGATTCTTCATTGTATCATAATATTGCAGTCTCGAACTATCTGCTGCTGTGATATTGGTAGTGCTATTCGAATTTGATTAGATGCCGCCAACAAAGTCTGCTGCATATAATGAAACATTCATTTTTAGAAGTAACAAGAATGGCATCACTACTTGCCAATTGATAGTGTACCTTATCATCAGCACTTTCTAGCTTTCAACGTGTTAAACAGGATCATATTCTTCTTCATGCATTTCACGATAGATTGTTTCAATGGTGGCTTAAATATTTCCACATCAGGATCATAATAACCTATCTCCAAACAATCAGTATCATCTACAGAGGTTGTGATACATGTAGCAGTAATATATAGTCATAGGTAAGATATGGATCAATTAAGCTCCACATACTAAATGCATTAATAATTGTTGAAAATCATTATAATAATAAGTCAATACCTGATACGTCAAGTATTTTAATGATGACGTTGTACCTATGCTTGGTGCCATCGTTGGTCCACGGTAATTCCTTCCACCACCAGCATCAGATGGAATACCATCACATAAGAATACTGACATTTCATCTGCACCATAGCCTTCCTAGCCTGATGTCTTTAGGTCAGATGTGATATCCTTATAGACAGCTTGTAAACAGGTTTGTGTGGAGCATAAGGGGCAATCTGGTAATCACTTATCACGAACAAACGACAAGTAATAGATTCATTAAAACGCTATATCTAATTGTGTTAATGACAATAATCGATTACTCTCAAAACTTGTCGAAGTGATTTCATTAATATGTTCCAAATGTTCCAAACAAGTACCACTAGACGTCAGTCGTAAAACGATAATTTGCAATGTGAATCAAGAGGGTGATCATAATAATACTGTGCATAGTGTATCTCTTTCTCTTTCTCTCTCTCTTTCTCTGTCCATGCAATAATGATAATGAAGTATAGAATTGTTGATATGCTCGAATACATCTATATCTCTATCACGCTTACTATTTTAATTTTTTGAATATTCTGTGTAGAATATTTTTTGACAGTGTTGTATTGGCTATAATTTGTATCAATGAGGTGTGAAGTGCAAGTTGATGGCGTTTTCATATTGTGGCATAGTCTCCAGACGTTTACGACTTATGTAGACTCTAGCAGACTCAAGTAATCCGATTGTTATTAGTATGTGGAGTTTGCCCCCTTATTTTCAGCATCTGCATATTTATATCATAACGTCGTATTGCAGATGGCAGAAAATGCCGCGCAATATGTATAAATGTCTTGCCGAAACGCCTTATTGGTTTGCGGGATACGGGTTTCAAGGTGGATCAATGGTGATTGTGATATGGTGCCTTAGCTAAAACGTCGTACAGAATCACTTAAGGTACTTTTCTTTTCTGATTTTGATGGATGTACATCCTGCTAGAAGCATATATTAAAGTGATTTGACGTAGCATGACTCATTTTCATCACAGATAAGGATAAGCTAGAAGGAGATATATCGCATACTGGATAGTATAATGTATTGCTTCTTGGTATGTGCATTATCAACGGAAAATATGTCAAACCACCATAAGATAATGGTAGTTGTCTGAAGAGATGAAAGTGCGTTCAGTGAGGGTAACAGCATACGATCAATATTGTAAATGCTAAATCTTGAATTGGGATAAGTTATGGTTCTAATATGGTAGGGGATTGTTCATAACTTTTGATGCATTTATTTTGACAATTATGCATCTCACCACAGATATGTTAACTACCCTTGCCCAAAAATAGGAACGTCATTGCTTGCTAGATTACAGGAATTAAATTCCCATTTTTTGTGGTAACGGGAGGTTAACATCGCTGTGATGAAATGTATTGTAATAGTAATAGCAACTGTTGTTCACGCCCTCGGTTATTTCTGCAAACTTTCTATTGAGAGTTCATGATGATCCTTTGTATGAATCTTTATCATTTCTTTCAATATGCTAGGCTTTGTAATTTTTGTAGCATGTAGTGTTTGTTTTGAACTTCTAATTAGATTTCTTTTTGTGTCATAAATTTGGTTGATTTTTCAATTTGAAAATAAAAATTATATTATACATAACTACAAGAACTAAGTACAGCATACGAAATATCTTAAAGAGGAAAGAATGGTGGTAGCAATTAAGGATAAGTGCATTATCCGATTTCCCCATTTCCACCTAACCTCTGCTCACTGCCACCAATCGTACATAATTCATTCCATTCAACAACAAAAAATAAAACCCCTACATTCCC
>JACCEA010923148.1_pt1 | contig 11054 bp, 4 predicted proteins | sample 7449851 | NCBI WGS metagenome assembly JACCEA01 (sample SAMN15323453, study PRJNA562643) | freshwater metagenome | isolation source: river surface water | place: USA:Blue River Watershed | collected 2017-08-18 | reverse complement strand
GGAAGCTGCTGCCGTCGCGGCCGATGATCGTGTTCCAGCCGTCGATACTATCGAGACGGACCGAGACCTCTATGGTCCATGCCTTGGGCGACCAGGCGTTCAAGACCGGGTCGGTGGTGTAGCCGTCCTGCGGCGCGTAAAAGCGGGCGCAAAGACCGGAGCCGGTGAGGGTGTCGCCGGAGTAGGAGGGGCCGACGATGTCGTCGTAGCCGTGGAGGGCGTAGTCGTTGCCGGAGAGATCCGCGGCGGGATTGGCGGCGAAGGTGGTCGCGGCGGAGCCGGCGTCGAAGTTCCAGTGGGCGACGGTGCGCGGAGCCGCGGCGAAGCCGACGGACGGCAGAAGCGCGAGGGCGCAGGACGCGGCGAAGGCGAGGGAGGAGCGAGGAAGCATGGGGGTGGCGGGTTTGGCCGGCGTTTCGGCAAAGCGAAGTGCCTGAAAGCACCGAAGGGCGCGAGGGCTGCGCAGGCCCGGCCTTGCCGCACTCGGAAAGCGTTAGGGTCGGAGGATAAGGCTAGAAATGGGGCGCAGGGGCGGATTTTACGTCATGCGCCGGGCCGACCGATCCTCACGGCACGCGATGAAACGGGGTGCCTGCGGTTCTTTTCGTGTCCGTCTAACGGAGTTTAGGAAGCGGGAAGTCGCCGCAACCCGCGCAGTGTGGCGAAGTCACCGCCCCAATCGGTAAGGGAGGGCAGGGGTTTTGGCGCGGAGCCCTGGCGGCGGCCGGTGCGTTCGCGGTAGGCGGCGAGGTGTTCGGCGACGAAGGCATGTGAGCCGATCACGGCGCCGTCGGTAAAGTGGCGGATGCGGCAGCGCAGGACGGTGGCGCGAGGCAGGCGACCTTTGGCCTTGACCACCTTCTGTAGCTCGGCGGCAGAGACGGTGCCTTCGCCGGGTCGCGCGCCGGAGCCGACGCCGAACAAGGTGAGGCGATAATCGGCCTGGGCTTGGTCCCAAGCGGGGGTATGCTCCTCGGCGGCGAGAAGCTGACGCAGGCCGGCCTGGGCTTTCGTGCCGCCGGCGACGGCTTCGCCGTAGCCGCAGAAGCGGTAGTCTTTGGGATCGGAGACGAGACCGGCGCGGACGGCGTTAAGGTCGATGTAGGCGGCTATCGTCTCGAGGATCTTGCCCTGGCCTTCGACGAGGACGGATTTGAAGCGTTCGGCCCAGAGGGTGCCGTAGCGGTTGTGGGTGCGGTTGAACCAGACGGAGAAGCGCTGTTTGAGCAGCTTCATGAACTGGGAGACGTCGCCCATCAGGGCGAGCTGGCGTTTGCGCCAGACCTCGCCCTCGGGATCGCCGGATTGTAGCCAAGCCGCGATGACATCGAGCCGGGCTTGCTGAAAGCGGGTGGGCTTGGGGTAGAGAACGGAGTAACGCCGAAGCAGTTCCTCGTTGGAAACCTCCGAGGCTCTGGGCACGCGGACCAGAACATGGAAGTGGTTGGACATGATGGCGTAGGTGAGGACCTGAACGCCGCAGAAGTCGGCGACCAGCCAGAGCTGTTTGCGCAAGGTCTCCTTGGCCACGTCGTCGAGGAGGAAGGCGCCGTTCACCGTGCGGGTCATGCAGTGGTAAACCGAATCCCGTTCGGCGGTCGGCACTTTGATGCGGGAGGTTCTCATGGCTGGGGAGTGATGATGGCGACGATCAAATGGGCACAAAAAGCGTTGTGCGTTCAATTGTTTTTAACCTGTCCCTAATTTCGGCTCACGGCGCAGGACTGGCGCGCATCCTGCCGCTGGGGATCATTGGGGACTTTGCGACGGAGCAAAATGTAACATATAACCCCTCCGGCTATTCCACCCCGTCCGGCTACTCCCCCGACGCTTTTTTCAGGGCCCGCCTCTCGGCTCGTTCTTTTGCCAAACTAATTTGTCCCTCCCATAGGGAACCAACTCATATATTTCTGATAATATAGGTTTCCCATTTTCATTAACCTCAAAATTAAATTTCAATAATTTACCATCTCCCCTGTCTGCCAAGTAGGTTATCGCAGTAAGCCTAGAGTTGGAGAAAATCGCCGATAGGAAACTTAATGACTCAGGAGCTATCGTTAAATGGGCGTCAGCAGTGATCAAGCTGCTAGCTAGAAGAGGAGGGACGATGGCTTTTGCTTTCGACTGTCCAACAGAAAACATATAAGCCCCCCAACTTCCAGCCAGCACGAGGATGATAACAAATATGAGTATGATTTTTTTATATTTCACCATGAGATTCCTCCCTTGAATCCACCTAGAACCATACCCCCAATGCCAAATTGCCCCACGGGCTTTTCGGGCCCATGCTGTGCATTAAAAGTTCCTTTATCATAGTTGCCCGTTTGGCTTGATGCATAGCCGATAGTGCCACCAGCAGCCGGTAGCGCGCCGTATTTATTATTTATCGCAGCTTGTCCGGAGGCATATTGCCTTCCCTCGTAATTATTACATTCATCAACTTCCCCCGAAATACCTACTGCCGCTCCTAATTCAAGTGCTCCGAATGTAGCATCTGCGGCAATTTCAAAACCCGCTTTGGCTGAGATGCCTTTCATCCCATTGGAGCCCGAATCAGACGGACTAAATTCAATTTTTCCACCAACTCCGAATCCAACTGAATATCCCGCATTTGCTCGTCCTCCATTGTATCCAAACGTGATTGAACCGCCTGCGCCCCACGCCCATCCCGCTGTAAACTGCCAAAGCCCGAGCGGATCGATGCCGTTGACAGGGTCATTCTGGACGTAGGCATACATGTTCGGCCCATCCGATTCCTCGATGGGGTCCCTGCTTAGCCACTTTCCGGTATCTGCGTCATACGCGCGGAAGAACGTCAGGGATAGACCGGTAGCTTGATGGTTATAGTGGCCGGTGTAGGCGATATCATAATCTTCAGTGCCACCTAGTTTAACGCGTCGGCCATAAGGGTCGAAAGCATAGCTGCTGACGACGTTATTGGAGGCGTCGGTTACAGCTCGCACACTCCCTAAATGGTCACGGACGTAGTAACGGGCGACCTCTTGGCCAGAAATCCGGCGCATCTCGCCTTGGCTGAAGTAGCGCCGCGTGACGGTTCCGGAGCCATCGCGCTCCTGCACGGGCTGTGTGCCTCCGGCCCACACCCACTGGCGGACAATTGCGCCACTTCCATTGCGCTCGCGGATGCGTTGGCCAGAGCTGTCGTATTCGAAGCGGCCTTCGATGGTGGTGCCCGAGCCCCACGCGGCGAGGCGGTTGCGGGCATCCCAGCGGTAGAAGCGGACGATGACGCCGCCTTGCTCGATGCGGCTTAGGTTGCCATTGCCGTCGTAAACGTAGCGTTTGGGCGAGAAGTCTGGCACGGCGACTTGCCAGCTCTTGGAGAGCACGGCGTTCGTGGCGGCATCTTGGGCGCGGAGGGTGAGGGTCTGGTTGCCGGAATTGAGCGGGGTGAGCGCATCGACGCGGTGGCTGGAGGAATCCACCGACACCTCACGGCCATTGAGGAAGGCTCGGTTGGCCAAAGGCGCGGCGTTGAACTGGGCGTCGACGCGGAGCCAGCCGCCGGCTTCCTCGGCCTCAAGTTGGTTGCGGCCATTGACCTGCCAGCGGCGCAGGGACGATCCGACCTGCTCGGAAACGCGATTGCCGCCATCGTCGTAGCGGTAGGCGTAATCGGTAGTGGCCCCTGCGGCGCTGCGCCGGGCGGTCTCCAGCTCGTCTCCCTCAGTATAGCGATAATCCCACTGGGCGACGGAGCCGTCGGGAGCGGTTTGATCCCAATCGGTGATCAGACCCCGGAGATGGTCTTGGACATAGGCTTGGGCGCCGACGACCGAGTTGTCCGGGCGACGGGTGGTGATGCCCGCCAAGGCGAAATCCTGCGCGAGGGGTTGGTAGCCGAAGGTGGTCGTGAGGCCGCCGCTACGGGCAACGTTGTCGAGGCGGGCGGTGGCGCCGACGTAGGCGTAGTTAAAGGTGCCGAGAGGATTTACCACCGGGCCGACACGGCCCAAGGCATCGTAGGTCCAGGTCTCGCTCTGGCCGGGGAGGGTGCGCGTCTTCAGGCGTCCCAGCTCATCGTAGGCATAGCCGACAAGCGCTCCGGCGATGGGGCCGTTGACGCTGGCGAGGCGGCCGGCGCCGAGGGTGCCGGTGGGCGCGGTGATGGGGTGGTAGCCGTAGTCGATGGCGGATACGACGGTGGCGCCTTGGCGATCCTCCGCGCGGGTAAGGCGAGGGTAGACGGGATCGTAGGTGAAGTAGCTGTCGGGGGTGCTTTCCTGGGCGTTGCCGTGGACGATGGCGCCGAGGTGCCCGTCGAGGGCGTAGCGATAATCGGTCGTCTGCTGGCGTGCGTCGGTCAGCCGGCTGAGGCGGCCGGCTATGTCGTAAGTGTAGGCGTAGGTGTCGACCTGGCCGGCGAGCTGGTCGCCCTCGAAATGGCGATGGGTAAGGCGGCTGGCGGCATCGTATTGGAAGCGGGTGACACGGTTGCGCGGGTCGATGATCTTTTCCAAAGCACCGCAGCCGCACCATTCAAAGCGAGTCACGCGATTGGCGGGATCGGTGACGGAGGTGGTGCGCCGCATCGCGTCATGGCCGTAGGTGGTGAGGCGACCGGCGCGGTCGAAGACGGACTGCAGGTCGAGCTTGTCGTAACCGAGCTGGACGTAGGTGTTGTCCGGGTAATCGACGCGGGTGGCTCGGTTCAAGTTGTCGTAGGTGTAGGTGAGCGTGTAATTGGCGGTGTCGGTGTAGGTGCGGACCCGGCCTTGGGCATCGTAGGTGAAATTCACCGTGTCGGAGGTGCCCGCGAGCGGGCCGTCGATGCGAACCAAGTAGCCGACGGCGGTGGGGGAGAGGGTCGTCGTGGGCGTGATGCCTTGGCCGGTGGGGTGATACCAATAGGTGGTCACCTCGTTTTTGGCGTTGGTGACAGTGCGGATCTGGCCGACGGAGTTGTAGGTGTAGGACGTGGTCTGGCGGGCGGCGTCGATTGTGTAGGCGGGGAGGTGGGGGATGCCGGAGGCCCAGTTGATCTCCGCGAGGGTCTGGTAAGTCCACGTGGCGGGATCGTTGGGATCGGGGCGGGTGAGCAGTTGCTCGACCTTGATCAGGTCGATGCCGTTGGCCGCGTAGGTGTAGCGCCATTCACGACCCACGGGATCGCGGTAGGACTTCACCAGACCGCGGTCGGTGTAGGTCCAAGCGGAGATTTGAGAGACACGGAGGGGTTTGCCGGTGGAGTCGACGGCCCCGTCGGGATGGGGGACGACGCGACCGACGCGTGTGCGATTTCGCGACGAGCCTTCATACTTGGGGTTGCTCTGGCCCTCGTAGTTATAAAAGACGCGGGCCTCGCCGGGGGTGAGTTCGCTCTCCAAGTGGTCGCCGGAGACCGTGCTAAGGTTGCTGCCGTCGAAGTAGTTTTGATGCACCCAATGAAAAATGTGGGCGAGGGCGTAATCGCCCGGTCCGGGAGCTTGCGGCTGCGTTTGTTGCGGGTTGAGGTTTTTCGATAGGTTGGGCGCCTGCTGGTAGGCGCGTTTCGACCAATGGAAGCTGTTTCTGAAGTTCTGGAAGTCGTTGGCGGTCTGGATGTCTCCGTTGGGCACATTTTCATTCAAGTCCGAGGATGCGACACCGGTCTGCTCCCCGTCGTGGTATTCCATCCGTTCCTTGGCACCGAGCGGATCGGTGATCTCGATCCACCGGAAGCGATAATTGTTATCATCGAAAGCCGAGGATTCCCCGTAGGCGAAGGACGTGTTGCCGTAGGGAGTGGTCAATTGGGTGATCCTGTCGGCGCGGACAGCGTCTCCGTAAGTGAACTCGGATACCAAGCCGACCGCGTCGGTGATGGTCTTCAGCTGGTAGGGCGCGGTGGTCGTATAGGTGAACGAGGCGGAGCGTCCGTCATCGAGCTGGATTTTGGTGATGCGATTGGACTTGTTCGGATCGGTGTAGGAGAAGGTGGTCACTCGGCCCGCGGCGTCGGTGATCGTCTGGATGCGGTGGGCGCCATCGTAAGTGATCACGACCTGATTGCCGGCGGGGTCGGTGATCCGGCCCAGCAGAACGGGGCGCACCGCGGTGATGCCGACGGGGTGGTTATATTCATAGACACTGCCATCCGGCTGGGTGATGTAGTAGAGACCGTAGGAGGGATTTCGGATCTGGCTGTTGTCGTAGGGGGAGCGGTAATAGGCGGCGTCGGTGGCGGACGGATTGATTCGTTCGAAGGGAACGGCGCCACCGCCGGCGGCGGCCAGCTTGAGCGCCTCCGGACCGTCTTGGGCCGGTGAACTGGAGCCTTGGGGGATCGATTCGTTGATCCAGGCCATCCAGTTAAAGCTCCAGCGAGGTCCGAAATTCCCGATCAGGTCCGAGAGAGGATTATTTTCCCGCTCATTGTAGGTGAGATGGAAAAATACGTCGGGCCCATAGGCGGGCGTGTAAAGAAGCGGAGTATCGTTCAGGCTGAGGCTGACCAAGAGCGCCTTGATGCCGGGGACGGCCATGCCGACCGCTTCTGCGCCTCGGAGTGTATTGGTGTTGGACACCATTTCCATTCCATAGGGCGTATTGTCCGGCGCGCTGTCTAAAGTTTCTCCGGGGGTTTTGCCGGAAGGCGACGATGTGGCAGGAGCGCCCGAGTCGCCGCCTTGGCCGTTGCCGCAAGTGCCCGTGTCGCAGGTGCGCGTCGCGTCGGGGTTGTTGGTTGCCGTCAAACCGCGGCCGTGGATGGAGCGTTTATCGGTGAGGCTGGCGGGCAGACGGTCGCTGGGAACATCTTGATCGAAGACCAGGAAAAAGCCCGAGCCCTCTTCCCGGATGGCGGCGGCGGAGACGGAAACGTCCACTCCCTCGCCGAAGGTGGGATCGCGAAGAATATAACGATCACCCGAACGGCCGATGATGGCGGCGTAGTGGCCGATCTTCATGTGGATGACGGCGGGAACGGGTATGGCGCCCTTCGGTTTCAAACGAACGGCGTGACCGGGCATCCCGATGGCGGCGGAAAGTTCCTCCAGTTCAGACAAAGAGAAGCCTTGCGGGGTGGAGGCCGCGGCCCGGACGGGTTCCAAGCCGGCGAGCGGGCGGCCTTGGGTGACAGCGATGGAGTGGAGAGCCAGAGGACCGCAGCGGAAAGCGCCTCCCGGCTGCTTGATCATACCCTCCAATCCTTCGCGCGCCTGCCGGAGTTGTTCCGCCGCGTGGCCCCACATGGGGCGCTTGGCGTCCACGTCGGAAAAGAGCGCGGTCAGCTCGTCACGGCGGCCCACCCGAGAAAGCATCTTGGCGTAACCGGCGGCGGCGTCCATGGCCACGGGCCATGTTTCGGGATCGGTGCAGGCTTTGCTTTTGCGCCAAGCTGTTTCGTAAGCGTCCAAGGCGCGGGAGTAGTAGCCTTCGCGGTAGTAAAGCTGCGCGAGCTGGACCAGCAGGGCCGGCGCATAGGGGGAGTCGGGGTTGTCGGCGACCAGCTTGGCCAAAGCGGGGTGGTCGATCACGGTGTTAGCCCGTGCCAGGTTTTGTAGCGCCGAGGCGAGGCGAGCGGTGTCTTGGGCCGAAGGTTCTCCAATAGCGACCAAGGGGCGGTCAAAAACCCGGGCTCGCGCCAAGTCGCCTTGGGTGGCCTTGGCGGATGAAAAATCCAAGCCGGCGAGCTTGAGTCGGTCGGCGGCCCGATCAGCTCCTTGCAAGGATGCTTCGGCGCTCGGGAGGGGCTCGGCCGTGGTGTTGGCGGCAAAACAGGGTAGACCGGCCAAGGCCATGCCCATGGCCAGTTGGAAGGGGATGAGACGAAAGGAAGACATGCGCGTGGCGAATAAAAGGATCAACGATCAGGGCAGGAGGGTGGCGCCGGCCGGAGCGATAAGGGTGACGGCGAGCGTGCCGGCGTAGACGTGCTTGGCTGGATCGGCTGGATAGGCGTCGGTCGAGTCGGGGTAGCCGTCATTGTCGAAGTCGTTGGTCGCGGTGCCGGAAGAACCGAAGGCGGCTTCCTCGGCATCGGACAAGCCGTCGGCGTCGGCGTTGGGAATAGTCAGGGACGCGAGGGAAAAGCTGAAAACGCGTTTCAATTGCCCGAGGTTTACCAAGGCGTAATCGTCGTCGTCCGACGTGGTGCCCGTGGTCCACGGGCGCGTTTGGCCGCCGGCAAGTGGTGCGCCTTGGTATCCGAGTTCGACGAGACGCGCGTAGAACAGGCCGGCGATGTGCTTGAGTTGTCCTTGGTTCAAGGCGGCGAAATCATCGCGCGGGGGCTCTTCCAGGTAGGCCAGATAGGCGATCAGGTCGTCATAGCCATAGGTGTCGGTGGAGTAGAGCTGTGAGAAAGGAATGATGCTAAAGTCCGAAGAGCCCGGCTGCTGCCACTTGAGCTGTATCACAGCGCCACCGCCGTTTTCGTAATACTCGAGTTTGATCGCGTATTTTTTGCCGGCCACGAGGTCCAAAGAGGGTGTTTCGCGGGTGCTGGCACCGTGGTCGGTCCAATCGTCGATCAGCTTCTCGTGTCCCAACCACAGACGAACGCCATCGTCCGAATTGGTCTGTAAAACGTAAGACCCGGAAACAGAGGGAACGAAGTAGCCTGTCCAGCGAACGGAGTATTGATCCGAGGGCAGGGTGCTAGCGGGGGAGCCATAGCCCCAATCAAAATCGATGACTTCCCGGCGACTAAGGGCGGGGGTGCCGGCAAGGGCGACATTGCCGTAATACGTGCCGAGCAAGCCTTGTTGAATAGTGGGTGTCGCGGGAACCGGCGTGATCCATTTCACGATAATTCCGCGAAGAGAGTCGGGAATCCCGTCCGGGTAGGCGTAATCCAAGGCGACCGCCGCTTGGTTGGCGATGGCCTTCAACTGGCCTATGTTCGCGACCGCGTAGTCGTCGGCGGCCGCGTAGTCCGCCGGCCAGCTTGGGCTGGTTTTTGCGGCTGCGGCGGGGAGGCGTGGGATCACATCGCGTTCAAACCACCAGTCGGGATAGGCGGCGGGTTTGCCGGCGGGTATCGGGCCTGCGCAAAGCAGGGGAACTGAAAGCGAAAGGCCAAGGCAAAGCCCTGCCGCCAGTTGGGAGCGCGGTAAGCTCATGGGTTCGTGCGAGGTGCGTGCCTGCTGCTCAGAGCTCGGGATTCGTTCCGACCGGGTTTGCGATCATGGGGATGTCGCCGGCGGGGGATACGCGGATGATGGCGCGGTTTTTGACGGTGACGTTGCCGGAGAGGGTGGTTCCGCCTGCGACGTTCATGGTCCCGCTGATTTTGGCGTTGCCGACGACATCGAGGCGTGCCGCGGGGGTGGTAGTTCCGACGCCGACGTTGCCCTCTTTTGTGATGGTCATTCGTGCGCCGGCGAGCGTGACAGCGCTGGAGTCAGTGGAATTATTAACCAAGAAGTGCAGGGAGCCGACGCCCCAATTGCCGAGGCGTTCGTGTGCGATGGCTGCTTTCCAATAGGGGCCATAACCGTCGTGGACGAGAAACCCGATCCCCACAGCGCTTCCGCCTGACTGGGTTGGGACGAAATTTTTTACAGCAAAGGGGATGCTTAGGCCACTTGACGTCGAAAGCACTTCGAGCTTCGTGGCCGGCAATGTCATGTTGATGCCAACATTGCCGTTGCTATTGATGCGCATGCGTTCGGTCTCGCCTCCGCTGCGGAAGATGAGGTTGGTGCCGGCGACGTTGAGGTCGGCCCAAGCCGACAAGGCGGAGTTGTGGGCGCCGATAGTGGCGCCGGTGGTGGAGCTGCCGAGGTAGCCCGTGATGACTTTGTTTTGGCCGTCGGCCCCGGTTACGGTGGTGCCCTGCCATGAGGCGGACGGGTTGGTGGTGCCGCCGACGCGGAGGCGGGTGGTGGAGCCGGAGCCGGTGGTGGCGACTGCGGGATTGATGATCGAGCCGGTTACGTTGAGGTCTCCGACGACGTGGAGCTTAGAAGCGGGAGTTGCGGTGCCGATGCCGACGTTGCCGGAGGAGAGGATGGTAACCTTGGCGGCGTCGGAGGGGCCGATCATGGTCGAGCCAGAGCTAGAGTTGGTAATTCCGGAGCCAAAAACGGTCGAATTGCCTGTGGTGACAATGTTGGCGAAACCAAAGGAGAAACTGTTGTTTGCACCCGCGCTTATTTGGTTGGATATGCCGAACGCTGCTGATGGCTCGTAAGTTCCACTAGGCGGTGTGATGCCCCCTCCGCTTACGTGGTTGTCGTAACCAAACGCGTATCCCAAGCCGGTTACATAGTTCATGAACCCAATGCCGATGGATTCTGCAGCGAGTTCATTCCAATGGCCGAAGGCCACGGAGTAGGATCCTGAGCCTATGTTATAATTTCCTGCAAGAAGAACATACTCCGCTGAGGCCTGTAGTGCTGAATTGTAATTACCTGCTACTAATGACTCGGTTGAGCTAACGGCATTTCCCGTTCCAAAGTTTGCGCTACAAATGCCCGAGGTTTGCGAGTTGATTCCGATGGTTATGGCGCCACCCGCCGACGAAGTGAGTTGCTTGCCTATTGCGATGCTATCTACACCGGAGGCAATTTCGGTGTTACCGACTCTAACAGATTGTATGTCGATGGCATTCGACCCACGGGCATTTCCACTTGTATCGCCCAAGATGAGGGTGACGCCGTAGGCGCTGGGAAAAGTGGCAAGCAAGCAGAGAAGAGCTTTTGTTGAAGGGCGCATGGGTATCAGTAATTTTTCTAAGGGTTATTTCTTATTAAAACGCCCTATCTGATGCGCCACTTGGTTTGGAGACTAATCTGCTTTATTTGCCTAAATTCCTTATGTGCAGGCTCTAATCGCTAGTATTAAAAAGAAAAATGCCCCGCCGCGTTTATCGCGGCGGGGCAAATAAGCTGCACTCAGCTTGGGGTTCGGGTGCAGTCGCTTACTGGATGAACAGATCCGTCGGGGTGCGGGCGAAAAACTCTTCCATGTAGGCGGTGGTGGCCTTGCCTTCCATGAAGGTCGGGTCGCTCATGATCGCCTTTTGGAGCGGGATGGTGGTCTTGATGCCGCGGATGAGGTATTCGCTGAGGGCGCGGTAGCTGCGCTCAAGGGCGATCTTACGGGTC
>JACCEA012430136.1_pt1 | contig 11055 bp, 10 predicted proteins | sample 7449851 | NCBI WGS metagenome assembly JACCEA01 (sample SAMN15323453, study PRJNA562643) | freshwater metagenome | isolation source: river surface water | place: USA:Blue River Watershed | collected 2017-08-18 | reverse complement strand
ATTCCAATTGGTTGTTACTTATGGCTTAAGTCTGCGAGTGACACTGCGGTAACCATGCCACGTCATTATTTATTAGATACGGTGATTAGCAATGTCGTAAAAGGCAAAACGATTGATGACAGTATTTGGCATACTACAAAAGACATTCGATTGGTGAATCAGTTAGGCGATTCAGTGAATTTGTACCAACAGTCTGGTAAAATTATTATTGCCGATTTCTTTTTCACAAGCTGTGGAAGTATCTGCCCTAAGTTAACCAATAACATGGCGAAACTCCAACAGTCTTTTAGCAGAGGAGGGAATAGCCGTAAGAAAGTTTTAGATACTAATTTTATTCAATTCATTTCTTTTTCAGTAGATCCTGAACGCGATTCAGTTCCGGTATTAAGAGACTATGCTAATAAAATGAATGTTGCTTCAGACAATTGGTGGTTGCTTACTGGTAATAGAGATTCTATCTACAAATTCGCATTCGAAGAAATGAAGGTAGATCAGTTTAGTACTGAGCCTGTTTCTCCTGATTTTGTACATACTAGTAGATTCGTGTTGATTGATAAAAAAATGCAAGTGCGTGGATATTACAATGGGTTAGATTCTATATCTATGATGAAGTTAGCGAAGGATGTGGGTTATCTAATGTTAGAGAAAGATAAGACTAAGAAGAGTAAAGTATTCCAGGACATAGTTGACTTGAGTTGGTTGTGGTTGGTGATCGCTTTACTAGTTTCTAGCTTTGTGTATTATTTCACCAAGACAAGATTGAAGAATTAAATAAAATTTTATGTTACAACCGGTATTACAAAAAAACGATAAACTAGCCTATACATTGATAGGTGTATTTTCTGTGATTGTATTTGTGGTAGTTACTTTCTTAAGTAAGTTTACTTTGGAAGTAGAACTCCCTTTTGACAAACACATCTTTGCTTTAATCAATGCAATGTTGAATACTGCAGTAACTGTGTTATTGATTGCAGGTTTGGTTGCTGTGAAACAAAAAAATTACAAATTGCATAAGTCTATTATGATGACTGCAATGATATTGTCACTTTTGTTCTTAGTAACTTATATCGCTCATCACTTATTAGCTGGCGAAGCGAAGTTTGGTGATGCGAACTTTGATGGAGTAGTGGATGATGCCGAGAAAGCGGTATTAGGCAATACCCGTCCTCTATATTTAGTTTTATTAGGAACACATATTGTATTGGCTGCAACCAGCTTGCCATTTATTTTATGGACTGCATATAGAGCCTTGACAAGTGATTTTGCTGCGCATAAAAATTTAGCTAAGAAAGTATGGCCTATTTGGTTTTACGTAGCAGCTACAGGACCAATTGTATACTTGATGATTAAGCAGTATTATAATTAATCTTATCTTATTAGTCTAACTTATCTTATAAACAGTTAGTAAAACCAAAATTGTTCACTTAGTATTTTAATTCTACAGCAGGATCCCAAAATAATTTTTCAAAGTCCAGGACGGTTTCGTTTTGGACTTTTATTTTTTCCTTCTCTAATAGTTCTTGCATGGAATTGGGTGTCTCAAAGTGGGCTTTACCACTTAACATGCCATTGCGATTGACAACTCTATGTGCAGGCACTTTAGGTTTTACGCCATGAGATGCATTCATTGCCCAACCCACCATTCTAGAACTGCCACCCGTTCCTAAGTATTTAGCGATGGCGCCATAACTAGTCACACGACCTTTTGGAATTAGGCGCACCACATCAAATACGTTTTGGAAAAAGTCTTGTGTTTTAGGAGTGTATTGCATTTACAATAGCAATTTAACTACTTAACCAGTATAATGAAGGATTTTCTATAAATGTTTGGTATTACCCTTTGATTCTATATACTCCTCAATATGTTCATCAGGAGTTGTTTTATTTGCAGCTGCTCTGATTAATTGAGCTCTTGTTTTGATGGGTTCTGGTACAGCATCATAATCGAATGGGCAGTGCTTACAGGCTTCGCCACAGCAATAGCCTCTCCCTTCATGGTAGGCCGCTGTAAATACCCATTTACCTTTTGGGTCTATATAATAATGTACACCTTCGATCATTCTTTATAAAATTTTATTTTAATCCCCATCTCTTTTCTTCTCTCTTTCTAATCTTCTTTTTTTTCTCTAGCCGCTTCTGCCTCCATTCTTAAAAGTTCACCTGCGTCCATCGGGATATCCTTAATGGCTTCTTTTAGTACTTCATCCAATGCTAGGGGTAATTCCTTATCAATATTAAACTGAATATAGTGAATCTTGTTACTCTGTGCGATATCCAATCCCTCGTAATAAGTTTTGATTAAACAACGAGGATCAATTGTTGCCTCTGCATATAAGTTTTCTGTTTTGTAAATAAGGTTTAAACCATACAATTCAATCACTTTTAAAGTGAAATTGTAGAGTAGGGGACTATCCGTTTTTAAATGAACAATCCCTGCTCCTAATCCATTATTACCATCACCATTTTCAGATCTATTGTTTCTGCTTTCTTTATTACTTCCGTTCCCCCCTTTTATAAATTGTTGGTATAACCTCAAGAACTTTGGATGTGTCAATCGCTTCTTTGCTTTAGACCATCTTAATTGAGGGTCGGGGAATGTGATCCAAATTTCATCCACTTCGTCTTTGGCAAAATAGTTTGGTGTTAGTTCTATTTGTGAGCGAACAAAAGCAACATTCTTTAAAACCTCTTTATTGGCAATGCTTGCACCTTTCCAAATGCGGTTTCCTTTTAAGTCAACACCAATGAAATTTTGTTCAGGAAACATTCTGCCTAAACCTACTGCATATTCACCTCTTCCGCATGCTAATTCTAAAGTAAGGGGTAGCTTTGGTTGCGAACTACTTACAATTGTTAATGTGGATGTTTCAATCGGGGAAACTTCTTTTTTTAATGCTTCAAAAAATGCAGCCCATTTACCCTGCATATCTTGCGGATATTCCAACACGTTTTCATATTCCTTGATCGCCGCAAATTTGATTAGTTTTTTCTGCCCCATGGCGCAAAGATAGTATTAGAAAGGTTTCTAATTTTAAAATTGTTTTATTTATTTCACCCCTTATTTTAAATACACGTATATTTATACTATTAAATACACGTGTAATGAAAACGAAATTGACCCTTGTAATGGAAGATGAAGTCATCTATAATGCAAAGAAATATGCAAAAAAAAATGATGAGAGCCTTTCTTCTTTGGTTGAGAATTATTTGAAGGCGGTTTCAGGAACGATAAAATCAGCAAATCCCACAAAACCTAGTTTAAAAAAATCGACTAGTTTAATTGAAAAGTATAGAGGTATCATCCATTTGCCAGATAATCATGATTATAAAAAAGAAATTGGATTGTATTTATTAGACAAATACAATAAATTAAAATGAAACATATATACTTAGATACAAATATAATAATTGACATATTTGCGGCAAGAGCTCCGCATGATATTGCAGCTATTGAGTTATACAGATTAGCCAAAGACAATAAAATTAAAATTTATATCTCAGCTGAATCATTTACTACAATATATTACCTCTTAAGAATTAATAAAGTCGCTCATAATAAATGCCTTTTGATTTTTCAAGATCTATTAAAAACATCTTTTGTTATAAATACGGATGAATCAATTATAAATAAGGCAATTCACATTGGTTTTAATGATTTTGAAGATGGAGTTCAATTTGTTTCAGCCAAGTCTAACTCTAAAATCAATCTCATTGTAACGAGAGATAAAAAGGGATTCAAGAAAAGTGATTTACCGGTAATTGATGCCTATCAGGCGCTTCAATTATTTAATTATTAGTATTCCCCATCATGAGCTTAACTACCTTCTTTGCAACTATTGGAGCAATGGCTACGCCCATTCCACTCATGCGCACTGCACAATAAACATTGGGTTGTACTTCTTGAATGATGGGCTTTTTAATTTTTCCAATGCCCATGGTGCCACTCCACCTTAGCTCTATTTTTGGCTTTTTAGTCCCTTTGGGTAAAATACGCTGCATCATAAAATCCTCTAATACGTTTTGAATCTTTACAGAAGTTTCTAATGAATACGTTTTTTCATTTTTGAAATCTTTATTTCTTGCGCCTCCTAGTAATAATCGATTGCCTAGATTGCGGAAATAGTAAAATCCCTCATCAAAATGGAAACATCCTTTAAATTTTAAATTAGGGATAGGTTCGGTCACAAATACTTGTCCTCTTGCAGGCACCACATCTAAACCTGGGATCAATTTTTTCGCGAAACCATTAGTACTCACTAAAAATTGCTTTGCTTCTATTGGCGCTTCTAAATTGCTATGAATGGTAACACCCTTAGCATGACTTTTGAATTTTTTGACTTCTGTGTTAAATAGGATCTGTACGCCTTTTGCTTGTACTGCTTTTTGTAATGCCAAGACCAATTTTGCGGAATTCAATTGTCCCTCTAGTTGATTGTATGCAAGCGCCTCAATCCCTTGAAATCCTAAGTTCTTTATATCTTTTGTCGCATTAGTATAAATAGGAAGGTACTTGCCATTTTTCTTAGTCGTCTTTAAAGCAGGGGCCAGTATCTTATTTAAATAAGCTATGTCGTCATCTAATTTTGAAACATCATATCCTCCTTTAGCTACATTTTCTTTTATTTTCTTTTGATTGATTTTCCCTTTATTTATTTTATCTAATTTTATTTTCTTTTCAAATAATTCATATCCACCCCATTGGTTATAATCAATTTCGGTAGCCTTAAATACCTTTTGAATTCTTTGCAATCCATCATAGCGCATCTTCACAGTTTCCAACATGGCAGCTTCACCCATCAATTGCACATCGTACATTAATTCTGATACGCTTCCAAAACATGAGAACCCAGCATTGCGTGTACTTGCCCCCGAAGGAATAATTCCACGCTCTAGAATGGTGATATTCAATTTGGGATTCTTTTGAATCGCTTCATATGCAGTCCATAATCCTACAAAACCACACCCCACAATCACCAAATCTTTAGGTGCAAAATAGGTTGATTGTTCCCAAACTGAAATAGCCATAAGATTGTTTTTAGATTTCTAAGTTCCTACTTTTTAAGCAAATTAAAAGGTTTATGTTTTTATTTTACCCAGGTTATGATTTTTACTGTTTTATGCATAAAAAAACCGCCCCAATTGGGGCGGTTTAAAGCAATAGTAATAATATTTTGTAGTTACTAAATGGTAGTTTTAAAATCCCATTTTAGTACTATCTTCTATTATCTACCGAAGATATATCTTAAACCAATCTGTGCTTGCCATACGTCATACACAGATGAATTTTTTGAATAAGTGTCTCTGATCAATGTAGTAGATCCATCCACATTCTTTTGAGTAGCCAATTTGTACAATGGCTCCCCAGCTGAGTTCACAGAACTGAATGCTAAGATTTGTGGGTTGGTAACTCTTTGAGAAACACCCCATTTGTTGTTGATTCTGTTTCCAATGTTCAAGATATCAGCTCTGAATTGTAAAGTATTGCGCTTGCCTTTTACTTTTACAAAGAACTCTTGTACAATAGATACATCAAAACGGTGTAACATTGGTACCGTAGAAGCATTACGCTCAGCATACTGTCCTTTACGTGTGCTCAAGTATTTGTCTTGATTTACATAGTTAAAGAAAGTAGCTTGTTGTTGCGCTTCTGTATATGTAATATTACCTACAGTCAATGGAGCAAACTTAATTTCTGTAGCTGCTTTTGGAACATAGATCAATTCATTATTAAATACACGATCTCCATTCATATCACCTGAGATAGTGTATGAGTAAGCACCATTTTGAGATCCAACATATCCAATAGAGAAACTTGTAGTTCCACCATATTCACCACCATATTCAATCTTGTAACCTAATAAACCTACGATTCTGTTAGGAATATTGAAATCTGAATTTGATAAAGATAAATCGTTGTTACCATTTACAGATCTTGCACCTGTCCAGCTACCTGAAGCAATTGAACCTGCACTCATGAAGTCTGTAGCGTTTGAAGTAGTCCACGCTAAAGATCCCCATAATCCTTTTCTATAAGGCATTTCTAATTTAACAGTCATTGATTTATAATCACCCTTGTTTTTGTTTGTCAATACAATTGCATTAGAAACATTAGTATTTACTCTTACTGTAGCATCTGATCCACCGAATCTTAATCTGTTATCTGCACCAGTAAATTGAGAAACTGCACCTTTTAAGTTTGCATTGTAGTAGTGTACTGCGTTTAAGTTCTTGTTGAACAAGAATTCAACTGTACCTACAAAACCAAATGGTAATTTTTGATCTACCGCTAAGTTAGATTTCCAAACCTGAGGGAACTTGTAGTTCTCTTCTGTTAATGCGATATCAAATGTAGAAGGCAATTGAGGTGTTGCAGGGATAAAGTATTTGTTTGGATTTGCAGTGAAACCATAGTTTGTAGCTGCAGCACCACTAACATCGATATATCCTGTTAACACACCATTGTTACCCACTTGGTTAGATACAAACACATATGGAGGACGACCAGTGAATACACCTGTTCCACCACGCACTTGTGTTTTCTTTGCACCATTCACATCCCAGTTGAAACCTAATCTTGGTTCAAATAAGATTTGTGTTTTAGGCATTACACCTGTATTGAACTTAGCACCATTTGCAAATGTCATTGCAGTGATTGCAGGATTTTCAATAGCAGTGTTTTCAAAACCAATTACAGCCATTCTTAAACCTGCTGTTAATTTCAAGTTCTTATTGTATTGGTATTCGTCTTGACCATAAATGTCTAAACGAGATGTTTTTAAAACTTGTAATGGTTCAACAGCACCTGGTAATGCAGAATAACGGAACTGGAAACGTGCTGGAACAAATGCAGATGGAGCACCACCTGCTGCCACTGATTGGTTTGCAGCTGTATAGAAATCAGCTAAACTGTTGAATACATACACACCATTTGATGCAGGGAAGAACAAGTTATTAGACTGATACTTCTCATAGTTGAAACCAGCAACAATGGTATGCTTGTCTAAATACTTAGTCAAGTTGTCTGTGATATGGAAAGTATTGTAGTCTAATTTGTTTCCTGGAGTGAATGGATCAAAACCTACAGATGTTAAAGTAGTAGAACCAGACTTAATATCGATGGTTGGGAACATTTGACTTCTATATGCTCTATTTTCAATTTGCTTATCATAACCCACAATCAAGTTATTGTGCAATGTGTTAGATAACTTACTGTTTAACTCAACTACAATTGAACGTGTGTTATCCATAATACCGTAACCGCTATTTTGGAAAGCCATTGCCAAAGCTGAACCGGTTCTGTTACCAAAACCTGCTGAAGATGAGTTAGAGATATTGATATCTGCATTTGAGTTATGGTGTACATAACGTGCAGTTAATTTATGCATATCATTGATGTTCCAGTCTGTTCTAATTAAGAACTTCTCTGATACGGTTGCATTGTTATAACCTTCCCAAGGACCAGTTGTGTAATCAAATTTATCTTGCATGAATTTAGATAAAGTTTCTAATTCAGTATATGTAGGACGAGAAATTTGAGAACCGCTTAATGGAGAACCTGTAGAGATCCAGTTGGTACCTGGCTCTGTTTTTTCTAATTTCTCATAGTTCGCAAAAATGAACAACTTGTTCTTGATGATTGGCGCGCCAATTCTGAAACCTTTTGTTTTTTCACTGAATTTTGCAGCCGTTACTTTCACACCATTTGCTCTTGTACCATTGAACTTAGAAGAGTTGTCTCTTTCAGTTTGGTAATAAGAACCTTCAATTTCGTTTGTACCTGATCTTGTTACCGCATTGATACCAGCACCAGTGAAACCTGATTGACGGATATCAAATGGAGCGATGTTCAATTGTAATTGCTCAATCGCATCTAAAGAGATTGCAGAAGCACCAGTTCTACCTCCAGCTTGTGCTGAAGAACCTAAACCGAAACCATTATTGAATTGAGAACCATCAATTGTGAAGTTGTTTAAACGAGAATCTTGTCCTCCGAAACTTGCACCATTACCATTTGAGTTGTACTTCGTAATACCGTCAATTGTTCTTGGTCCAGTTACTGGAATGTTTTGTAATTCTCTTCTTCCAAATTGTTGTGCAGTACCAGTTCTTTCCTTAGAGAATAAGCCGTTTCTATTGCTAGCTACAACTACTTCTTTTAAGTTTGAACCAGTTGCATACAAAACGAAATCTACGTTTGTAGCCACACCTAAATTGGTTGCAACTTCAGTTACCTGATCGTTTTTGTAACCTACAAAGCTAGCTGCAACTGTAAATGGTCCACCAACTCTTACTGCTGGGAACACGAATGCACCTGTTTTGTTTGTTACTGTTTTGTACGTTGTACCTGTTGGAACGTGCGTCGCTACGACTGATGCACCAACCAATACTTCTTTCTTTTCGTTTACAACAACACCAGAAATGGTTGAAGTTGTAATCTGAGCGAAACTGATGATGGTCATCATACAGCTTGCTAAAAACAAGATTGTTTTTTTCATTTGTTTGGATTTATTTTCTAATTGCGTTGCTTGAAATTCAACTAGCGTCGGCTAAGGATTGATTTAGCCAAAAACTTGTTAATTTTCTGGCGCAAAGGTAGTTCGAAACGATGATTTTTTGGTGCCTTTCGTCACATATAAATGCTGTTAACAATTAATTCATATTGGAAATTTAAATCTAGTTTACACAAAGAAAAACCCCCAATTAGGGGGTTTTAGCTTTACATGAAAGGTTAGGTGTATAAATTGAAGAAGCAGATTATTAAATAAAACCTAATTTGGTTGATTTTATTTAATTCTTAGCCCTCTTCTCTATTTATAGTGCATTATAGGCTTGGATTAATTGTATGAAATCAGCTTCTTTTTTAAGATTTAGCTTCTTTTTTGCCATAAAATCGTTGATTTCGGCCTCTTTTTCGACTAAATAGGGCATAATTTCCTCTTTATTCAATTTAACTAATTTGAACTGATCTCCCTTTTTCACGAAATACCTGCTGGTATTGGCAAAGGTTTTGACCATTCCTGCATTGATTTCGCTCATTTCTGTCACTTGTTTAATGTCTGATCGGTACAATTGAACCGGCCCCTGTGCTACCAATACCTGAACATATTGTTCTGGTTTAATATTGTTTTGTGACATGCCTTTTATAAAAACCTGTTGTTGAACCGTATCTGGCCATTTTGGGAACAAACGAATTGCAACAATTTGGTCTAATAACTCAAAAGACTCGTCGTCCTTATTAAAAAACACTTGGTTATCATAGAGGTCGATTTTTAATAATAAATCGGCATAATAGCCTTTATTGGTAATCACTGAGCCATGCTGCCATTTGTCTACCAATAAGGGGGTGCCTCTGATTCCAGCATATTTCTCAGGATTAAAATTTTTACTGGATACGGGATCTTGTAATTGTAGTAATTGTGCTTGTACATTTTGTAAAGCCATACTCCATAAAAAAAATAAAATAATCTTTTTCATACTTGCTTGTTTGTTGCCTAAAACTAATTGCTTTGACTGATTTTTTAAAATAAAACTTAGTTAAAAAAGAGTAGTCAAAAATGACTAGAAAAAAGAAAGGCTACCCTTGGGTAGCCTTTCGATATCATTCAAAATAGGAAGATTAATTCCAACCTGGATTTTGTTGAGTCTTGATGGTTGGATTCGCATCCAATTCACCTTGAGGGATCGGCATGATTCTTCTGAAATTAGAGAAAGCAATTGTTCTTGCAGCAGCAGGGTAGTTTGTACTACGTACTACATCTCTCTTTAATCTTTGTAAGTCATGGTATCTTTCACCTTCGAAAGCCAATTCTTTCCTTCTTTCAGTAATGATGTCTTCTAATAAAGCAGCACCTGTAGAAGCGATTGCTGCTGCACCTCTTCTGCTAGTTACTTCGTTTACATATTTAATAGCATCTGCTTCGTTCGCTGGGTAAGAAGCTTCAGCTGCGATTAAATACATTTCAGACATTCTAATTACTTTAGTATCAGAGTGGTCGCCGCTGAAAGAACTGTATTTATTTACAAATACAGAAGCTAAACCACCTCTTGTACCAGTTGCATACAATGCTTTTCTAGCATCATTTGCAGCAAATGTTGCATATAAATCATCAGAACATAACATGTCGCCATAGTTACCTGATTGCAAGTAGATATATGCCAATGCATCAAATGCGTTGTTTGCAACAGCATCAAATGACAATTCAAATAAAGTTTCTACTTTATCTGTTCTGTAACTCACACCAGCCCAGTAGCCAGCATGTGCAGCAGCAGTAACAGGAGTAAATCCACTATTTGTAATGACATCTAAAGCAGCAGTTTTTGCATTTGTTTTATCTCCCATTGTGTTATACACTTTAGCTTGTAATGCCTTAGCAGCATACTTGCTAAATTGAGAAGAGTTAGTGAACTTAGTCATCAATGTATACGCTTGAGTTAAGTCAGCGTTGATTAATGCATACACTTCAGAAACTTTAGCTCTTCCTGGTTTCAAATCTGCGTTGTAAGTAGTTACCAAAGGCACACCTAAAGCAGTAGGGTCTTGAGTATATGGAGTTCCGAAAAAGCGTACTAAATTATAATATGCTAAAGCACGGATTGCATATGCTTCACCTTTGTATTGATTTACGTTTGCATTCGCAGCAACAGTAGAGTTGATGATATTGTTCGCACGTAAAATCACTGTGTATGATGCATTCCATAAACCAGCTACATCACCATCAGTTACCGTATAGGTATTGTTATTGAATAATGTATAACGGTTGGTGTTCAATGTAGATTGATAAGTATTATCACCCATCATATCTCCAATTACCATTAAAGATCTACCATATAAAGCAGTAGATTTTAATCCCGCGTATGCTCCACGCAAAGCAACTTGCAAATCTGCTTCAGTTGCTAATGCTGCTTCTGGTGTCAAAGAGGTTGGAGGGTTTAACTCCAAGAAGCTCTTTTTACAAGAAGCCAATGATACTAACAACACTGTTGCTAACATCAAGTTTTTTATTGTAAATCGTTTCATATTCTTTTCTATTTGAATTTAACTTTTATTAGAATGAT
>JACCEA012058859.1_pt1 | contig 11055 bp, 8 predicted proteins | sample 7449851 | NCBI WGS metagenome assembly JACCEA01 (sample SAMN15323453, study PRJNA562643) | freshwater metagenome | isolation source: river surface water | place: USA:Blue River Watershed | collected 2017-08-18 | reverse complement strand
TAATAGCGGATCCCGTGTGTCAAGTTGCGGCCGCCATACATGCCGGTTGGAAAGGCACCGTTGCTCAAATCGTTCGCAAAACGGCTTCTACTTTTATAGCTGCAGGCTCAAATCCGGCGGATATTTTAGCATACATCGGCCCATGCATCAGCCTCGAAAACTTTGAGGTGGGTGACGAAGTGGCGGAGCAATTTGAACAGAAGGAAAAGCGTGGTGATCGCTGGCATGTGGATTTAAAGGCGGCGAATGCGGCGCAATTACGTGATGTAGGAATTAATCAGATTGAGATTTCAGAGTATTGTACGGTCGAAAACAATGATGTGTTTTTTTCGCATCGAAAAGAGCAAGGGATTACGGGTAGGATGCTGGCGGTAATTGGATTTCAGCAAGATAAGGTATAAAACCAAGTCCTTCCTATTGCTTACGGATAATAAATTTTTGTCGAATTGTAATTACTCAAAATTTCATCAGCCGTTAAATACCCATTGTAAATTTGAACGGAACCAATTCCTCCGCGGAAATTGGGATCACCAAAACCCCAGTTTGATCTTCCGATGTAGCACAATGTTCGCGTGACATTGACAGGTGCATTCATTGTTCTGGTCCCATTTGGCTGCCCATCTACATAAATGGTCGCCAGCCGAGTAGATGCATCAAACGTGGCACAAACAAAATGCCAGGCATTTAATGTTAAAACCGTGTTCGCTTGAAACTGAACACCTTCAATGTATAGGCCTGGTGCTCCACTTTGACCATAGGAGTTAGAGAGTAAAACATTATTACTACCTGCCCCATTACCAAAATCTATGATTCGATTCCAATTAAGCACTTGAATGGGGTAAACCCAGGATTGAATGGTAAAAGAAGATCCGGTAAAATAGACGGCACTCCTTGCTTGCGCATAGTTTTCATTCCCACCGGGGAAATTTAAGGCACCGCCATTTCCTGTTCCGTATGCTAGTGACCCATATAAAGTAGCATGATTGTTATTACCAGAAAGGTCATACCACGTGCTTGGATTTCCTGTTTGTGCCAATGAATTTACATTTCGAGCATCCAAATTTAAAACGAGGCTTCCTCCATTCGATGGCGCTTCGATTACATTGATTGAATTCGCACTGGGTGCTTCACGTTTCACGTATTTATTGTGCTTGCCAAACATGGATCGTTGCGCATGGGAAATAATTGTCACTAAAAGCAAGAATAAGGTAAGATATTTTTTCATACTACATAGCTCAGCAAATTAATCTTTAATAACTCGAACGGAATACCCGCTTTTCGGACTATGATTATCTGTTCCTAAATCACTATTATTCCAGAACACGCGGCGTTGTGAACTCGTATCTTTGCTCCACCAAAAAGAGTAATTGCCAACATCCCAGAAAATACCGTCCATCCAACGCTGACCGGCCGGAAGACCCGTAAAGCCACTTTCGTTTGTGGCGCCTGTGTTAGGGCTTTTCCATTGTGCAGTACCCGTGGTCTTCATCTTTCCTCCAGCAACCGTTGACCCGCCCAATGCAGTGATTAAAGCGGCCCATTCCGCTTCGGTGGGTATATGCCAACCTTCTGGTGCTAAACCTCTTGAGTCAATCACCGCATACCAGTTATATAGTTTCCCGTAAATAGCTCCATTAGCTGGATCATTATTATAATAACACCAAGCGCCTGTCGTTAAAGAGGCCCAAGCAGTTGGATCGGTTACTTGTGGAATTACATCTCCATTTCGATAAGTTGATACATCCAAATTTGCCGCAGACCAAATAGCACTGCCTATCAACGTTGTGCCAATTAACTTCAATCCGCTTTCATCCATCCCACTTCCTTTATTGATTCCCCCTTCTGTACTCACCCAAAGTGTTGAATTCACATTTGACCTCATTCGCCCATCCGGAGTCACACCACAGGTATTAATCGTAGTTACCGCAGAATTAACGCTACACGTGCCATTAGAAACTGTAACCTTGTAATCCCCTGCTGATATCGGCGAAAAGGTATTTGTTGTGGCACTTGAAATGGCGACATTGTCTTTATACCAGGCGTAGGACGCAAAACCTGTTGACGTAGATAAAGTAGTTTTATTGACACAAGCATCGCCCGTGACTGTAACTGGTGCAGAAAGATTGGTGACGGCTGCTGTAACCGTATTAGAACTTAGATTCGAGCTAATGCCAAACCTTCCCTTGTTCGCATTAAAATTAGCTAGAACGTCAGTTGCAGATAAGACGGTATTATATCCCTCTATGATTGAAATGTTACCTTCAAATGTGTAGGCCGGTCCATCATTTCCGTCTGCAATCGTAATATTGGATTGCGCATTGAGTGTGTTACCTGCGTTGCCTGTTCCTGAATTATTAAAAGCTCCATTAATGTATAATTTAATTTGACCTGTGCTTTTCGCTCGTGTTGCAACGACATAGGTCCATTCGTTTGTATTGACAGAGGTGCTACTCGAAATTGTTACATCATTAGGTCCTGCACCAAATGCTAATTTGCCTAAACGGTTAATACCAAAACCCCAGTCATTCGCGCCTCCGCCTTGTTCACCCGTTAAAATGTATAGTAATCGATAATGGGCTAAATCGTTTCCAATATTGGATGTTTTAATCCATGCACCTACGGTCATATCGTCACCTAATACATTACTCAATGTAGCCTTCGTCGTATTAGATCCATTACTACCGCGTGTATTCCATTGAAATGTTTTAATGGGACTCGAAACAAAAGTAGGGGCATTTAGAAAGGTGGCATGGGTACCGTTTCCACTTAAATCTGTCAATGTTGTCCCTGTACCACCATAACTGGAAGAATTACCGGCATCAAAATTAAATTTCAATCCACTTGTTACAAGACTTCCTGAAACCGTTGTGGCAACGGACACATAAATTTGATCCCCATGACTCAGCGCGTTGGTTGAATAAGTTGAGTTCGTTTCACCAGAAATAGCTACACTGTTTTTATACCATTGATAAGTTGGATTTGTGATACCGGTCGTTGATGCGGTAAAGGTCACATTCGCTCCAGCGCAAAATGTATTGCTTGGAACAGATGAGGTGATACTCACCGTTTGCGCATGTGAAACAAATGCAATAAATAGAAATAAAAAAATGAATAGATTTTTCATAAAAATTAAAGCCCAAAACGGGATTTATGTACATTAAAATTGGTCGTAACTTCCTGTGCGCTAAGTGCCCGATTATAGATTAATGCTTGACCTATATTGCCTTTAAAAAAGTAAAGCGGATTTTGACCGTCGCTACTACCGTACGAACCGATATAAAACTTATCACTATTAATAAGGTCGATATTACTCGAACTACTTATGTCAATAGGCGTTCCTACTGAAATTCCATCTACGTAAAAATGCATCATGGATGTGCGATTAATTGTGACAACTAGATTATGGAATTGATTATCTAGGTAGGGTCCTATTGAAGTTGAAATCAGATTATTAGTTAATGGTTGAAAAAAAGCGTTGAGGCTAGTATCATCTATGTATAAAGCATATCTACCCTGGTTACTTCGATAAGAAGTTTTACCTATAATACCCATTAATCCGGATGCTCCATCAAATTTTACCCAACAGGAGATTGTCCAACTCGCTAATCCCATATTTAAAATGTTGCCAAAACTGATGACATCATCTATCCCGTCAAGAACGATACTTCCTCCGTTTCCAGCTGAAAATAGTAGCCCATTCGTCAGTGTTCCCTGATTGCTACCACTTAAATCATTCCATGTAGTCCCCGATCCAGAATAACTCGCTGAATTCCCCGCATCTACCTGGAATACAAGCCCTTGTGTAATCAACGTGGGAGTCTCAACGGGGCCCACATAATTATTTTGACCCCCAAACATAGTTCGCTGCGCATCGGATAAGAATGCGGAGAAAAGAAATAATATAGTGAAGAGTTTTTTCATAAATCTATTTTGCAATGCCCCGTACTGAATATCGAAAACTATACCAGTTTGCATTTTGATACTCCACTTGTCCTTTGGGTTTAGGTAATCTCATTATTCTAATATGTTAGAAAGTTCTAATGGCACGTACAGCCTTTCCCCAATCCTTCCAAATAGTCGTAACATTTCCATTTTGAGCAAACATGTAATATGCTTGGTAAGAATCAGACTGGGAAGAACTCCAATAGGTTTCACGAGTCAATTGTGCAATATTATTAGCCCCTTGTCCTATGCTTATATGCATTTTATATAACTCATCCCTACTTGGTAAATACCAGTCGGTATAACCTCCCCCATTATAAGCCCTAGCAAACCCTGCTGCATAAGAAGCGCTTGAACCATGACTTGAAATAATTGCATTCGTGTTAGCTAGCCCTGTACCTATTCCAGTTCCTGTCGCTATATCGGTAAACCCACCATTATTTTTCCAATCCGTATAAATAGCTTGATCAGAAGGTGAAGCAATTAAACCATGTGTTTCACCCGCCACATAACCAGGATCACCGGATTGAAAAATGTAAAAGACAAGACCGCCTCCATAACTATTTCCAACTTCAATCGGTGGCGTTGTCGTTGTAAAACTAACCACGGGACCATAACTCGTTCCCGCTTTATTGGTAATAAATGCTTTCGCATGGTAGGTAGTTGAAGCCGTTAAACCCAATAAGCTGATTGCATACGAACCCGCCACAACATTAGATTGGGTACTTGACGTGGAATAGGTGCCAAAATTGGAATCCGTACTGTAAATTACCCCAATACTCGTTGTTCGCGCATTGGTTGCACTAATCACCCCGCTCACCACAGCCGTTGTGGCGCCTACCGTACCTAAGGTGGTCGAAATTCCCGTGGCATTGACCGTTGCTCCTGCCTCGCTTACACCCGTTCCAAAATTAACACCACCTTCATGACTCACTAAGGTCGTGGGAGTTGTTATCGCCTGCATACGCCCATCTGCCGTTACACCACAGGTAGAAATGGTCGTTGCGGTGGACTGAGTGGAACAAGATCCGCTCGTCACTAGAACTTTGTAATCTCCTGCTGTGGTAGGGGAATAGGTATTCGAATTTGTATTGGAAATAGCCACATTGTCTTTGTACCACACGTAAGAAAACCCGGCAGGAGTGCTTAATGTCGTCTTATTGATACAAGCGTCTCCTTCCATGGAGATGGCTGGAATCGATGGAGAAGCATAAACCGTGGTGGTTATGGTTGAAGAGAAAACTCCGCTGCTCACAAACCGAGCACTAAATGCCGTATAATTGGCGGAAACTTCAGCTGCCGACAAGGCCCGATCATACATCATGACCTTGGAATAGTCCCCATAAACGCCATCATTCTGATCCCAGCGATGTGCAATCCAATAACCATCCGATGGCGTTCTTAAGGAAGTAACTCCAAGTGCAGGACTGGTTCCTAATGAAACTCCATTTCGGTAAATGGTTAGTGTGGAACCATTGTATGAACTTATAATTTGTACCCAGTTATTTAAGTCGGATGAATAGTTTGTTGGAATTTGGTATTTTTTCCAACTTCCATTATTTATAGCTGCCTCATAACGGTAACTGTTGTTAGGTGTTCCATTGGTAAGTCCTCTAGCATTATAGGCTAAGACCATATTGACCCGACTATTAGTAACTGGATATTTTTTTTCAGCGAAAAAACTAGGGGTATAATTGGTATTACCTTCCACAGAAGGGTCATAATCTCCCATGGTTCCGGCAGGCTTAACCCAAACCTCAACCGTATAGGTGGATAAATTTGAAAAACCCGTGGAAGAAGAGGCGCCCGCGCCACTATTTGTATTACCAAAGCGAATCACGCCACCATTATCCGTTGAATAGGTACCTGCTGATTGGATTGTAAATTCTGTTACTGCATTTCCGGTAACTAAATTATTCCACGTAGTTCCAGATCCTGGGTAGCTTGCCGGATTCGTCGCATCGAGATTCAAAATCAATCCATTTGTTGTGATACTACCCGCAGGCCCTTCTGTAACCTTAACGTTAATGCCATCGTTGTTGGTCAGCAAATTGCTTGCATAGGTGGAGTTCGTTGCACCCGAAATAGCCCCTCCATTTAAATACCACTGATAATATGGGTTTGTAAACCCCGTGGTATTCGCTGTAAATGTCACCGAATTACCTGAACAAATAATATTGCTTGGAGCGGATGAGGAGATAGTCACCGTTTGCGCATGTGAAACAAATGCAACAAAAAAGAATAAGAGGGTGAGATTTTTTTTCATTGAACTATTTTATAAACCAAGACCAGATTTTAGGGCATTAAAATTTTGTAAAATTTCAACTTCTGATAAACCTCTTTTATAAATAAAAAATGAAGTGATATCTCCGTACCAAAAATTATCAGCTCTACCTACATATTCTGCAGTAGAAGATTGATACTGCGCTAATGGACCAGAAGTTGATGACACCAATACCCCATTCAAGAAAAATTTAACTGTATTATTTTCTTGTGTAACTGCAAAAACATACCATTGATTCGTGGCAAGTGTTAAAACATCACTAAACGCGTTATTCCCTCCATCAGCAAAGTGAATTTGATAACCAGTACCATTTTGATAGATATAAAAATTGAAATTGCGTGAACCCGTATTCCCCGAAAGCGCTCTGTATAAATTAGTCCCAAAATTTGGATCCATTTTGGCAGCAGCAATGACGGTTTTTCCTGTATAGGAAACATTAAATTTCGAGGACACGAAACTAACGTTATGACTAGTGCCATTAAATGTGAACTTCTTAGGAGAAGAAGCCGTATTGGCCATACTAGCAGTAGCTAAGGTGCCGTGATTTACGTTATTACTTAAATCAAACCAGGTAATTCCAGAACCTGGATAACTACTTGTATTCCCAGCATCAAGGTAAAGCAATAAATCAGTCGTAATTATTCTGGCAGGAACCGCCGGCGCCACGTAATTATTCTGGCCACTAAACATCGTGCGCTGCGCGTGGGAAGCGAAAGCGGCGAAAATGAATAAAAAAATTAGGATGTTTTTCATAGAAATTATAAGCCAAAACGAGATTTAAGGGCGTTAAAGTTAGTAGTAACATCTGCTGACGATAATGCGCGATTATATATTCTAAGCGCTCCAATTTTTCCATCAAAAGCCCCCCAAGAAGTTGTAACAGCAGTCCCAATATAGATTGGGGTATTTCCGGTATTTAGTGCTAAATTATTTCTATCAACTGAAGTAGAAACCCCTACTTGAACTCCATTGATATAAACAAAGTGATTGGTCGTTCCATCATAAATAATGACAATATGATACCATGTGTTTGTCGTTAAAACTGTTGAGCTCTTTGTGAAAGTCCCCCAAATATGTTCAATTGCATTATTGGAAAAAGCCATTAATTCATATAAGGTATTATTTAATGTGACTGACCCACCAATGGAGATTACAGCATTTCCAGCTACCGAATTGAACTTAACCCAAGCCTCCATGGATCTAGCAACAGAACCCGTAATTCCTGAATTATTGATTGATTTTCCGAAAATTCCTGTTGTAATAAGTGAGCCACCACCGTCATTGCTATACGTGGGATTTGCATTTACATTGTAAGAAGAATTACTATAAAACTTCACATTATTTGTCCCCTTCAAATCATTCCAAACATTTCCAGAACCTGAATAACTAGATGTATTCGCTGCATCCACATTAAAAGTTAGCCCATCCGTCACAATAGAAGGCTCTGCTAAAACTACCGGCGCCACGTACTTATTATTACCACCAAACATCGTACGCTGCGCATGTGAAACGAATACAATGAATAAGAATAAGAGTGTAAAGAGTTTTTTCATCATGCGTTTATAAACCAAAGCGGGATTTAGTGATGTTGTAATTATGTGTGATTTCACTGGCACTCAAAACGCGATTATAAAAATAGGCGCTTGCAAATTTTCCAGCATAATACCTGCCTCCATCACCTGGAATAGCACCTAACGTTAAAGAACCTGATGGCGTCGCAGGCGCTCTGCCAGTGCTTGAATATTGAAATGCAGTGTCGACATAAAAGGATGGAGTTGAGTTTTCATCTAATACCATGGTGATTAAATGCCAACCAGCCGGATAGGTCTTACCTGTATTATTTATCCATCGAATGTAGGAAAACAACATAGTTGCTTGACTACCTACCGAATCAAAACCCGTATTACTACCAATCCCGATACTATACCCGCCTGAGTAGCCATTTGCTATAAAAACACCACTCGAATTCGTATTAATATATACCCATGTTTGCATGGTTACATGGGTAATTGAATTATTAAAAAGCGGAACAGATACATATTGATTGGTACCATTGGTGACAATACTCCCACTAGCTGCATCATATGTAGGACCATTCAGTAAGGTGGCATGATTATTATTCCCACTCAAATCTCGCCAAGTGGTACCAGATCCACTATAACTAGCTGAAATGGAAGCATCCAGGTTTAATTGCAATCCATCAGTCACAATAGCAGGTGCATCAAATACTTCTGCAGGCGCTACGTATTTATTATTTCTAGCAAACATGCTTCGCTGCGCATGGGATAGGAATGCGGAGAAAAGGAAGAGTAGGGTGAGTAGGGTTTTCATGAAATTTTAGAACGATCTAATTGCCAAATAAATAAAATTGCTATCAGATTGTGTTTGACTATATGCCCTAGTGCCGACACCGTTGCCTTCTATATAATTTGTATAGTATACTGAACCAGATTGTGTTGAAGAAACATAATTTCCCCATGCCCACTTATAGCTAGGATTAGCTATACTAGACCAATAATAAGGGAAAGCACCATTAGAATTACAATAAGAAGTATTATAAACATAGTTTCTAAATAAGTTTACTTCTCTAATAGAAGGAACATACCAATCGGTGTAACCATTTATAGATAGCGTTGAAACATATTTAAATAAATAAGTGCCTGTGCCTTGATTTGCTATAATTGCAGCTGTATTTGCCCTACCTACTAATGTTCCATCATTTTGCGCAGCGGTAATTGTATTTCCATTTAATGCAATTACATTCCATGTATTTCCATAAGCCGCCTCATTGGTTTGTTGTGCAATTAATCCATGTTGCACATTCGCATCATATCCATTATCCCCTGATTGAAGTACATAATATATTATTCCTCCCCCATACAGGTCTCCAACTGCTTTTGGAGGCGAGGACGTTGTAAAACTAACCGATGGCCCATAACTCCTGCCAGCCTTATTTTCGATAAATGATTTCGCAAAGTAGTTTGTTGTAGCTGATAAACCCGATAAGCTGAATGCATACGTACCCGCAGCTACGTTAGATTGGGTGCTTGACGTGGAATAGGTACCAAAATTGGAATCAGTACTATAAATTACCCCAATACTTGTGGTCAGCGCATTGGTTGAACTAATAACCCCACTCACCACAGCCGTTGTGGCGCCAATGGTCCCTAAAGTGGTCGAAATCCCAGTAGCGTTGACCGTTGTCCCCAACTCACTGACACCCGTTCCAAAATTAACACCACCCTCATGACTCACTAAGGTAGTGGGGGACGTTATTGGACGCATACGCCCATCTGCCGTTACCCCACACGGAGAAATAGTCCTTACCGCAGATGTACCTGTACAAGTACCATTCGATGCTGTTACTTTGTAATCACCCGCAACGGGAGAGGAATAGGTATTAGTAGAGGCGCCAGAAATCAATACATTGTCTTTGTACCAAGCGTACGAGCTTAAACCATTCGTTGCACTTAAAGATGATTTATTGGGACATCCGTCACCCGAAACACTTATACTTATAGTTGGAGTATTTATGGTCCAGGAAATCGACCCAGATGAAATGCTCGGATTGCCTGTTGACGAACAAATGAGCATAATGACATCATTTTGACTTAATGTACTAGTCGTATAGGTCAAACTCGTAGCTCCTGAAATAGCGATGCTATTTTTATACCATTGATAGGTTGGATTTGTGATACCGGAAGCTGATGCGGTAAAGGTTACGGAAGTACCTGGACAACTTTTATTGTTGGGATCCGATGAGGATATGTAAACTGTTTTAGAAAAGTAGAATGTGTTTTGATTCGATTCCAACGAATTTTGTTCACTAGCACTAATTTGTTTAGGGAAAATAAAAGCTTCAGAAATATTTCCAACAAAACGATAGGCCGATTGTCCCCTGGCAGCTCCTATGTAAATTTTAGAACCACTTGTATTCGTAAGTGGACAATTACTTCCAGTAGGTATTTGTAGTACACTATTGACATAAATATTGGATAAGTTGGTCGTCTGGTTGATAAAAATATTCGTGATTATTTTGGGGTCGGTGGTAATTACGTTAGACCCATATGCGCAACCATTTCCGTCACTTTGATAACCTACACCTGAAGAATAGGAAGAATTAAAACCAGGATAACTTGGCCCATTCGCGGTACCTATCATTGCGCCAAAACTTGTCGTTGCTGAATTTTGTGCAATAGCATTGACGGTAGCACCTGTCTGGGAACTATAATTCACAGTACTAGATGACTCTAAAAAATCGTTTTCACCTGAAAATTTAATGGTAGGCTGGCCATTTAAGTTATTTATACTTCCAGCTGTAATGATACTAGCAGTAGCACTACTTGACAAAACATGAATTGCTCTTCCACTTTGATCATACCAAATAGCAACAGTCGCATTCGTAACACCTGCTGTAATAATACTACTTAAGGCATTGGTCCCTGCCGCTAAAACAGGATCATTATAGGTACTAATAGGTGAAGAAATCTTTGAATTCAAACTAAACTTATTGCTTTCCGGATAGACATCATAAAAAGAAGTCCCAACTTTTATTCGAACAAGAGGTCCACTATACCCATCGCTCAATTTTCGTAATGAATACGCAACGGAGGCAGGTGTTCCAGATCCCAAACCAATTAAATTTAATGTATTTTGAGCTTTGGAAACAAATACAGAACAAAGACATAAGATGACGAAGAATTTTTTCATAGAATTTTAATAGCGGAAGCGCGATTTTGTAAGATCAAAATGATTTAACACCTCCGTATCAGTCAACCCCTTATTTTTAAATATCTTAACAATTGAGATATTTCCTGAAAAGCTATAAT
>JACCEA011635248.1_pt1 | contig 11057 bp, 15 predicted proteins | sample 7449851 | NCBI WGS metagenome assembly JACCEA01 (sample SAMN15323453, study PRJNA562643) | freshwater metagenome | isolation source: river surface water | place: USA:Blue River Watershed | collected 2017-08-18 | reverse complement strand
TTTTTCTTTTTTTATCATAAATAATATCTGAAATACTAACATTTTTCTTTTCTGAATTATTATATAGGAAAATAATAATATTTTCTTTATAACTTATGCTAGTAGGTGTTAAATAATTACTTCTAAAGTAAACTAAGCCTTTTTTCCAACTTTCATTAGCAATAGAACCATCATAATTATAAATAATATCAGTAGGTTTTTCATTGTCTCTATGACAAATATTTTTACCATTTTCAATTAAATAAAAATTTCTTTCAATAATTGTATTATTATAAATAGTTAATTTTATAAATTTTTTTTCTTGTAAATCATTTTTATAAAAGAACTTATAAGTTTGTTTATCTGATTGTGTATTTTCAAATGAAAAAATGTCATTTATAAGAGTATTTGGATCAACTAAGAATTTAGCTGTCTCATCATTATCAACAAGAAAAAATAAATCAGATACATTTTTAATAAAAATCATTTAAATTACCTTTTAAAGATTTCAAATTATATCAAAAAAATAAAAAAAAGTATACATTTTTTTTAGAAAATGATATAATTAAAAAAATTTTGAGGTGTATAATGAATATTGAATTAGAAAAAATTTTTAGAAATAGTTCTAATATTGAAGGTAAAATAAAGTATGAAGATGGAGTGCTATTAAAACGTGGCATAGATGTAGCTTCTGAACTTTTTAAGAATTCTAATATTGATATTTATAAAGTAAAAACTCCAAATCAATTTGCATTTCAAAAACTATTATTAGTTATAGGTGATTTGGCAATAGAAAATGTAATAGGAAGAATAACTAGTAATGGTGCATTAGAGATTTATGATTATGAAAAATTAACTTCAAGTGGTTTAAAATTTCAAAGATTTAATAATATAGAATTATATGAAGCATTATTTAGTTTAACAAATGTTTTTGTCAAAATGAGAATGTTAAAATCTTTTGATAAGTCTTTTTTTAAAAGATACACTGGTGGTGATGCAAGTTTTACTGTATCTAAAAATAAAGATTTTATATTTAAAGAATTATTTTCTAAAAAAATTTCTTCTGAAAGTAAGATTGTTAGTGTATCTAATAGTTTTAGAATTTGTAGTTCAAGTATAAAAGATTATATTAAAATTAATTTTTTTAATCAATTTGAAGTTACTGTTCAACCTTTTTCTGAAGGAATGTTATTTAAATTTTATTTTGGAAAAATGACAGGTCATTGCCGTGTAAATAATGATAGTTTTTCAAATTTTGAAATTTATATGAAAACAATAATTAAAGACTATCTTTATAAAGAAAAAAATATATTATTAGATATTGACTACATCTTTACAGAAGATTTTTTTGATTATTGCAATAATGCTATAAAAATTTTAAACTATTAATATTTATTATTTATGTTAGAATTATAATATAAAACATAAATAAAAAAATGTATTTCAAAAAAGTTCCAGAAAATTATAAACTGCATGAAGGATTAAGAAAAAATCCTTTAGAATATGCAGTTATATTACATAATAAATATAAAGAAGTTTATAATCCAAGAATTTTAAAAATAGAAAAAGATTCTGGATATGAATATTTCCTTACCTACAAAACTGTAAATGATACTGACCTTCCTAAAAATATAATAGAAGGTTTTAAATATTACAAAAATTTTAAAGATATAGAAGATATAAAAAAAGAATTAAAATGTAAAAGTATTCAAGATATTACTGATAATATAAATGATTTTGATTTGAAAAAAGATTATTATGAATATTTATTAAAAAAAATGGAAAATTATTTTAAAGTCAAAGATGAAGGTAAATTATATAATAATAAAGGAGAAGAATTTAATTATAAAATAGTTGAAAATTCTTCCAATATTGTATATTCATATATTGTTTTAGATAGTTTATTTTTATATTCTAAAGATAATGAATTAATAGGATATTTAAATGGTCAATATACAAATTTAGAAGTAGCATTATTAGTTAATGAACATATAACAGAAGAAGAATATAAAGACGATATATTAAGAAAGAAAACAATATATACATCAGATAAAATGGATTTTTTAGAAAGATACAATATTGAATATGAGAAAGAAAATATAGAAAGTATATTTAAATTGAAATATAAAGATTTAGAAATGAGATTAAAAGATTTTGAAAAAGAGTATAAAGTTTTTAAAGATACTGCAAGTATTTATTATTCTTATTTAAATAAAAATTATAGAGGTAATGGATTAGCTAAAGATATGTATTTTAAATTATCAAATTATTTTATTGAAAAAAATTTTAAATTAAGAAGTTCAAGTTTGCGTTCTCCGCTTGCAGAAGGTTTTTGGAATAAGATGTCAAAAGAATATCCTAATTTAATAGGAAAATATGAAACAAAAGATTATTTAAATGATTGTTTTTATATTAAAAAGAAAAGTACAGAAGTGTTTAACAATCCTAAAAAAATAAAGCCTCAAATATGAGGCTTTTTTATTATTTGAAAATATTATTAGGAGAAGAACTACTAATTAGTTTATCTAAATAGTTAGAAATAACCTTTTCAAGAGTTGCTTCCATTCCAAAAAGACTAGCAAGACCACCAGATTTTTTCTTAGCAGTTGTTTTAATTTCAATTAAGTCAATGCCTTTTTCAAATGCACTAATTAAAGCACTACGGCTGTCTCCAATTTCGTCAACAATTTTTTGTTCAACTACATTTTGTGCCATGTAATAATCACCATCCATTAGTTTTTCAGAATCAATTTCTGGACGATATTTGAGTACATGATTTTTAAATGCTGTATGAATATCTGAAATTTTGTCTTTGAAGTGCGCTTCTTCTTCTTCTGTAGGTTTTTTAGTAGGCACAACAGTTCGTTTTTTTGTACCAGCAGTATAAACTTTAAATTGAACACCATAGTTAGAAAGTAGATCTTCAACGATAGGCATTTGTGCTACAACACCAATAGAACCTACAAAAGCAAATGGTTGAGCAATAATCTTATCGCAAACACAAGCCATCATATAACCACCAGAAGCAGCAATTTCATCAATAAAACAAGTAACTTTAAAACCAGCTTCTTTTAAACGAAGGATTTGTTGTGCTGCATCAGCATATGCAGTTACACTACCACCGGGAGTGTTAATAGTTAGATAAATTTCATCAGACTCAGAAAGTTTTCCAAGGATTGCTGCGTCTACATCTTTATGTAACTTTTCAAAAGCAATATCTTTATCATGATAATCAAAATGAATTACAAAAATATTATGGTTATTTTGTTTTTGTAAACGTTTAATATTTTTTTTCTTTTCTTTATTATTTACTTGAGAAAGAAAATCTTTACTCATTGATTTAAGTTCTGTTTTATATGATACTTCTTTTTGCATTAAAAACTCCTTAGATTAATTTTGGTATTATAACAAATTATAAAAATATAGTAAAGTTGTTTTAGTATTTTGTCATATCAATTAGTTTAATAAAATCAAATAATTCTTCTGCATTATTAATATTAATGTTTTGATAGTTTTTTAAAAGATTTTCATCTTTTTGAATTTTTGATTCTATAACCATATTAAAAAGATTGATTTGGTTGTCTTTATGTTTTTTATTAATTATTTGTATTAAATCGTTTAAACTTATATTTTCATTATCATATGAAATTGTTTTATCTAAATAATTGTAATAAAAGTCTAAATTAATAAATCCTTTAAAATTTAATTGAATTAATAAGATATCTTTTTTAAAAGAAAAATTTATAAAAAACCAATAATTTTTAAATTGAAAAGTTGAATTCAATTTACAACGAATAGCATGTACACTGGTATTGCCATTTTTAATTAAAGCAATAGATTCATCTTCAATTTGAATAATTCCTTCAAATAAATAATCTAAATCGCTATTGAAAATTATTTTATTAACAAGGCTGTTTAATTCGTTAGCTATGTTCATTTTATTACCTTTAAGTTTGAAAAATTATATCATACAAGATAATTATTTACAATATTTATTTAATAAATAAGAAGATTAAGAAAAGATTTATAAGTATTAAAATCTAATTTAGAATTTATTGTAAAATTTGATTCTATGTTTTTTGTTTTTAACATAAAGCAAAGTAAATTATAAAGAATTTCATCGACAGAAATTTCATTATAAGATTTATATAGTTCAGATAATGAATTAACTTGATAATCTTTATTAATTAAATAAAAAACTTGTTTTTCAATGTCTAATGTAATTTCAAAAATAATTTTATCTTTATATCTAAAAGAAACAATAGGCATTGGAATTATAGAATTTACAAGATCATTAAATATAAAAGTTTTTTTAAATGTTAATGAAAAATAAAGATCTTTATTTATTCCAATACTTCTATTAAAATTATTTTTAAAGTCTTTAAATGATTGCATTTTAGTTAAATAAGGATTATGTTCTTGAAAAGGAATGTAAACATTATATTTATCTAAATTGAATTCTGAATAAATAACTTCATATAAATTTCTAATTTTATTAAGATTTTTGTTCAAACTTTTGGTTATAGAACAAACATTTTTAAATTGATTCAAGTCTCTTTCTGAGTAACTTTGCTTATCTAAAATAAGAAAAGGACTTTCAAGAATAAATGAATATATAAATCCATTTTTAATTGATTTTGTAAAAGAATAATCTCCAGATAAAGAGAAGTTATCTAATTTACATAGTAAATTTACAATGTTTTTTGACATTTTGATTCCATTAATATTCAACTAGATTAAGTAATTTAACTTGATCAATTAAATGCTCAATACTGTTGTTTGATAAAGTAAATTTCTTTCTTTTTAAAGAAAGCTTAGTAAATTTTAAAATAGATTCTTTAATTTCTTCCAAGCAATTTTTAGAGCTATAATGAGAAACAATAACTCCATCTTGAAGTGAAAAACTGATAGTAAATCTATTTAAAAGATCAACAGGAAATTGTGCTCTAAGATAATTATTATCTTTTTCAAAATAAATAATAGAAGTTTTAGCCAATTCACCAGATGAACTTTTTCTTTGATAAAATAATGGGTATTCGACTTTCAAAAAAACATTTTTATGAGAAGAAGTATATACAGAACCTGAAAAACAAGTGTCGCAAATATTTTGAAAAATATCTGCTTTTTCAATAGTGTTTTTATAAATACCTAGATAATTCCCATATAAAACGGCACCATGAATAATCTCTGACATTTTTTCAATGATTTTATTTGATTTATCATTAATTAATTTTAAATTATTCTGAATCATAAAAACCCCTTTTTAAATTTTCAATATTATATCAAAAAAATAAAATAAACACAAATAAAAAAGGCTACATAAGTAGCCTTTTATTAATATCCTAAAGCTTTTTCTCGAAGTTTCTCAAAATTATCCCACGCATATTCTTTTGAAACTTTTGGTTTAAACATTTCTTCTCGTTTGCGCCAAGCTAGTTCAACTTGACGGGTTTTTGTTTCTACACGATTTGAAACGACCGCTTTACTCATATATTGATTTCCTCTTGTTAAAAAAAATCTTTAAGAATCCTGAAGGCATTGATAAACCGCCGCATAGGTTGCAGGCACAACCGGATTAAGTATAATCACTAGCTTTCTTAAATTTGGAGCGGGATACGAGAATCGAACTCGTGTAGCCAGCTTGGAAGGCTGGAGCACGGCCACTATGCCAATCCCGCATAAGGGTTCCCAATCAGTTACTTTCAGACATATAGTCAATTTCACAATCTGGTTACCCATAACCGTTTAACAATGAGAAGCTTTGCCGGGTTATTGTACTTCTCTTCACGACGCCATAATATATTCATCATAAATATATCTAACCGCTCGAATAGGCTTTTATCTCCACCGTAATAAGTTAAAAACATTGATTAGATGTTATATACAGCTTAAAACAGCTTTGAGCCGATTGTTAATTTGGTGCCGTCAGTGGGACTCGAACTCACGACCTACTGATTACAAGTCAGTTGCTCTACCAACTGAGCTATAACGGCATATTGATTTTTTAAAAACTGTGTTTACTCACAGTCAATTTTTTCTGAGTAAACCTCATTGTGTTTTCTTCACAAGTGGAAGTGTCTAGCACTTCCTTTTTTTTATCTTCTTCTCAATTTGTTGTACTATTATATTTAAATAATAAAGTCTTGTCAACATTTTTTTTTATATTTTTTTAATAAAATTGCATTGATAAAATTTTAATATAGTTATCAATTTCTTCATCTAAAACAGATTCTAAATTAAGTTCTTTCATAATAGCTTTTTTAATTTCTTTTTTATATCCTTTTTCAATATTTTCTAATCCAATAATTTCTTTTTGTATTGTAATAAAAGAAAGATCTTTAAAGTTTATCGGAAATTTAATAAAAATATTTGATTGACAAATTTCTTCTGTGTTGAAAGAGTAATATATATAAAATTCTATAGATATAAAACCATTTTCTACATCATATTTACCTCTATTTTTTTGAATGTAAGGTTTATAAATTAAACTAGTAAAACGTGGAAAACGTTTTAATGAAAAAGAATAAGAATAATTTAAATCATCAGTCTTTTTAGTTCTTTGAATTTTTTTTAATTTTTCTAAGTTATAAATAGGCTCTTCAATACAAGCATATTTAACACCTTGCTCTTTTATCTCATTTAATACAATTTCAACTTTTTCAATGTCAAAATATTTCAAAAACTCTTTGTAAACAACATCTTTATCTTCTCCTGAAATACTTAGTCGAGATTTAATAGTGCCAGAAAAAAATTCAATAAAGAAATTATATGTAAGTTTATATCCTTCATTAGTTAAAACTAAAAAAGTAAAAGTTAAATCGCCAGAAATTTCTTCATCTAGTATTTTATAATCACAAAAAAATTTAGATTTAATATAATTATTAAAAGATTTTAAAATTTCTTTTTGGTTGTTGTAATCCATGTTAACTCTCTATATCTATTTTATTTTTATGAAACCATTCTTCTAATTCATAAACATTTGGTTCTATATATTCAAATGATTTAATATCTCCATCTAATTTAAGATATCCAAAATTAAGGATATTAAATTCTTTATTTTTAAATTTAAATACATATTGAGAATTTTTCACCAAAATCTTTGTAAAATGTAAGCCCCTTGCTTTTAATCCGTTGACATCAAATTTTATATTATCGAAAGACATTTTATTAATTCCTCTTAATGGTGGTAAGTTTCAAATATTGAATCATAGCTTAATTTATCAGAGATATATTCTTTTTTTGATATATTATAAAGTTTTTTCATTTCCTTATATTTACAATCAAAAATATCTTTATCCAAAATTGAATTAAACCTTTCAATAATAAATTCAGGTTTTTCATCATTAAGTAAAAAATTAAAAAATAAAAATTTATTTTCTTTAGGTAATATTGGAAATGATAAAGAATAATGTGGATAAAATTTACCGTTTAATAATACCAAGCTTGAATCTAAATAAGCTGGAGTAGTACTTTCTGAATTTATATTTGTGTTGTAAAATGGAGACTTAAATTTAAATTCAAGAAAATTTATAGCACTTCTAGTTACAAATCCATATTTTTCTTCATTTTTTAATTTAATTATATTATGAACATTATTATCAAATATAGAAAAAGAAGAAATGAGTTTTTCTGAAATAAGTTTCTGAATATAACAAGAAATGATAGAATGTAAAACTGAATCATTAAAAGCATCAGTTAAATTAAAAAAATCAAAAACTTCTTTATTGTCTGATTTAATCTTTAAAATGTAAGAACAACTATTAGGTTGATCAGTATTATTATAAGATTTTCCCATGCTTAGTTCAAATTTAAAGCCTTTATAATTAAAGTATCTAAAATTAAATTCAGGAGGAAATTTATTTTTTATGTGTGAAGTATAAAAATTTAAAAAATTATCCAAAATGTAATCCTCTTTTCGTGATATTCTATCAAATTTAATAAAAATATGCAACCTTTTTATTTATTATTTTTGTGCTAAAATATATATATTAATAAATGAAAAAATATGAAATATAATTTCGAAAAAATAACCAAACAAATTTTAGAAAAAATAGAAAATAATTATAGTAATCTAGATTTATCAGAAAAAAGCTTTATATTTTCAAATATTTTAAAAGAATATACAGAATCATATTATTTTAGAAAAAAATATGATAACTTTAAAATTATAAAAATAAAAAATAATGATAAATTTTATTATAGATTAGGATATTCACAATTAATTACAAATAGTATTCATGACTACTTTGGAAAAATATCGCCTTATTTAAGTGAAATTGATAAAATTGAAAATTTATCAAATAAAGAAATAGCAGAAAAAGAGCTTTCAGATAAATGTTTACTTATTATAGAAGAATTAAAAAAAATAGATAATTTTAATTCAATAGTTTTTGAAAATAATGAAATAAAAAAAGAATTAATAATGAAACAAAAGTTAGATATTGAATTTGAAATAGTCGAAAAAATAGATATTGAATATTTTTCAAAATTAATTAAAGAAGTTGATATAAAAAATGAAGAAGATTTAAAAGATTATTTATCAAAAAATTGTGGATTAAACTATTTAGAGTTAGAAGACAAAGGAAAATATTTTATTGCAAAAAACAAAGATTCTATTGCTGGAGTTGCACTACTTGTAGACAATCAATTTATGTATTTACTTGAAAAAGAAAAAGAACACATAAAAAATAAAGATTTTTATAAATATTTGTCTTATGTTAATGTAAATAAAGAATTTTATGGATTAGGTTTAAGTTTAAAGTTAATTAGAAAAATTTATGAACATTGTGCTGATAATAATTACATATATGAAAGGTCAGACCCAACAAATGATGGTAAAAAATATTTAACTGATAAAATAGAAGCTTTAAATAATGAATTTAAAGATAGATTAGTAGTTATAGATTCAAAAGATAGAAAGAAAAAAGAACAAATAATTTATAAAGAAAGTCTGAAAGGAAATAATTTTGAAGGAATTAAGAAAATATTAAAACATGATAAGAATGTTATAAAAATAAAGACACCTTAAGATGTCTTTAATTCATGTTCAGCATTTTCAATGATCTTTTTAGCTTCTAGTGGTTCTGAAATCCATCTAATAACAACTTGTCCATGACCTCTACCAGCTATGATAACATCACCATATCCAAGTATTCTACCAAGAATAGACTGATTAATTTGTATTGACTCTATAGCATTTAAACGTATTTCATCAGTTTCTCTAGATAATATACCTCTTTTATTTATAACTCTTTTGTTTGTTACACCATTTTCAGTACATTTCCATTTTAGCCATATAATAATTGCTGGAATTAGCCATATTATAGTTAATATACCAATTAAAAAGTTAAAAAATATAAAAGTTTGTACGGTCCAGTGATGTTGAAATAATTTATTTATTTCTTCACCATTTGATAAAGATTCTTGAATATAACTCATAATTTTCTCCATTATTAAAGAAATATTATCATAAATATATCAATATTCAATAACTAAGTTTTCAAAAAATATAAAGAATAAATGAATTATTAATAATTTAAAATAGACTCTATTTGAAAAAATTTTTTAATGTATTCGTCATCTTTATCTTTAATTTCGTCATATATAACATTAGAAAAATTTAATGAAATATAATCTTTTAAAATAAGCTCTCTAATGAAGAATTTTAATTCATAAGAATCTATAGAACACATTGAAAAAAAAGAAAATATTTTATAAATTATGTAAATAATTTATAGTTTTATTCTTGATTTAATGTTATATTTATATCCGTTGTAGGATTAGCTTTTAAATAATCTAACATATTACAAATTGTAGAATAACCATTATATCCATCTCCTAAATCTACATAATATTGAGTTGCTGCATCATCATCCCCTCTTGATAACATAGTAGATACAAAATTATGAATATAAGGACCTATTTGAATAAACGATACATTATCATAATCAGTATCAGAATATAACATTGCTGCATCTCTACCACTTGAAGATCTTACAGCACCTAAGAAACTGCAACTATTTCCAGTTTCTCTATTATCTACAAAAATTAGTGTATTTAATTTAAAATTTTTACCTCTGTATGTAAAATCATTTCCTGTTCCACTTCCATAAACTTGATTATAAAGTGAAGTGTCTTCTGTATATCCATAATATAAATCAGTACCATTAGACCCATATAAAGTTACAGCATTAATATTCATTGTTAAGTTAACTTCACTTGGTGGCGTCCAGTTTGGAGCAATTAATCTATAACTTTTTGTATCTGTTTTATTTCTAGAAGCAATTTCATTCCAGTTATTATCAAAATAGGTAACTTTAAATAATACATTAACATCGATATAACCTTCAACTGGAAATTCTATATTAGGACCATAAAAAGCATGTAAATCGACATCAGAAGTAAAATTTGGATTGTATATTTCTTGTGACGTATAATAATATAACTCTTGACCATCAGACTGATTAATCATTGTTGCACTTAATCTTAAGTAATTAAATGATTCTCCAGAATTGTCTATATTTTGAATTCTATATATATTTGGAGAAGAATAATAAAATGGACTTGCTGAATTTTCTGTCACTATTAATTGTGATGTTCCTGAAGGTGGAGTTAAATCTTCTCCTTCTCCTTTTATTTTTATGTCATCAATATATATTTTAGCAGTATAATCAGCATTAACATTGACCGATATAAATAATAAAAATAATATACAAAATCTTTTTTTCATATCTTTTATATTTGTTTGTAATATATATTATTTTATTTCACTTAAATTTATTGTCAACTCTAAATATCAATAATTTCTTTAAAAAAATAACTAATAAGCTTACTATTAGTTATTGATTCAAAATAATTAATAATTGGCTCAATATTAAACATTAATATACTCTTGAACAAGTTTTTTTGTTTCTACATTTAATTCAATTAATTCAGTTGAAAGAAGATCCCAAAAATAATAAAGGAAATAATCAATATTTTGATTTTGTTCATAATCTTCTTTCATAATTTTATAAGTTTTAAAAGCACTATTATGAGCTTTGTTATATCCATAAATAAAAGAAATAAAGTTTTTTTGA
>JACCEA010027295.1_pt1 | contig 11063 bp, 14 predicted proteins | sample 7449851 | NCBI WGS metagenome assembly JACCEA01 (sample SAMN15323453, study PRJNA562643) | freshwater metagenome | isolation source: river surface water | place: USA:Blue River Watershed | collected 2017-08-18 | reverse complement strand
GGCGCTGGTCCAGTCGGGCTGGGCGATGATGCCGACGCGGAAACCCTGGTTTTCCAACATGCGGCCAATCACCGACATGCCAAAGCTGGGGTGGTCCACATAGGCGTCGCCGGTGACGATGATGATGTGGCAGCTGTCCCAGCCCAGTTGGGTCATTTCGGCGCGGCTCATCGGCAAAAACGGGGCCGTGCCAAAGCGCTGAGCCCAGTACTTGCGGTAACTGGTCAGCGGTTTGGCGTCACGCGGGAAAAAGGAAACGTCGACAAAGGCGTTCATGGGAGGGCATTCGGGATAACGCGCTAGTGTAGAGGCAGTGCGGTGGGCCTGAAGCTGGCGCGGTTATTCGCCCGAGCCCGAGGACGTCCTTTCGATCGCCCCAAGGCGTACCGCCAGATCAAAGGTCTTTTTGGGCCCGCTCGATCAAGTCAATAAAGCTCGGAGCATCCCCCAATGCCTGGGCGGCCAGCAGCGCCAGCTTGACCAGAAAAAGTTCGGATTTTTCGGGGCCCGCGGCGTCAATGGCCATGGCCAGTTGGTCATAAGCGCTTTCCAGACCGGCAATGTCCAGACCAGTGTTCGGGTTCATGGGGCTTCTCCGGAAGTGGCTTGCATAAGGGCGGCGTCCAGCCGCTGGGCATCGAGGCGCAACCAGCGGGCACAAATGTGTTGGTCGGGGCGCAACAGGTAAGCAGCGCTGGGCGAGGTCACGCCGTAGCGGCTGTGCACCCGGCCTTGTGGATCGGACAGCACTTGCAGCCATGGCATATCGGCCGGGCTGGATGCTGTGCCCGCATCCGCGCCGGCCCCTTGGGTGATGCAAGTGATCCTGAGCGGCAAGCCCTTGGCCCGCCATTGGGCCACGCCGCCCAGCACATCGGCAGGCAATGCATCTGCCGCGCCAAACCACAGCAGGTCAAAACCACCACCCAAATGGTCCAGCAAAAACTGCTCGGCCGTCAGCCGCACATTGAGCGGCGGCGCGCCATGCGCGGGACCGGCTTGGAACCGCGCGTTGTCATCCTCGCGGCTGTTGAGGCTGGATTGGCTGTACTCGTGTGGGCGCGAGGTGCGCCAGTGGTAGAGCGGGCGCACAAAGGCTTCGGTGAGCGAAAGTGACAAGACGGCGTCGCGCAACAAACGAAAGCCGCGGGTGGGTGGGGTCATGAAGCGGGTGCTTTTGCCCGCTTCTTCGATGATTTCTCTGGCCGCGCCCACGCGCTCGGCGCTGTAGTTGGCCAGCAAAGCCGCAGGGGCCTGACCCCGGCACACCAGCCCCAGCCGCCAGGCCAGGGCCTGCGCGTCCTGGAAGCCCGTGTTGGCCCCTCGAACACCAAAGATGGGCAGCAGATGGGCGGCGTCGCCCATGAACAAGGTGCGCCCCACCAGGTAGTCGGGCAAGGTGAGCGTACGGGCCGAATACACCGAGCACCAGTCCATCTCCCAGGGCTTGTCGGCGTGGCCGATCATGGCCAGCTGCGCATTGATACGGGTTTTGAGCGATTCGGGCGACAAGGCTTGCTCGGGCGTTTCGCCCTCGGGCAATTGGTAGTCCACGCGCCAGATGCCCAGGGGCTCCCGGTGCAGGAGCACGGTGTTGCCACGGTTCCATTCGGGGTCAAAAAAGGCCAGGCGCTCGGTGGGCAAAGGCAGGTCAATTCGGATGTCGGCGATGACAAATCGGCCTTCGTAAGACGCGCCTTCGAGCTTGAGGTCCAACAGGCTGCGGATGACCGAACGGGCACCGTCGGAAGCCACCAGCCATTCGGCCTGCAGGGTGTAAGGGCCTTCAGGGGTGTCCACTTGCAGCTCGGGATGGTCCTCATGCTGAAGCACCGCTGTCACGCGGTTACCCCATCGCAAATCGATCAGAGGGTTCGCTTGGCAGGCTTCGACCAGGTACTGCTCCAGAAACTGCTGCTGCAGGTTGATCATGGGGCCAAAACGGTCGTTCTCGTCGTGCGGGGCTTCCATGCGGAACACGCGCTCGCCCCGGTAAAACGAGTTGCCAAAGCGCCAGGGCAAGCCGTTTTGTGTCACACGCTCGGCCACGCCCACTTGTTGCAAGATTTCCATGGAGCGGCGGGTGAACACGATGGCACGGCTGCCCTCACAGACCTGCTGCTCCGACTCCAGCAGCACACAGGGCACCCCAAAGCGGGCCAGCTCCAAAGCAGCCGTCAGGCCGACGGGCCCGCCGCCCGCAATGACCACGGGGTGCCGCGGCTGCGCCGGATGCTGAGAGGGCAACCAGGGCTGGTGCACGGCGTAATCGTAATAAATCGAGCGGCGGGGCTCTGTGGCCGGTTGGTGCATGGTGCTTTGGAGGTGCGAAAGCGCAAAAGGGAAATCCCACCGAACGGTTGGTCCGAGGATCATAGCGAAACGGCACTTTGAAGGGCTGGTGCACCAGCTGGCGCCCATGTCCTTGGGGTATTCTTGAACAATGCCTTTTTCTCTCGCCCGCCCTGCCCACCACGAATTGGTCATCAAAAAAAGCCGGTTCATCGCCTGCGTTGAATCGGTCGCCGGACGCGACGAGGCGCAAGCCCGGGTGGCACAGCTCAAGGCCGAGCACCCGGACGCCGCCCATGTGTGCTGGGCCTTGCTGGCCGGGGGACAGTCGGCGGCCAACGACGATGGCGAGCCGGGCGGCACGGCCGGGCGCCCCATGCTGGAAGTGCTGCGCCACCAGGATCTGCAGGGCGTCATGGCTTCGGTGGTGCGTTACTTTGGCGGCGTCAAACTGGGCGCGGGCGGCTTGGTGCGGGCCTACACCGATGCGGTGGCCCAAGCGCTGCTCAGCGCCGAAAAAGTCCCACGCATTGTGCAAACCGCATTGGCGTGCAGCGTGCCCTATGCGCTTGAAGGCCTGGTCAGGCGCGAGCTGGAACTGGCGCAAGCGCCTTTGCTGGGCGTGAGCCACGGCAGCGTGGTCACTTTGCGTTTTACCCTACCCCAAAGCCAGGCCGCCGAGTGGGTGGCGCGCTTGAGCGAGAGTGGCCGAGGGCAGTTGGTCTGGCTAGAAGGTGACAGTCCGCCATGAACAGACACGGCGGGTCGCACCATAATGCCAGCATGCCAAAAGAACTCCCACTGAACCGTCCGCAGTCCAAGACCGATCTGTTCTTGTCCTTCACCATTTTGGCTTTGCAGGGCTTTGGTGGGGTGCTGGCGGTGGTGCAACGCGAACTGGTCGAGCGCAAGCGCTGGATGACCCCAGCCCAATTTGTCGAGGACTGGGCTGTGGCTCAAATTCTGCCGGGCCCCAATGTGATCAACTTTTGTTTGATGATTGGCGGGCGCTATTTTGGTCTGGCGGGCGCCCTGGCGGCACTGGCAGGCATGCTCGCCGCACCCACAGCCGTTTTGCTGGTGCTGGCCCTGGCTTTTGGCAGCGTGGCAGATCTGGCTTGGGCTAAAGGGGCCTTGCGCGGCATGGGGGCCGTGGCCGCGGGTTTGATTGCGGCCACTGGTATCAAACTCATCCCCGCCCTCAAATCCAACCCTGTCGGGATCGGTGTGAGCGCTGCGATCATGCTGGGCACCTTCATCGGCGTGAGTTTGTTGCGCTGGCCCCTGATTTGGGTGCTGCTGGGCATGGGCAGTTTGGCCTGTGGCTGGGCCTATGTGCAATTGACGCGCCAAGCCAACGCCCCAAAGGCCAACCCATGATCCTGGAGCTTCAATTGAGCGTGAGCGACTGGTTGGCTTTGTTCAAGCATTTTTTGTCGCTGTCCTTGTTGGCGGTGGGCGGCGCGATCATCCTCGCGCCCGACATCCACCGCTTTTTGGTGGACGAAAACCAGTGGCTGACCGAGCAACAATTCAGCTCGTCGATTGCGCTGGCCCAATCGGCCCCAGGTCCGAATGTGTTGTTTGTGGGCTTGATGGGCTGGAACGTGGGGCTGAATGCGGGAGCGGGCCTGGGCGGCGGCTGGATCAGTGTGGCCTTGTCCGCGCTGGGTATGCTGATCAGCCTGTTGGGCATCATGTTGCCCTCCTCCATTTTGACTTACACCACCACACGCTGGGCCCACAAGCACCGCGACAACCGCGGCGTGAGGGCCTTCAAGCTGGGCATGGCGCCGGTGGTGATTGCCCTGTTGGTGTCCACGGGCTGGTTGCTCACGGCCAGCCACAACGACCCCATGCGCGACTGGCCCATGTGGGTGTTGACGCTGGTGGCCATGGGCCTGGTCTGGCGCACGCGCATCCACTTGTTGTGGCTGATCGGTTCAGGTGCGCTGATCGGGGCTCTGGGCTGGGTTTGAAGCGCAAGCCGCAACCCTCAGCACAAAGCGAGGGTTTTCAGCGAGGGCTCTCGAAGAACACCGTGTTCGAGTAATCGCTGACCTCGAAATAGACTTTTTTCTCGCCCGGATCGACCTCGAGATTGAAGTTCTCATCGAGCACGCCATAACCGTAGCGGTAGGCACGGGCTTTGCCATCGTCTGTCCCCAAAGCGGTGCTGACTTTGTCCACCTTGATGAAGCGGCGCACCAGCTTCTCGCCTGCATACACCTCCATCACACCGTTGGTGCCGGTCCAGTTCTGAATGCCACGGCTGATTTTGTTTTGCTGCTCTTGCGTGCAAGCGGCCAACAGGCTGGCTGCGCCAAGAACAAGGATCAAGGCGACCCGGGGCGTATTTTTTGACATGGCAAACTCCCTTTTTTTGACTGGTTGGATGCGGCGCAAGCCGCTCAGCTGCGCTGGCGCAAGGCTTCGTAGAGGCAAACGCCACTGGCTACCGACACGTTCAAGCTCTCGACCGCGCCGCGCATCGGGATGCTGACCAATTCGTCGCAGTTTTTGCGGGTCAGCTGGCGCATGCCGTCGCCTTCAGCGCCCAGCACCAAGGCGGTGGGCACTTTCAAATCGGCTTGGTAAATGCTGCGTGGCGCGTCACCGCTGGTGCCAATGACCCAGATGCTGCGTTCTTTGAGTTCGCCCAAGGTCCGCGCCAAGTTGGTGACCATGAAGTAAGGCATGGTCTCGGCAGCGCCGCTGGCCACCTTGGCCACAGTGGCGTTGATGCCGGCCGCATGGTCTTTGGGGGCAATCACAGCATGAGCGCCCGCACCATCGGCCACGCGCAAACAGGCGCCCAAGTTGTGCGGGTCGGTCACGCCGTCCAGCACCAAGAGCAAGGGTGGCCCTTGCACGGTGTCAAGCAGGTCGTCCAGCGAATGGTTTTGTGGGATAGGCGTGACCAGGGCGACCACGCCTTGGTGGCCGTGGCCCCCGGCGAGTTTGGCCAGACGTTCGTTGTCCGAATCGATCATGCGCATGCCCGAATCACGGGCTTTGTCGATGAACAGGCGCATGCGCGCGTCGCGGCGCGTGACCTCGTAATGGATTTCAACAACGGATTGGGGGGCGATCTTGAGGCGAACGCCCACGGCATGGAAGCCGAACAGCACTTTGTGGGATGACATCCCCGGATTATCGTTGGTCCCACGCTGGGCGGGACAAAAACACCGGGCGTGTGCTTGTCAAACGCGCTTCAGACGGGCGTGGGGGCTGACTCGCTCAAACGCCCGGCCTGAATCACCAGGCTGCGCTCGCAACGCGCGGCCAACTGCCGGTCGTGTGTGACCAGAACCAAGGTGGTGCCCTGCTCACGGTTGAGCGCGAACATCAAGTCCATGATCGCCTCGCCCGTGGCGTGGTCGAGGCTGCCCGTGGGCTCGTCGGCCAAGAGCAGATCGGGCTGCACCACAAATGCGCGGGCCAGGGCCACGCGCTGCTGCTCACCACCCGACAAGACTTTGGGCAAATGCTTCAGGCGCTCGCCCAAGCCGACGCGTTGCAGCATAGCGGTGGCGGTGCTGCGGGCATCTGGCCGATCGGCCAACTCCAGCGGCAGCATCACGTTTTCAAGCGCTGTCAGGTTGGGCATCAGCTGAAAGCTCTGGAACACAAAACCCACATGTTGGGCCCGCACAGCGGCGCGTTGGTCTTCGGACAAATCGAACAGCGATTGGCCCGCCAGGACCACCTGTCCGGTGCTGGGTGTGTCCAGCCCCGCGAGGATGGCCAGCAGTGTGCTTTTACCCGAGCCAGAAGCACCGACAATGGCGGCTGTTTCCCCGGCATTCAATGAGAAATCGATATCGCGCAAAATGTCCAGCTGCCCACTGGCATCTTGCACACTCTTGGAAACGCCACGCACGGCAATGATGGATTCAGGCATGCACAAACCTTTGTTGAGACGACGAGACTTTAACTGGACCCTGCTGGCCCTGGCTGGCTGGGGCTTTGCCGCGTCGGTTCAAGCCTCTTCAGCGCAGCGCATTTTGGTGCTGGGCGACTCACTGAGTGCCGAATACGGCCTGGCCCGGGGCACGGGCTGGGTGGCTTTGCTGCAAAAACAATTGGACAAGGACAAACCTGGCGTGGAAGTGATCAACGCCAGCATCAGTGGCGACACGACCTCGGGCGGGCGCTCGCGTTTGCCCGCTTTGCTCAAACGCCACCAGCCCAGCCATGTGGTCATCGAGCTGGGTGGCAACGATGCCCTGCGCGGCCTGCCCATGGCCATGACACAAGGCAATTTGCTGACCATGACCCAACAAGCTCAAGCCGCCGGGGCCCAAGTGCTGTTGCTGGGCATGCAAATGCCGCCCAACTACGGCCCTGACATGGCCCGCCAGTTTGAAGCGGCGTATGCCCAAGTGGCCAAAAGCCAAAAGGCGGCTCTGGTGCCTTTCTTCTTGAAAGGTGTGGGCGATGATCCCGATCCCCTCAAATGGTTCCAAGCCGACCGCATCCACCCCAATGAAGCGGCGCAGCCGCGCATGCTGGCCAATGTCTGGCCGACTTTGAAGAAACAACTGAAATGAGCCTTCACCTGATCCCGGCCTCCGAGGCCATGGCCCAACTGGACCAGTTTGACGCGATCCTCGACGCCCGCTCGGAAGGCGAGCACGCCGAAGACCACCTGCCCGGCGCCCTGAGCTGGCCGTCGCTCAACAACGAAGAGCGCATCAAGGTGGGCACGCTGTACAAACAAGTCAGCCCCTTTGAGGCCCAAAAAGTCGGCGCAGCGCTGGTGGCCAAAAACATCGCTCGCCACATCGAAACACAAGTCATGGACAAGCCACGCAGTTGGCAACCCCTGGTGTACTGCTGGCGCGGGGGCAAGCGCAGCAACTCGCTGGCGCTGATTTTGGGTCAGATCGGCTTCAAGGTGCACCTGATAGAGGGCGGCTACAAAGCCTTTCGCAAAGAGGTGATGGAAGACACACCCCGCCAATCGCAGCGCCTGCAGTTCAAGGTGTTGTGCGGGCCCACCGGTTCGGGCAAAACGCGCTTGCTGCAAGCACTGGCGCAAGAAGGCGCTCAGGTGCTGGACCTGGAAGCCATCGCCTGCCACCGCAGCTCGGTTTTAGGCTTGATTCCGGGCACACCACAGCCCACGCAAAAGGCGTTTGACACACAGGTCTGGAATGCTTTGCGCGGCTTCAACGCCGATCGCCCGGTGTTTGTGGAAGCGGAGAGCAAAAAAGTGGGCAATCTGGCCGTGCCCGATGCGCTCATGGCCGCCATGCGGGCCAGCCCTTGCCTGCGGGTGGAGCTGTCGCTGGAGAACCGGGTGAATTTGCTGCTGGAGGACTATGCGTTCTTCACACAAGACCGCGCCCTGTTTGCCGACCGTCTGGAGCGGCTGACGGCTCTGCGCGGTAAGGCCGTGGTGCAAGGCTGGCAAGAGCGCATTGAGCGAGGCGAAATGCGCGAGGTGGTGACCGAGTTGCTCTCAGGCCATTACGACCCGGGTTATGAAACCTCGACAGGGAACAACTTTGTGCATTACAGCCAAGCCCCACATGTCAGCCCTGCGAGCCACAGCATGGCAGACATGCTGGCTTTGGCAAAGGAACTGGCCCCAGCCCCTTGATGGGCGCTGAGCCATTGCTTCAAGCAGCGGGCGTCGTCGGCTGCGCTGCTCCGGGCGCTGCTGTGTTGGCATCGCCCTCATCACCCTCAACCTCGGACCCGTCCTCGGGCAGCAGGCCCGACTTGCGGTCGGACTTGGCCTTGAGCTTGTCTTCTTTTTTGCGTTTCTTGGCCAGTTCTTTCTGGCGTTTTTCGAATCCGTAGTTGGGTGTGGCCAAGATGGCTCCTTTAATTTGAGCTGCCCAATGTAACAGCTTCTTCAGGGTTTTCTTCCCACGCGACACTGCCCCGGTAGGCATGCCAACTGGCATGACCCAGCCACGGCCCGACCACGATGATGCCCAGCGCCCATGGCCACAAGGCCACGAGCACCAACACACTCAGCAGCAGGCCCCACAAAAGCATCACGCCCGGGTGCGAAAAAACCACCCGCATGCTGGTGATCACAGCCGAAATAGCATCGGTATCGCGGTCTAAAATCATGGGGATCGACACCACCGACAGCCCATAGACCAGCGCGGCGAACACGCCACCGACCGCCAGATAGACCATCAGAAATTCAATGTTTTGTGGGTTGAACACCGCCTCGATCACCCCCGTGGTGGAGGGCATGCCGGTGTTGAAGAACACCGCAAACACCACCAGCGACGCCCTGCCCCACAGCAACTCCAGCACCATCAGCACCAGCACCAACATGGCCATGCTCTTGATGTGTTGGTCCCAACACATGAGTGACGAGGCCATCTCGGGCCACTCGCCGCGCTCGCGTTTGCGGCTGACTTCGTACAGGCCCATGGCCATGAATGGACCCACCAGCAAGCAGCCCGAGACCAAGGACAGGGTGTACTCGGGCTTGTGCTTGAACACCATGGCCAGCACTTGCGCCATGCCCCAAAAACACAGTCCGTAAAACAAAGCAATACCCGGGTGATGGCGCATGTCTTGCAGGCCCCGTGCCAACCAGCGAAAAGGATCTGAAAAGCCCAAAGGCCGCATGAGCGAGCGCGGCCCAACGGGCGGCGGCGGCACATAGGGCGTGGCCATGGTGGGCAGGTCAGATTCTTGAACCGCTTCAAGAGACTTGGCATCGGCGTTCATGGGTCGATCGATCTGAAAATACAAGGGTTTTCAGATTACCCCCACCGGTAGCCTTTGACCAGTCAGGAAACCCCCAAGGGCGCGTGTCTTAGGGCACAAAAGTGCCCACTCTGTCACCTGCGTGATCAGGCCATGGGCAAATGCGCCTGCACAGATTGATGAAGGTCAAGAATCAAGTCTTGCGCCGACTCCAGACCGGTCGAAAAACGCACCAGTGTGCCGGGCTTCAAATGGCCGGGCCAAGCCTGGCGCATCGAAGCGATGTCGTAGGGCACCACCAGGCTCACCGGGCCACCCCAGCTGTAGCCGATCTTGAAGAGTTTCAGCCCGTCGCAAAACGCGTCCACCTGGGCTTGGCTGAAACGCGCATCGATCATGACGCTGAACAGGCCCGCCGCCAGGCCCGTACCGGGCACGCGATCACACAGGGCTTGCCAATGGGCGTGGCCCGGAGCACCTTCAAAGGCCGGGTGCATGAGTTGTGCGCATTGCGGCTGAGCTTGCCACCAGGCGGCCAAGGCGCGAGCGGTCTGGTCATGCGCGGCATAACGCAGCCCAATGCTGGGCAAGGAACGCAGCACAGTTTCAGCGTCATTGGCCGCCACGCCCAGGCCCAAACGCATGTGGCAGAGTTTGATTTGGAGGTGCAAAGCCGCGTCGCGCGTGATGACGCTGCCCATCAGCACATCACCGCCGCCGCTGGGGTATTTGGTCAGCGCATGGGCGCTGATGTCCACCGCCAAGCTGCCGTCCCCGCCCGTGCCATCGCCCAGCAAATCAAAAGGCTTGAAGGCCAGACCTGCACCCCAGGTGTTGTCCAAGGCGCACAAGACACCACACGCACGGCAGCGGCGCACCATCTCGGGCAAATCAGGAAATTCCATGCTCACCGAGCCGGGCGCTTCGAGCCACACCAAACGGGTGCTGGCCGTGATTTGGCGGGACAGGTCATCCGGGTCCATCGGGTCGTAAAAACGGTGCGTGATGCCAAATTGGCGCAACTCGCCATCGGCCAGCGCTTTGTTGGGGCCGTAAGCGTTGTCCGGGATCAGGACTTCGTCGCCGGTTTTGAGCACCGCCAAAGCCACCAAAGCCAATGCCGCCAAGCCGCTGGGCACCAGCACACATTGCAGCCCCCCTTCGAGGCTGCTCAAACGCTCTTCCAGCAAATAGGTGGTTGGCGTGCCGTGCAGGCCGTAGGTGTAAGCGGATTTGTCTTTCCATTCGCGCTGGCGCATGTCGGCCACCGTGGGGAAATAAACGGTCGAGGCCTTGAACACGCCCGGCTGGGGGGCGTCAAACCCGGCAGGCGCGGTGTAGGGGTGGTGGATCAGACCTGTGGTGCTGGGCGCGGAGAGCGTTTTTGGGGTGTCGTTTTGCATTCGGACATCCTAAAGCAAACAGCCTCCGGAAGGAGGCTGCTGCAGGTCAAATCAGGGAAAGTCCGAAGCGGATCAGACGCGCCACTTTTCCATCAACTTTTCGGGGCGCATGTTGTCGTACGGCTCGAAGGGCTGGTGGATCCAGGGGTTGGTGGGCAAGTCTTCGATCGAATAATCGGGCTTGAAGCTCGACACGCCTTTGGTCCAGATCACTGCTGTACGCAGCTCGGTCACAGGCTTGTAGTTGTTCTTGAGCTGGTCAACCACCGCACGCAAGGTGTGGCCGGTGTCAGCCAGATCGTCCACCAACAGCACTTTGCCAGCGATCTCGCCTTTGGGCGTGGTGATGTAGCGGGCGATGTCCAAGTGACCTTGCACCGTGCCGGCTTCGGCGCGGTAAGAACTGGTAGACATGATGGCCAAAGGCTTGTCGAAAATGCGCGACAGGATGTCGCCTGGGCGCATGCCACCACGGGCCAGGCACAGGATGTTGTCAAATTCCCAGCCGGACTGGTGGATTTTGATCGCGAGTTTTTCGATCAGGTTGTGGTACTCGTCGTAGCTCACGTACAGGTGCTTGCCGTCTTCGGTCAACATGGGGTCACTCCAAAAAATCAGGGTTGAGATCGATGGGTCTCGCGAACTGAAAAACTCAGGCCGCAAAGGGGTTGTGCAACAAGATCG
>JACCEA010017130.1_pt1 | contig 11063 bp, 11 predicted proteins | sample 7449851 | NCBI WGS metagenome assembly JACCEA01 (sample SAMN15323453, study PRJNA562643) | freshwater metagenome | isolation source: river surface water | place: USA:Blue River Watershed | collected 2017-08-18 | reverse complement strand
TTTTTTTTTTTTTTTTTTTTTTTTTTGCGATTGAAGAAGATAGATATAATCTACTTTCATCTTAATTTAAACATTTATTTCCCTTTTGTTGATGACTTCCTCCAAATTCCCAAAATACTAAATAACACCCAAATTGCCCACCACCACTGCTGTGCCAATAAAAAGCGAAGAGGGCATGCAAAATACAACGATTAGCATTTTCAACTCTTCGACGGTCATAACTGTGGGATTTTCCAGACAAATACGCAAGGATGATGCGAATTTCAGGCCTATCGATGCGTGGTGGAAGAGTATTGGCTTCTTCTTTCAAGGTTGTTCCTTCGGGGGTTCCAAAAGTTTTACCTGCAGCCTTCCAAGGTTTCAATGTTAGATCATTCAGCGCCGTCCCATCAGGAGAAACTGGTGGTTCTAGCATCGATAGTGTTGCAAATGTTGCGAACGAATCTGTCCTTGAAGCTGCCAAGATGTTAGCTGACGAGAAAGCTCTCGATGCTGCTATGGCAGTTGCCGGCGTTGCCACAGAACATAGTAACTTCGTCGTTCGTGGAGTGATGAATTTTATTGATTCAGTGCACAACTTTGTGGGTGTTCCATATTGGGAAGCGATCATTTTGACGACAATTGGATTGCGTATGGTTTTGTTGCCAATCGCATTAAAGACTGTTCAAGGGTCTGCTCGTATGGCAGTAATGAGACCTGATATGCAAAAATTACAAGATGCGATGTCGAAAGACCCGAACGCTGGTGATATGAATGTGAAACTTAGATATCAGAAGGAGATGCAAGCGTTGTTTTTGAAACATAAGGTGAACCCGTTAAGGGCAGTGATGTGGCCTTTCGTACAATTTCCCGTTTTCATTGCGTTCTTTATGGCTTTGAAGGAAATGGGTACCTATTTCCCAGGAATGGCAACTGGTGGTGACTTTTGGTTTACTGACTTGACTGCTGCAGATCCATACTACATTCTTCCTTTGTTTAACTCAATATCCTTCTTGGCTATGATTGAGCTAGGTGGTGATGGTGTACAAATGGAACAACAACAAAAGTTCAAGATGATTATGCGTGGTCTTGCCGTAGCAATGGTCCCATTGACTGCAACCATGCCTCAAGGTTTATTTGTTTATTGGGGTGCTAACAACGTGTTATCCATCATTCAAACAACAGTGCTGAAGAAAGAAAGTATTAGAAAATATTTCGACATTCCTAAGATGCCAGCTCCCACTGAAGCTCCTGCTTTAAAAGTGAGAAATCCTATTGCAGCTATTTCAGAGGTAACTTTTATTTTTATGTGATAAATGATATTCCTTAGAAAGTATCTTTTAGATGATTCAAAATGAGAAATCCAAGGGCGACAATGCGAAAGCTGAAATTTTAGATGGCGTGAGTGCACCGAAGCCGAAATCATCCACTCCTCCACCTCCACCACCTGTCACTTTCTCTGCCCCACCTCGTAAGAAGAATAACTAAATGTTAGTATTCTGATACTCGTTGTGAATTTTTTGTATGTGATTGTAGAAAGTGGATTCTGACATGGATTTTTTCTGATGTAGAATATTACCACATCGTGTCAGCTTGTATGTATGAATAGTTATTTGCGTTGATTACCTATTGTAATTAGGAATTGGATCGAGACAAAAAGTAAGGAGTGCAGAAGCATTTAATATAAACAACAATAACACAATCACGAAACACAAAAAAAGGGTGGCCCATAATTTATATACCCAATACCACAATACGTTCGACCACTCACTTCTCCGGATATGAACAAATTAAAAAGCCACAATTAATGTACAAAACCAACAACAACTCACACAATTATCAAAATTACATATGTATTGCAAGAAATCTACTTTTTCTTTGTCAAACTGACAGTTTCCCGTTTCAAAACTTGTAACAACGTCTGTGAACTTTCTAGAATCTTCATATAAGCTGCTTCTGTTTCTTGGATGGTACGATCATATTCATTCTTCGCTGTAATCTTCTTTGCCAATTCCTCGTTAATTTCAGCCAACTTCTTTGTGAACAATGCCAAATCTTGCTGAATCTTGGCCTTCGTTTCTTCATCTCGCAAGATCTGGCGATTAAGTTCCTCTCGTCGCTCGCGAAGATCTTCAATACATTTCACCAACTCATTGTTATAGTTTTGCAATGATGCGCCTTGACTGGCCATTCTTTCTACCACGCGTTAATGCTGAAGATAATAAAATGCTTCTATATTTTTTCAAATTATTTTGCTTTTCTTTCCAGCGCCCAACGGCGGCGGGCGCTTTTCTTCTTCGAAAAAGCGAAACTTCTAAAGTTTGTCCATGCATTCGTTCTAGAGGCACACCATTAGAAAAAAAATAAGCAAAAGGTAGAAGTATTTGATATTTGGTATTCTGATTTGAAAGATATGGGATACGATACTAATAAGGTTCATTCTTCCACCTTGTTATGCACCAGGTTGATTTTTCCAACTACTGTCTGTTTGAGTCAATGGATCGTGGCTATGGGTTTTGGTGGAATTGTTCAATTCGCTTCGTGACAGTCGATGCTAAAGAAGCATTTGATATTTATACATATTAATTAAACATTATTCACAGTTGATATGAATTAAAATCTACATACAACTACCGCAGCAGCGGTACATCATTAACGCTATCTGATACTATTGATTGTTGTGACCAATTTAGTGCCTTTTAGTTCTCCAAGTTGATACTGTCACCAAATCTAGCATACAATTCCTTCTTTAGCACTTCCTGTTTCTGCAATATGGAAGTTTCTTCTTTTGTTAGGTTGTCGACTTTTGTTTGCAGTAACTATATATAGCAACGAGTTCGACATCAGAGTGGTGTAGTATTAATTAACATTTATACTCACCTCTTGCTTCTTTTCACAGTCTTTTGGAAATTGACATTTGTGGTGTGAGATTCGTAAGAAGAGAAAAAACACCAATCAGTATTGTCATTTCACATTAAGCCAGTACTCACATTCGTTGGCGTAGTCTTCATCGGTTTCGATAAACGATTCCCCCATAAATAACAGAACCTTTCCACCTGAGTTCATGACTAATTCCGCAGAAGCATCATCCAACTTTTCAATATCATCCTTCAGCTGAGTGATATCAGCTCTGATTTCAAGAAGTCTATTGTTCAATCTGCCAAACTCGTTGATCTTCTGCTGATCCACAAATCGCACCTATCAAGACACGATAAAAAGCCGATGAAGCTTGGTGATATCCATCTAAACAAGTACTAACATCAACATCTTCTTGCTGTTTAGAAGCCATTCTTTAAGATGGGGTAATTGTCAGTAATGGTCAAGAATGATCGACAATGATATTTGGAATGAATAATATGGTGTTGCATTTTTTATTATTTCCTTTTTTTTTAAATGGCAAGAACTCCGAGTTATGATAAAATCTATTTTTTGATTTTATTGAGTAACAAATAGTAACTTTTCTCAACATGAAACGGTTGTGGCTTTGCAATTGCAAAGTCCACCAACTTTACAATATTCGACTACCTTTTAATGTAACCAGATCTCTTCTATCTCAATCCCTCGTTCACTTCAGTGGTGCTCCTGGATATTCGAAATGGGGGACGAAACGGATTCTCAAAAGAAGGCTGCAAAGAAGAAACATTACCCCTTCGGTACACCCAGTCACCTTCACCCTCCATTCAGTGAATTCGCCCACTTACCAGCAGCCACTCGCAGCTTCGCAATTGCATTGGCAACAGCAACGGATGTTAAGCCAGAAGTGATTGAAGAAGCACCACCTTCACCAAGTCAACAACGGCGTCGATTACCTAGCCCTCAAAAGAAAAAGAAGAAGTCTAAAGGAGAAGATGATGAGGAAGACGAGGAAGACGACGAGGAAGAAGATGACATTCTATCCAGTGCATCGGGTTTGCAACCTTGTACTAAGATTCCATGTCAAATGGTCATTCGTTCGATTGCAGATTTGCAGTACAAAAATCAGATAGAGCGATTAGATATCGAAGATGAATTTGACCGGTTAACTGTAGATTTACGTCAAACTGAGGAAGAGATAACACAAAGTGAATCTCGATTGGATAAGTTAACAGATATTGGTAACCAGTTGGAGATTAAATTGAATCAAATCATGTCCAAAGTCGAATCCTTGGAGAAGAATAAAGAAAACCTGCAAACAGAGCGCACCGATATAAATACAAAGGTGAGCTAGTTCGTTGCAAAAATCGAATCATTTGTGATTCTAAGCATTTCACTCCCTCTTTAGTTGATGTTGTTGGAAGTAGAGCGACAGAAAGCAAACCGCCGCTTGGAAAAGGCGCAAAAGGAATTGACAAATGCCCGTTGGAAGAAGAAGAAACAAGCCCAGGCACAAGATGCGGAAGCTGGTATTTCTCTTCCTGTTTCTGAAATTTCGGAATCAAAAATTATTCATCGCGATACTTCATTTGTGTCCAAGATGAGTGATGTATTTCAAACGGAAAAGAATCAACTTGCTAGAGAACGTGTAGTTGACTATATTGAACGCCCACCAACGGTGAAGACCGTTCCTGTGTTTTTGCAAGATAAATACTTCAATGGAAGTGGGGCCACATCTGCACAACTTGATAAATATGCCAAGGCACACTACAAAACACTGATTGATGACAGTTTGGAGAGTTGGAAGCAGCTGGAAGGAATGGTTGTTGCATCATCAATGGATCCGTTCGAACCATTGAAACGAGTAGTGCAAAGTACAGTACCACCAAAACGAGTAAGCACTGTGACGATGAAGAGGTTAACTCAGTCTCAAAGTCTTGCTGATGCAAAGGAATTTATCGGTGGGGCAACCACGGGTCATCGTATGGTTGGGAATGCACTTTCGAAGAGTTTGAGTCAAAGCTCTTTTGGTGGAACTGGAACAATTGATTTGGCGAGTCTGACATGTCCGGTGACGAAGAAGAGCCCAAAGAAGCCCTCATTGCAGTCAGTCAGCACAGTTCATATTTTGGAGGAGGTCCATTCACTTATGGATTTTGCATCTGCAACTGGTGGGACCAATCCGGCAAAGTCACGAGTTGGAACGAGTAGTAGCAGTGGAAGAGAAAGTGCTGGTGATGGACGACGGGCTGGGGGAGGTCGATCAAGAGCTGGTTTTTCCCAAAGTCTTAGTCGTTCCAGTTCTATTCGACTTTCTCCGATTGACCATAACAGCAACTCGGGCTCTCCATTAGCTCTCGGCGGTCAACTAGAGTCTATGTCAACTGCTCATGATGATCATTACTATCAACAACATGCTGCAGCGGAGAAGCAAATGCAAGAATACATTGAAAAACTCGCGGAAGATGGTATATATGCGCATATGGCTTTCCCAAAATTATCTATTAATGGTAAGACATTACCATCACTTATAGGATCGCAAATCACTCTAATATTTCTTCCATAGATGTCCCAATTAACCCTGAACAATCACCACAACCCAAGAAAAAGTTGGATACTGTCTTCTTTAAAAACCACGATCAAGAGCATTGGGGAAGAAGTAGTAAATTGGGGAAAGTGCGAACTCGACATTTACAAGAGAGTGAAATATTGAAAGAAGTAGGTCACAGTAGGAAGAAACAAATTGACGAAGACGAGAAAAAGCCGCGAAGTTCAGTCAACCGGAATGGAATGGTCTTGTTAGACACACGAGCATTGCCAAAGGTTACAAGTCGTACATTAACGATCAAACACCCTGGTATGAGTTGCTTTAATGACTCGATGTCATCTGTCGAAGGGTTTTGATCAATGTTGGTTTATTGTGCAAGTGCGTAACACAAGCATAATCAAATTATTCCAAATCTCGTGTAAACTAAACCAATATCTTTATTATATATCATGTAGATGACTATGTATTTTTCTCTCTTTGCTTCTTTTGTTTGTATTTGCTAGAGGTTTGTTTGATGTCAATGGTAACCGCGAGTTAAATATCATATTTATTGTAAAAAAAAATTATTCTTTACACATCAAATGTACTTATTCCTACCTACACATTCCTATAAATTAAGTAATGAATGGTTTACGCAGTTATGTTGTCCGATAACTACTGGCCACATAAGCTTTTGCAATTTGACACAATGAAGTAGATGGTATATATTTTCTTATACTATGGTATTAATCTTAACTTGGAGACTGTTAATATTTCATTCCTACGATGCGAAAACCGACCAGGATCCAAGTATAACAAGGGCCGCTAACCACTACTGCGAGTGATGCTGTATTGAAACTACACATTGAATTATTAATAACAAAAATTATGTTTTCATCACTTATTGCACATTGAACACATTAATAAACACTTTACAATTCATCATCACTAATATCTTCATATTCATCATAGTCATCTTCATCTTCTTGATTGTTTCCACCACCAAATATACCACCAAGAATCTTCGAAGCAGTAGAATGATTTCTTTGTTTATCAGATGATTGACCACCACGGCCAGATCCAAAGAGCTGATTACGATTGGTAGGTTGATCTTCATCATTTTCATCTCGTCTATCTGGATGTTGTTCACGCAATTCATTAAATAGTACGACGTAATACATTGGCATCTTTTGACCCGGTACAGATTTGTTGGCCTTATTATTGGTTGAAAATGATCTCAAAGGAGAAAGACTAGCAAAAAGAGAGAGAGAGAGAGAACATCACGTCTATGAAATTGAATTATACATTTCACTTACCTTCCCAAGAATCCACCTCCACCATTTCTTTCATCATGAGATTTATTACGATCAAAGAATTGTTTAAAACTAGAAGTAGATTTTGAAGGTGTCAGTGTTGGTGGACGCATTGTAGTCACTGGTTCAATCTCTGGAACTAATTCAGGATCTACTGGTAATGATTGTTCAGGGAATAAATCTTTATCTTCATCATCTTCGACTTCGTCTACACCATCTATTGTGGCAGCAGTAGCAGTAGTACTAGGTTTACTAACCTTCTTTGATGAATTATTAACTTCTTCATAGTTAAATGGAGTTGGTGGATACACTGGATATGCATGAATTGAACACATTAAATTATGCCCATAACAACGATGTTTACTAGTTGATGGTGCACCATGACTACCAACACCATCCATACTGTGTCCATGATGTGCTAATCCACCACCTGTACTATTACTCTTATGTCGTGATGCAGTGGATACTGAATGATGATATCGTGATATTGCTGATGGTACATGTAAGTTTAATATTCCATGAACTACTTGAAATGCACGTAATTTAGCAAATATTTCATCAGCTGATGATGCATGTGCACGTCTATATCCACCACGTTCTTGCATTATACGATGAACATAATGATTGGAATACGAACTAAAACGACGTGGTGCTTCCATTTCCGGTGTGATTAAACCCAATAGGGATAATAAGTGATAGTCACTACCAAATGATGAAGGAACTTCAAACATTTCATACCAACGCGATGTGGCATGTAGTACAACATGAGGATAATCTATTGTCATTACTGCCCATGCTTGATCTGTTTGTTCTAAATAAGCCCAAAATTTTTCTTGCTGTGAAAATGAGAGAGAGAGAGAGAGTATGAATCAATCAACCCAATAGGGTACATTATCAATGAAGGCTTACCTTAACAAGACGAATAGCATCATGAGCACTTTTAGGCATTTGTGCTTGTAATTTAATACGTGTACTAAGATTACCACTACTTAGACGAGTAGATAGTATTGCCATACGATCGTCATTATCTAGGTCTTCACCATTACTATCATTAATGAAATCACTAAATTCTGATGATAAAACGGATGATAATTCTGATTCAGCACGTGATCGAGTAGTATTACCATTCCCTCGATATCCAATACTATCATCACCATTGACAGTACTACTTGGATCAAGACCAGTGCCAACACTACTACTACCATGTACACTGCTATTCAGAGAGTGAAATCGTGGATCATCATTAAAATGACTTAAACTAGTCGGGGGACCATTTCTACGTTGATTGTATCGATAACCATATTGACTACTATTATTCCCACTAAATAGCCATTGAAATGGACTAGTGATCATATTCCATAACCCATAGCCATTCATACCAACATTACGCTTCTTTCTTCTTCTTTGATATGATATACCACCATGTTTACCATTCCCTCCACCACCAGCCCAACGTCTAGTTTGATGTGCTTGTTCATAAAAACTATCATATAATGCAGTTTCAAAATCAATCGTCGTCGCACTAGTCGATCCTGTCAATCCAGAAAAAACACCAGGAAATGAATCTTTATAGAATCTCATATAATATTCACGTACAGATTCACAATCTGGTATACTATCAACATTCATATTACGTAAATATTGTAATGGATATTCTTCAATTGTACGTTCTAACACTCGTACTATCTCTAAGGCTGTAGGACGTAAACTTGGATCATCTTCCCAACAATTTTTTATTAAATCACTCAATACCGTATTACGTTCACATTCTGGTATTGGATGACGATATCCTGATAATAATAAACGACGTATTTCAATTTGTGTCATATTTTCAAATGGTAATTGTTGTGATACAATTTCCCATAAAACAGTTCCTAATGAAAATATATCAGATGCTTGTTGAAATTTACGATTACGTATTACTTCTGGTGCCATCCAATTTGCTAATAAATCTTCTACTACTACAATACCTGATGGATCAGCTGAGATTGTTGTTGTCGTTGATGTTGATAATTGTCTATCAATACCAGTAGTATGATTGCCATCTTCTAAATCGAATGGATCACTATGTGGATGTTGTGCTAATGGTGAGTATTCTGTTGATTGACGTGATAAAAATGACCAACGACTTGTTGAGCGATTATTATTATTACTAGCCGTTGATTTACCACGATTATTAGTGTGCAATTTATCTTTTGTTGTTCCTAATTCGAGATCAGCAATTTTCACAGTGAATTGATGATCCACTGACGAGAGAGAAAGAAGAGAGAGAGAAAGAGATTAACTGATGATACGATATAAATAAAGCTAATTCTTACCTAAGAAATTGAAACTCTTAACATCTCGATGACACACAGAACTATCATATGAATGAATCGCTGCAATTCCTCTCGCACAACCCAATGCTAAATGAAGAATATCCACACGATTAAGACGTAATGGATTGCGATGTGACATATTCCAATCAAATCCATATCCACGTATTATATCTGATAATGAACCAAATGAACATAATTCTAATATTAAACATACACTTGGTGGTAACACGGATACACCTAGAATATTGACAATATTGGGATGTCTCATAGCTGATAATATACTTGCTTCTGCTGCAACACGTTGAATTACATCAGCTGTAAGATCAACAGTATAAATTAATTTTATAGCACAATCTTTACCACGATATGATCCTTTATATACTTTAGAAAAAGATCCTGATCCCAATGGCTTATTAAAATCAACTTTAATACACGCAAAATTTAACATTTTAACTTGTGCTTGACTTCTCATACGATCCATTGTATCAGCTAATGATTGAGCTGTTGATAAACTAAAATCTGAACCAAGTAATGGTGCTCGTATAGTATCATGTTGTTCAGTGTGAGCATCATTGAAATCTAAACCTTGCCACCATCGACTGTCTTTTAACAGAGTCCAATAGCATACGAGAGGTTGTAAAATAGCAAATAATGCAATTTGTACAATAATGATACCACACGATGCAAAATCTTCTGTTTCACGAAAAAATACTAAAATATTAATTGTAATTGTCAATGCACGATAATAAACCCAAAACTTGGCATACATGATAGCAGCAGGTCTACGAAATAGCATTTCATCAGGTACAGTCCATAGACAGAGATAGAATGTCATTATAATCGTATCCCATAGAATTGTTATCACTCCACCAATAATCTCATTAACAGTAAAAATATAATACATTACTAAAAATGTCAGGGTACCCCATATTAAGGCTAATGTTGCTGCTCGATTTGATGCATGCTTACCACATCCTTTTTGCATTAATAAAAAAGCAATACCTTCAATAACAACGTGTTGTGCTGACCACATAAAAGAATAAAGTAATGCTGTTGTTGTATTATTATGATTAATTGGATCGAGAGGGAATAAGACTACTATCAGACCTGCCATAATATTCACTGCAATACTCAACCATAAAAAGTTTACAAATACTGGAAAAATTACTGATTTTGCTGCATCTTCTTTACCATGTTCAGCTTGTGCTTCACGTTCTTTACTTTTAATCCAAATAACAGTTATTAATGACATAACAATATGGATGCCACCATAGAGAACCATCAAGATTCCAATAGGGTGTGGTAACCCTGGAATATGATAATACTGCAATGAATCGGTGCAGAATTCTCTATCCCAAAAGGAATACATGATTTTGATGCTTGGTATAACAAAACAAGTTATTAAGAAGTCGTGTGATTGAATTGAAAAAGTTTGTTGAAGTGTAATTACAGGGAAACAGATACCTTGGAGTCACAACGAAGGTACGCGAGGTTTTGTGTCACTAAATCTAGTGGTTTGCCGATCAGTACAACCTCACAATTTATCAACGTAAAGCATCAATCAACTCCAAACGAGATTACAATATCATATTGTTTAAAAAGCAAATCCCAGCACAATCTCAAAATCTAGGTGTTTAGATGGATTTAGGAAGCCGAGATCTGAATCGCCAATCAATTTCGTTCTTCAAATAATAAAGGCGTGCACGTGCATCTTACTCTTCAATAGGCTAGTAAGTGGCGAGTTTTGTGCCATTTTTGTAGACTATATCAGGGCGGAGAATATGACTGTTGCAAAGAAAGGTATCAAGAATCGCGATAGGGGCGTCAACATGCCTCCTATGGCTTTCCATAGACATATTTTGGCTTATGTCACTTTGGGTCTACTCTGTGGTTGGTATTATGTTATCTTTACTTTGTACCCCACTCTCATCGTCTTGGCAATTCGTGGTTCAATTGTTGCTGGAACAATATTTGCAATCTTTATGGGATTGACCTTCATGCCTTTGAAATTCAAGCATTGGGATGGTTTTATGTACAGCTATCTATTCGATGTATGGAGAGAATATTTCAACT
>JACCEA012255400.1_pt1 | contig 11064 bp, 10 predicted proteins | sample 7449851 | NCBI WGS metagenome assembly JACCEA01 (sample SAMN15323453, study PRJNA562643) | freshwater metagenome | isolation source: river surface water | place: USA:Blue River Watershed | collected 2017-08-18 | reverse complement strand
TGGCACACTTTGGATATGCTTCAGGGCGAAGATCTGGCAAATTTCATGAATCGCTACAAATCGAACTTGGAAGCGGGTATCGAGGCAACCAATAAAAATTGCTTGAATTATTGGCAACCAACAAGTCTGCAGAAGAAAAATATAACATGATAAAAAAAGACGCAGCGACGACTAAGAGATTAGCAACCTTCCAAACCATCCAATGTGAATCCGCTAAAAACTCCTCTTCTTCTTCTTCACTTTCAGCGCTCATCACCTGGTCCAAAACAGGTTCCAACCTCGACAGCATATAACTCAATAATTTGATAGCTCCTTCGCTAACAAATGCAACACATTTCACATTTCTTACAAGAGGTCGTAATGCCATGACGGAAAAAACTGGTATATTTGCGACCAGACGGGGTTCTTGAAGCAACCACGACATGATCTAAACAGAAACCACAACAACCTATTAGGTTGGTTGATAATAGCAATGAATATTGAACGCAATTTACCTCAAAGGCTTTGAATGACGCAAAGTCAGTCAACTCTGATCCTGCGGCAATAATACAAAATAAAACTTCCCACTGCTCAAGAGATAACTTTGGAAGTACTTCAACATTGTTCGTTAGCAGTCTCCACATCCCATCCATTAACTGCAAAACAACAATCAGTTCAACTGCACGGAACAATGTCTCAATGTCCATTTACCTGATCTGCCAGTATGACTAAGGTAGGGCTTAACTTAGCAATTTTATTGGTATCGGGGTATGAACTATCAATATCTTGTTGGATGGAACAAAGCTTACCAAGAAAATCCAACAACGCTGACATACAATTTTCCCTTGCTAGCAACCTAACGCTAAGTTTCAAAACACCATTCAGCTGAAGCTCAGCAACTCTCGATAGAGAAAAATTAGAATCGCAAATTGTAGAGCTATAGTGAGATAATACGATGGGCCAGCATAAATTAAACCTGTCACGATTACGCAACACCACTTCCACTAAAACTGCTTCGAGCCAAGAGGCACTGGCAAATGACAGTATTTTTGAGAAATCCAGTTGCCTATTGCATTGCTCCATGAAACCAAATATACAAGATGGAGCAGAAAGTTTGTTAACGGCCTCAACTTTTGGTAACGCTGAATGAACCAATTTTCGTTCTCCTGCTCTAATGACAGACATCAAAAAATTGCATAGAGCTCCATCAGACAAAAACTTGCTCTCACTTATCAACGAAGCAACTGCTGTCTTTTCAATACCAATTCTGAGAAAATAATAGAAAATCACCCGAAAATAAAAACAACCAATCAGACTATACCTTAAATTTCGAGTAGACTCCAGCCACAAGGGATGAATTTCATTATTATAACCAGACAGTATGCGGGCGTTTTTCAAATTAATCAATTGAAAATATTTATCAAAAGGGCTTTCCTCTGATGTATCAGAATTGTCAGGAGTTGACGTACCAAAAAGTGCCTCACCAATGAACTGTAATGTAGAGAGCTTCTTGCTTCCAGAGCATCGAGTAAATTCAGATTGGGAGACAGATGGTAGAGGGTTGAGAGAACTCAAGGTCTCCTCAAATTTAGCACGTACAATTGTAGGAAGCATGTCATCTTCTCCAAAATCGACAATAGCTTTTGGAAGAAGTGCAAAATCGCGAAGCTGCGAGAGAACAAATACCACTACTTCCCAGTGTGCAATTTGATCCGCAAAATTTGAGATAACCGTGAGAAGCGTGATCAAAGCCCGTTGCATTGACGGTCTGGTAAGACGTTCATAGAAAATCATGTTGGGAAAAGTTGGATGACAAGAACTGTCGTGTGGTTCCACATACATTCCATCAGGATGGAAAGAGCGGAAGCCTATTTCTGTAAATTTGGATCCAACCTTGCTCTAGTAACAAAAAGAATAATCTTAACACACTGGCATATTGAAAGTGAAAAGTCACCCACCTCTTTTAAAAAACATATTTCATACATAATAAATATCACTGTATCAATAATATCATGGCGATGAAGCTTTCCGCAAAGCAGGAGTATTTCATGGAGAAAATCGCAACTCAAATCAAGCAATCGTCCGGTACGTTCCTTCCACCAGCTTTCTCCATTTGGATCATGGTGGGGATCATTAACTGACGCACACAGAAGTACATTATATAAATGAACCGATAAGGAAGGGAGCAGCAGATATTCAGCAACAGAACCAAACATGGCCTCTTCAAAACTAAAGTTGCAAACACTTTCTAAAACAGAATTTTCGTTCCCTGTCCGATGAATTGCACGTTGGTGTAGGGCTCGGCGACTCCACAGCAACTGATCAATCCATTCTTCAATTGTAAGAACACCCATGTACTCACGAGCTTCTGTTCTCAAAGGGAACACTTCGATAGACTTGAAAATTTGTTCCAAATATTCAGAAGGGATGGGCCTTGATTGATTGACCTCTTTTCCATAAAACAAATTATTTCTTACGAATTGCTCCATCGTCATCTTCTTCTCCGGCCGGATATTCGGATTGTGACGATCAGTATTAAGCATTATGATGGAAAAGAGAAGCAAATAAGTAACATCTGCATTTTCAACTATACCAAGAGAACTGTCCCTTGAATGCAAATGACAATGTTCAGAGAAAGCAATTAGTATTCGGTCAATCTGCTGAGCTTCACCTGGAAGCCGGAATGCACTCAAGAAAATCCTTAAACAACTTAAAGTATCTAACCCATTGAAATCAAATGTCCCGACGTACTCAGCCAAGACCTCTTTGTGAAACTTAACAGAGTCAAATGATACCTCACCATCGCTTTTACCAAGCTCACCAAGATAAGAACCAACCTTATCCTTAGGTAGGAAAGGGCCATGTCGCAAGTAATAAGCAACCGCTTTAGCATCGAGAGGAGTGTCAAAGAGATCAAGCTCGCCAAGATATAAAAAACATTGGCTTGGCTTCGCACAAAATTTCTCAGCGGCTACAACATGAACACGCTTAGATTTAGATAAGAGGGTAGCACGTGGGAACGGCTTTTCCTCAACACAATTTGATAGCCGAGCAGAAAAGCAATGCAAAATTTGTTTAAAAGTTTGAACCACTGCGATTCCGACATCCTTCAGTTCACCAAGACGTTCGGTGCCTGTTGTGAGGACCAAACTTAAAAAAATAAAAAATAAAACATCAAAACTGGTAAATTAATCAACTATACATGCAGTTATTCTTACCTTGAACATTGTGATACAACACCAACAATAGGTTGAAGAACATCTTGGGAAGAAAATTGGCAGTCGAATGTAGTATATAGCAGAGCAAAAAAATTGGGATTTGCCATAAGGTCAGTCAAACCCTCCAGCACAATTTCTAGTATTTCAAGGTTTGTATCAACATATAAATTAGCATTTCCTTTGAAAAAAGAAGAGAATGGGTGATCAAAACCGATCTACAAGACCACATGATAATTTACATATTTGAATCAGTGAAATTAATACAAACCTGCTTATGAAACAAATGGTACAGACCATGTAGCTTCTTCACAATAACTTGACGGAGAAATTGTGATATAAATGGGTTCCATTCGTTTGATCTTGACGTAATTATTGCAACAGAAATATGCATAATCTCACGAAACTCATCCACACTTATCTCAGACAATGCCACATCAATAATGCTGAACCCTATTTCAACAAGAATCAATTGAAAAACGTCCGATCTAGAAAACAAGTTTTGTCAACATTGGGCCTGATATATTTTATCACTCATCCAACCTTTGAAGAAGCAACGAAAAGTTTTCAGATACAGAAACTGGTAGAATAAGATGTTTTAGAAATTTCAACGATAGAACAACATTGGAGCAATGGTAAGATGATGGTTTTTCGTGCGAAAATCGTTTCAAAGGGGTGGCCCTTGCACACTCATCATACCAAACACTTTGTCGCCTGGTTTGTAACACCTCCAAACAATAGCGAATCCATTGCAACCAACAATCACTAATTCGAGTACAATTAGATAGTTTATCCGCTATTGGAGATGCAATACGTCTAGATAATTTGTTGGCGGCAAGGACCAATGCTTCCTGGGCAACAATAACGATTGGTATCGAGGATAAATGCTCAATTGCTAATGAGAGACATAGATTATATATGATATGCAAACCACTTGCAGAGCATTACATTTTGTTCCATCAACGACTGCCAAGCAATACTCAATACATTCCGCAAAATTCAACAAGCCTTCTACGTCAGCTATGGCAGCTAAAATATCATACAAAACCTGAACAATTTCGAAGTAACATTTTGAATCTAGCGACAAATCTGTAGACACGAATTTGCAACTAGATTCATCAAACCATTATTACATTACTACGAACTGTTCTGAATTGTTACCTGGTTACAGTGGATATAATGCTAGATAACACAATCGCTCTTTCATCTTTCCATTGTTCATCGTCAAAAAGTCCTACTCTCAAAAACTCTTTTAATGATTCCAAACAGCATATCATGTAAGGTGAAGATAGCGATGGAAGACTTAGAATTGCAAGGAACGGGGAAATGCAAAATTCAAGACTGCACTTTTCTTGTATCGAAAAACATTAAGTCAGGAAATTTCATAAATATGGCACATGTTATCTTACCAGCGCACCGCAACTTAAGATGCACTTCTTTCAATTTACCGACCACTTGACTTTCCTCCTTGAAACGGAAAAAGGTTTTATGCATGTTGCTTAACCTATTAAAGGCACTTACAGAATTAGGAATTTTGAAGATTTCCGACCTGCGGAGTATGTGCTGAAGTTCCCGCAACTTTTCAAATAGAATTGTATCCATCATTGTTAAAATCCACGGAATATGAGAAAATTCGAGATGGGCACACTCTATTCAGAGTAAGAAAATCACTCTGATGGTTTTTCCTTATGCTTTTTTTAAATCCCAACACTAGATCAGTTGGTGAACAGAGGTAATTATTGGCAGTGATTTTCAGCAAACTGATGATTCAGATCGAATGAATTCTTATATCATGTATGAAAATAAATTTGGAAAGCATGCATTGCTCTGGTATCTATCTCTGGTATCTGGTACCAATATAAGAAGGCTTATTGTGCAACGCCAATACACCACTTGCTTGCTGCCTGCTGGCGGTACCTATGCGCGCCGAGCATGACGCCCGCACCCACACCTTCCCACTCCACAGTGCTGTGATTCGTGCTGTCACCACTCAATGTTCTTGAGTAAAAGCCCCGGGGAGATCGCCCCAGGGCAAAAAGGGAGGCTGCATTTGATGATGAAACGACGGCACAATAAATAATTACTTCTATATGGTATTGTATACCAAGGAGACTACCAAGGAACCAAATCCAAAATAGCTAAATAATAATTCAAAATAATTGGAAGTAATTGGAGTGAATAATATTCTCTATGTTGTATGGAGGTGGTATTTTTCCTAACAAGTGCCTGCATATTCCATATTCCCATTCTACTAGATGGTACTTTGATTTGATTTAAGAAGTAATTCTTGAAGTGACGGTATGTGGCCAAAACCCGAAAGGACGGTTGTGCCAGCAAGCTCCACCAACCACATTTCTATTGACAATCTAAACTTCGCTCTCGCATTGCGGAAATCATTGCATAGGGAGATTCGATGTGACACAAATGTATTACCAATAGAAGACATTATTGATGACACCCCGAAAAAGAAACACCAACAGAAACCGTGCAAGCTTCAAGCGTGTTTGCACGTTGAACAGGAAATCGTCATCTTTCAAACTGAGGTTTCTTCACACTGCAATTTACAACGAACTAGATTGTGATTCAATATTTACAGAATCAAGAGCTTTTGGTTGAGATCCGTCACCTCCACGACACATATCAAGAAGAAAAACAAATTCTTATATCTCTTGATCGAGAATTTGAATTTATCGGCTTAAATGAACGTAGACTCTCTCAAAAATTGGCGAACGTACAGGTCGATATCGATGACTTGACTCATAGACTTGATATCCTTAAAAGAGAAAAGAGGACTATTGAGGAGGAGGTATTCAACCTTATTTTGAGGAACTGTGCTAGAAAATTAATCTTTTCTATTTAGATTTTAATTGCGAGGCGCCAGCTTCAGTCGCTGAGATATTCAGGTACTAACCATCACGCTGATGGAGCAATTCTGCTTCCTGTTGGTCGATGCGAAGCAAGGAAGCATAATGGCAGTTTTGTGAGAACATTTTTTCCGTCTTTCTCTTTATTCATGGTCATTTCTTTATCGGGATATTAGAGTTCTCTTCAAACCGGTTTCGCGCAATGGTCATGTTGTCTTGCCACCAGGTTGGATGCACCAGGTTGTATTGAAGACGGAAGTATTGACTTGCGGTCTGGACTCGGAAACCCTAGTCCAGTCGAATTTCATATTCCAACCAATATTGAAAGCCCGGTCATTCAACATTTCCCTGTATACGCATTTGGGGCAACATTAAAGCAGCGAAATAGGACTAATATGCACTTGCCAAGTGGATCGAGAAAAGTCGGATATCCTCCTTCATTTCTGGATAAACAAGTAGGGAAAATTAGAACTGCTGATGGAGATAGAAGAATTCGAATCAGACCAATGACATCACCGTCGACTTATAAAATTTTTAAGTGATAACGAAAATAGTCAGCAACACAATACCGATTCTTAAATATATTAAACTTTACAGTAAATTACAATCTTACGTTTCTTTGACTAACTTACGATTGCACCGCAAGTTTCATCAAATGCTCCATAAAAACACGCAAACTTACATCATCCGTAAAAATCGTCTGTCCACTAGCTCCATCCGCCGTATGATGAGTCACAGATGGATTGAGCATTGACAGTAAAAATCTAGCTTCGGATTTATGCTGATCACAAACAATATAGCGTGGTACCGGAAATCTATTGTTCATTATCATCTGTGCGTCATTTTGAGGGGCTTCTAACAAATTGCGGAAGTTAACGTGCTCTTCTTGATGTTGATAACCCTGCTGTTTCCAAGCTGCAATAGTTTCACCATGAAACACAATAACATGGAAAAAACTATCCAGTAGCAAAATAGTGTCTGGTCTTACAGAAGTGGCATCCAACAGAACAGGCTGGGGAGGACCATGAAACGAGTAAGAAAGTAACGAAGGCTGAAGCATTATCAATGAATTGGAAGTATGCTCACGAGACAGAATGTGCCGATAATATGCTTGTTCGTCAGGGGAAGAATTGAAATTCTGCAAAAATTTTGACCTTCTCAGATGAAACATAAATTGAGGATATATTGCGAATTCAGCGGGCAGCCTAAAACTTGATGGATCATCCTTGCGATACGAGGCGAATTTTGAACACAGACGAATCAATGATCGATCTAACCATCTCATTACATCAGCAACTTCTTCTGTCTCACATTTATGAACCGCTAGTCGCGCCATCAAAGTAGCGGATGCTTCTTGGTCAAATGATGCTGCAATCGGTGAGTGATCAGCCGGATCGCTGTGCCACAATCCGCAAAGGGTGGTGACACGCAAATGCGTTCTACCAGTTGCTGCTTGGTATGTAGTCAGGAATTGAAGGAACCGACGTTTGTGCTGTGGGAGGGGAGTTGCATTTGCATTTGTAACATCAAAGAAAAAAGCCATAGTGGTTGTGGGATCAATTCCACCCAAGTACCATAAAGAAGTTCCCCTGAAACAAAATGTTGTTTAGAAAAAGTAATAAGAGAGCGAAACAAAATATATACCCTATACCCATTTCATTTTCGGAAACAGTGGGTCCAGATTTTTTCAAAGACGCACAAGGTCCGATTGCACCAGCTATCTTAAACTCTCGTGAATGAATAACTTCAATCTGAGCACCAAACCCCATATGCAGTTGAGGCGCACTTGTCGAAACTACGTTCGCATTTGAATCGGAGGATCTCTCGAAAGCCCTTCTCAGAGACTCTCGAAAAACCGACTGACCGAACTTATCTGCCAACACAATCATCCCTCCAGATCTTGAAACCAGGATTTTCAATTCAAGTGCACCAACTTGATCCAATGAGCACGCAAAAAGATCAACTGCAACAAAATTTGCAATTGCTCGATCAGAAAGACTTTTGTAGAAATCTAAAGCCGGTTTGTGCATTGGGGCTTGCTTTTTAAGAATATCGGTATGAGATCTGATGTTCTCCTTTTTCGATCTACTAACAATGGCCCCATTACCTATAGTAGGTGGTCCGGCTGTAAAGAGCATAATTCTAGAACCCTGGCGAGGAACAGAGGATTCAAGAAGACTGAGAGCGATATTAAGGGCGCTGCCAGTTGATCGTTGAACTCTTTCATCAGGTTGACAAGGCCAAGGATCACGTTGAAGATCTTCCAGAATTTGCTCAAGAGCAAATGTACATTCACTTACGGGCATTAAAAAACGACCAACTGATGGTTGTCTACCAACCGAGGGTGGCATCATGTTCCCACTCCCAGAGCCAACAACATTTCCACGAGATGGGGATATACCCAACATCTCCTGCAATTTTTGGATGCCGTACTCCTTTTCACCTCTGAAAACATACGATTTAGGGCAATCAGACGCTCCGAGTTCGTGGACATGAATAAGCGTTCCAAAAGTAATCAGTCCAACAAGAGCATCTTCAGGCAATAAATTAAGGGTTTGTTGTAATGCATCTCGGAGATGAACCAATTCGTCTTCATCAATGCACGTGTCAACAACAAATAGAAAACAGGGTGGCCCATTCGATTGGCTTTGCAGTTGATACTCAACAGTAGTAAATTGTGGAATTAGTTCTGCTGGTAGACTTGTTTCGGATATATTTTCAGCGTAATGCGGCGGGAAATGGTTTCGAACACCACAAAACGCACACGTCCAAAGCTTGGTTCGATAATCTACTTGACTGAAATGATGATGGTAAAACACTGCTACGTTCAGATTTAAGATCCATCAGAAAAACTTACACGTAAGGGTTGAGAACGGCGCTGCATCCATTACATTTAATAGGATCGTATGCTAAGCAATCCGGCATGTTTTCGATTTTCTTCAATGGCGTGTAACTGAAAGAAGGTATGAATAAAAGTTAGGAAAGGTAGGATGGATTCAAATTAGTGGTTTACAGGCATCCGAGAGGAACCACTACACGTGTGGCTTCTAAACGTGATGATGGCCACACATTCCAAGAAAAGCGTACGCCATCCCTTTGCTCTGGTCCATAGATATCCCACTGTTGCATAATCGGATATTTCGGATGGATGAATTAAATCACTGAAAATAACTTTTGAGTTTTTATTTATTAACAGCCTTGGTTCGTAGAGATCTATTTGGTGTTGTTACAAAATGGAAAAGAGCTTGTAGCATCTGGTGTATCCAGTAGGTATTCAATAATAAGGCCTAAAAATAATTGCAAAAAAAAACTGCAAAAAAGCATGTTTTTCTGATCGGATGCCATCATCCAATCTCCAGACAAATTAAGACAGTAATTCTTTTTCATAGTTAGCAGCAAAAGCTGCTATGTGCTGATGTGGGCGGGCGGTCTCCGCGACCATTGGTTCGTGCTGTCGCCACTCATGAAAAAGCCTGGGAAATACGCACGTGCAGCAGCCGCTGTTGTTGCTTGGGGGCGTGTTGCTCACCATTATTAATTACCAGCATATCATTTATTTTTAGTCCCAATTCCTCATGATTGAAATTCAGTTCTTAACATTTCACCGTTAACCATGAATCCTATTACCACACCCTCTTTTCTTCGCAATGCCCGAACTATGTTTGCATTTAGTGTCACTCAAAAGCTTGTGGTATTTTTAGTCAATTATCTAATAATGAGTGGTATTGGTCCGGAAGTGCTTGGTAAAATATCGATTCGGCTTGAGCTTCTGCTGTCAACATCTTTATTCTTAAGTAGGGAGGGCATTCGCCTGACTTGCTTGAGACTTAAAAGTAGCCATCAGGATGTTGTCAATTTGTCTATGTTAGTATTGCCTTTAATCGTAATGATTCATTTAGTTTTGATAAGCTCATTTATATTGGTGGGTTTTATGGAGTTCGAGGATTTTAATGTTATTGTTTGTTACATCATTGCAACATGGATAGAAAGCTCCGTGGAGCCGCTGTTTAATATATTTCAATATGAAATGATTATTCGACCAAAGTTGACCGCCGAAATGATTGCCTTGTTATGCAAAGCCATAGTCACTTGCTTGTTATTGCGACGTGCGTCCTTCGCTTTGATTGCATTTGGAATCGCGCAATTGTGTTATTCAATTATTTACAGCGCTGTATTGGCATGGTATTGGGTTAGTTTGAAAGAATCCTATCCTCATCTGGGAGCATTAAAATTAGCTTTACCATCATCCTTTTTTGAGCTTTTACGGTTGGTGGATTGTAGAACCCTTCACTCTGCGGTTACTTTTTCTGGTTCATCGTTGATAAAGCATATGCTAACGGAAGCGGACAAAATCGCACTATCTTTATTGTGTGATTTGCACGACCAAGGGATTTATGCTTTTGTGGGCAATTATGGCTCTATTATTCCTAGGATTTTATTTTTGCCAGTGGAGGAGTCGGTGAGGTTGTCTTTGTCGCGTTATGTAGCATCAAGCGACTTGTCTTATGAGAAAAGGAATGAAATTCGTGCTGTATTTACGTCAACCACAACCATAGCAATGCTTGTTGGGTCAACTATCGCTTTGTTTGGTCCTTTCTTTGTAAGAATATTTGTGAAGGCTTTATTGAAGCCGCAATGGAATGTCCCAGAGATTATTGAAGGATTTTGCTATTATTGTTATTATTTATTGGTGTTGGGAATTAATGGAACTTCCGAGGCATGTTTGCATTCGATTATTCCTCAAAGTGAAGTGGTGGTGCTAAATGCTGGTTATGGATTGAGCTCGTGTGCATTTGTGTTCTCGACATTTGTATGTGATGGCTCATCAACGATCATCAGAGCCAACATTGTTGCTATGGTGGTTCGTACCATGTGGTCAATCAAAAAGTTGAATTCGTTATTGAATTTTAATTTGGTTTGCAAAGATTCAATGAAAGAGCTTCTGTGGTGGCTAATGCTTTGGTTCGGGACATATCATGTTCTTTCAATATGGTATGATGTGAACT
>JACCEA011682465.1_pt1 | contig 11064 bp, 9 predicted proteins | sample 7449851 | NCBI WGS metagenome assembly JACCEA01 (sample SAMN15323453, study PRJNA562643) | freshwater metagenome | isolation source: river surface water | place: USA:Blue River Watershed | collected 2017-08-18 | reverse complement strand
ACCGAGACGGGCCTGCACAAATCCACCTGGATTCCGATGGGTGAACATGCGCGTGATCTGCGCGAGACGACTGACGTAGGTATCGCACGATCCTGCTGTACATGGTTGCGATCCAAGATCATGCCAGAGCTTCGCCCATCGACTGATTTCGCTGTCGGTGCCCACCGAGATCTTATACTCGAAGATCAAGGTGAAAGCATTGACGCCACCATCCTGCGGACGATCGGTGGATTGATCCAGGAGAGCAAAAACGAGACGTGCTTCACCTGCATCACCGTTGACCAAAGGATTGCGCAAATCAAGGCGGTTGGTGATCCCAATCAGGCGGAAGGGAGCAATACGCAGATCAAGACCTGCGACCCCGCGAGCTTCCGAAGCCTGCTTCCACTCATTGATCACCAGATTGAAATCGGGGCGTGCGCTAACGATATCACCACTGCCAAAGCGGGTTTCAACCTGCCAGTTCTGAACCCAGTTGCGGAAGAACGCTTCGACCTGGGCCGGGGTTGGATTGCCACCGAGCAGCTGCTTGATCACTTCACCGATGTGCCATGAGCCGCCCACTTGAGCTTCACGACTGGTGTAAACCGCAGCTTCACCGATAGCCAATTCCTTCATGGCATTCACAGCTGGCGCTGAACAATCCGGGCCAGTGGCTTGGAAGAGTTTATGAAAGCGCGAACTCAGCTGCTTTTCAGCTTGCGACGCGTTGAAGGAAACGTCCCTTGCATCCAGAACCATAGGCTGCTTCAGTTTGTCGAGGGTTGCATTCAGGATGCGGAATTCCTCGTCGATCACAGACTTTTGACCTTCTGCTGTTTGAATTTTGGCGTTCAAAGCATTCAGATCCGTATTCACCTGATTCAACTGAGCCTGCGCATCAGCCAATTGTCTTCTGAGTTCTGCAATATTGCCTCCACCCTGAGCCGCTGCAATGCGGGCCTTCAGGTCGGCAATCTGCTGATCAAATGCGGCCAGCAAACCCTTCAGCTGAGCGATCTGGGCCGGATCACGGGCTTGCTGGAGCTGCTGCTGAATTTTGTTCCTTTCGCTTTGGGCGAAATTCAGGGCAGCCTGCAGTTCGCCGACGTTTTCGCCTGATGGCGTTCCGCCGCCCTGATTGATTTGATCCTGGAGATTTTGAATCTGCGTGCTGAGAGTGGCTCGACGCTGATTCAGAGTATCACGATCGCGTTTCATGGACTCCAGGGATTGGTTCACGCGATTGCGACTCAGGTTCATATCCGCTTCAAGCTCACTGCGAAAGACGCTGAGCTTTTTGCTGGAACGGAGCGTGCCGCAGTCCTGAACGCCTTGAGGGGCCGCAACCTGACATTCACGCTGGCGGACGGTGTCGCCTTCAAGCAGGTAGAGAAAAGTCCGGGCCAGCTTCCCGTCCTTATCACTCAAGTTACTGGCAATCGACTGGACCGTGGAATCGGTTTGATGACTGTCAGAACACGCCGTCATTAACCCCAGAACACTCAGGAGTATAGGCAACTTTTTCATGGGCTCAGATCCTCGCAATGAAATGAAGAGCAATTCCGTCGAGCCCTTTGCGAAAAAAGTGCCAGGCCTTTTGCTGGCATTTTGGACAGTTGATGCTGATGAAAGCGGCAGAATCAGCCTCAGAAAGCTGATTTATGGCATGTTTGGCGCAGAAGAACCCCAAAGATGAGCTGGATCTAAGAACATCTTAGTCATGAAGACGATCGAATGGTGAACGCACCTGTTCCATCGGCAGCTTCATAACAAATGTTGTATGAGGCGCGTCATGATCAAAAAAGAAGCGACCCTGATGACTTTCCACAATCCCCTTGGCTATGCTCAGCCCCAAACCCGATCCCTTGCCAATTTCCTTGGTGGTAAAAAAGGGCAACATGATCTTATCGGAAAGTTCGCGCGGTATGCCTGGTCCAGAGTCCACCACCCGCAGGGTGATTGTTTCCTGATCGTGAGTCACCTGGATCATGATCCACGGATCGGGATCTTCCTGGATCTGACAGGCATCGAAAGCATTATTCAGGAGCTGCACCAAAACCTGTGTAATGGGAATGGGTTGACAGATCATCATGAGATCCGAAGGGAATGGCGTAACCCGCAGATGAATACCATAGTTCTTGATCCGTGATTCGCAGAACATGAGGGCATCGTCGATGATCTGCTGAACACGTATAATCTGCGGCTCAGTCAAGCCATCATCGCGAGCGAAGGCACGCAGCCCTTGAATGATTTTGACGATACGTGCCACCGTGGAATCAATGCTTTGCACGGCATTTTCCACATTCTCGCTGGTAAGCGTGTTCCGCCTTGCCTGAAGGCGCAGCCGATGCGCCTGCCCTTGTATAATCGCGAGAGGATTATTGATTTCATGGGCAAGTCCGGCGGCCATCTCGCCCAATATCGCCATCTTCTCGGACTGGACCACCTTGATCTTATGCTGCTCGATCTGCTGAGCGACATGCCTCTGTTCCGTGACGTCGCGGACAATCCAGATATGACCGCGATAATGTTCATTATCGACTGTGGGAATGTAATCGAGTTCCAGAATGCTTCCGTTCACCCTGCGGAGTTCCTGACCACCGATCGGCTGACGCTTGTCCATGAAGTTTGTGATCAAATTCACAAACTCTGGTGGAGATTCGAAGTCGCGCTGCAAGTCTTCGATCAATGACCGGCTCTGTCTCGTGATTCTGGATTCCTTGGGGGACAGCACTTGTGGAAACATTTTTTTGAAGTATTCATTCACATAAAGGACCTTGCCATCTTCATCCTCGATCAGAGTCCCAAAACCTATGTGATCAAGAAAAGTATGAAGTCGGGTCAGGGTCACATTTAAACTTGCCGTATTGATGGACTCTTCGAGCTGAATGACGATCTGGGCTGCCAATTTTTTTAGGAGCTGAATCTGTTCGGGAGAGAGTATGCGCTCCTTATAGTCCAAAACACAGAGGGTGCCGAGACTAAAACCACGCGAACTGATCAAAGGTGCACCAGCATAAAAGCAAACTTTTGGGTCTCCCAGGACCAAGGGATTGTTCTGAAAGAGCGGGTCCTTGTGCGCGTTATTCACGATATAAACGGCTGGAGGATCCTGAGCAATTGCATGTATGCAAAACGAAATATCGCGGTCGATTCCCTCCACAGAAATACCAACCCCGGCACGAAACCACTGTTCATCGCTGTCGATCAGAGATATTCCCGACGCAGGAGTTGCACAGATGCAGGACGCGAGTATCGTATAATTGCCGTAAGATTTCTCAACAATGTTTTCCATGGCTTTCAGACGTTTGAGTTCCAAAAGTCGCTGGGTTTCATCGTGTAAGCACAACGAGGATGACACGGCTGCTCTCGATTTCGTGAATCGTAGGCTATCTATAGCAAGATCGAGTGTTGGTGACCAGTGTCAGCTGGCAGAATTTCCAAGAAAAAAATAACCATGGCTGGCTGCTGCCCTCCGGGAACGACCAACCATGATACGGGGCAAGATTAAGGCGCGGGATGAATGACAGGCCCTGATTCCACCGCGCGGTATGGGGGTATCTTCGAACCCCAGAGGGCTTTGATCACATCCTGATCCGTGACTTCCTCGAAATGCTCATAAAACTGCGCAACCGCATGAAAATGTGGCGGCCGATCCAGGATAATGAGATCGTCCACTTCTGACTCCAGCTTCCTTGCGGTTTCAGGAGGAGCGACGGGAGCTGCCAGGAAAAGGCGCGAGGGATTCTGGGAGCGTAGTTCCTGGATCGCTGCCAGGACCGTGGATCCCGTCGCGATTCCGTCATCCACGAGTATCGTCACCCGCCCTTCCACTTTCAGCAGAAGGCGATCCAGCTGATACAATCTGCGGCGTTCGGCAATTCGTTCGAGCTGTTTGGCCTTCGCCTCCTGGAACACGCTCTCGGGAATGTTATAACTCTGGACGTCCGGGTTCTTGTAAACGAAACCTCGTTCACTCACCGCACCGATCGCGTATTCTTCATAACCTGGAAGGGAGATTTTGCGGGCCAGGACCACCCCCAACTCCCCCTCCAGTCCATCGGCGATGATTCGAGCCATTGGCACGGCCCCACGGGGCAGAGCCATGACCAGGGGATTTTGCCCCTTGAAACGCGACAGGCAGACCAGCAATTCTCGCGCTGCAGCTGCTCGATTTTTGAATATCATGTCCCCTGCTCCTTCCCTGAGCTATCTTAAGTAAAACGGTTGATCAAGGTCGCACCGGTGACTTCATGAATAATCTGCTGAGTGCTGATCGAGGCCAGATGATTTTGCATGCAGGATAGGATCTGATGAAGATCATCAGCCGTTACAATCCCCACAAGGCTGCCGCGATCATCGACTATAGGCAGACGTCGAACGCCGGCCTCACTCATGCGCTCGATAGCGGTGAAGACTTCATCGAACTGATTGATGACCTTCGGGTTGTGGGCCATCACATCGCTGACACGAACACTTTCCGGTGAAATATCTTCAGCCGTAACCAGAGTCACGATATCCCGATCGGTCAGCATTCCGATCGGACGCCTCATATGCTGATCGCTGTCGACGACCACAACGTCACCCACATGTTTTTCACGCATCAGATGCGCCGCTTCCAATACCGAAGCATCCGCATGAATAGACACCACATGTCGATTGCATAGATTCTTAAGGTGTGTCATGACACCCCCCTTTAGACGTGATAAGCGATCTCTTCTTGTTCGGGACGCAAATACTGTGAAAACCATGCTTCAGCGAGCTCTGCAGCCTGGGCCAGGGTTCCAGGCTCTTCAAAAAGATGGGTCGCACCAGGGACAATTTCCATTTTGCAGCGCGTCTGCTTGAGCTTTTCCTTGGCGCTCCGATTCAAATCGATGACCGGATAATCGAGACTCCCGACAATTAAAAGCGTCGGAGCCCGCACTTCATCAAGGTAACCCGCAGCCAGGTCCGGCCGACCACCGCGCGATACCACTGCCTGAATCAGATCTGGTTGCAAGGCTGCAGCGACCAGAGCTGCGGCTGCACCCGTGCTAGCTCCAAAATATCCGATGCCAAGGTGCTTCCCAACAGGATGATGCCGAATCCAATCCGTGGCCAAAAGCAGCCGTCTGGCTAGAAAACCGATATTGAAACGAAACTGCTCGCTACGACTATCAAGAATCTCTTCGTCTTCGGTGAGCAGATCGAGCAGAAGGGTGGCCAACCCCTGCCTGTTCAACCTACGCGCCACATCCTGATTGCGCGGGCTCATGCGTCCACTTCCGCTGCCATGAGCAAATAATACGATACCTCTGGCCTCCGGCGGACAATCCAGAATCCCGTGCAGTATAATTCCATCCCGTTCGACTCGCACTGTTTCATCGCGGTCATGATCCATAGAAAACCTCAGTAACGGATTTGGTCCTGTTCAGTTCACGCTATTGAACAATAAAAAACGCAACATTGATGCCAAGACTGGGGCAGCGCCCTGGATCCACTTGATGCAAATTTTCATGTAGAGCAAATGAGGCTTAAATGCGGGATTTCGAACCACTCTTGGACGAATTGGAACAATCTGCTGCGCGCCGAAGAAATCGTCTGGCGTAATCAATGGCAGCCATAGCACTGAAGAGGCCGGTCGCATAAATCAGGAGCACGTTATCCTTCTGAAGAATAGGAACGCCGAAGAGCGCTGCGAATTGAAACGCTGTGGCCCACTTGCCAAGGCGGGAGGGAGCCATATCACGAAAAGCCTGGCTGCGACGGGTGAGTATGAGGACGGCACCCGAGAGTGCGACGAAGATATCGCGACTCGCCATAAAAAGAAGCTGTGGAATGCTGATCCAGCCTGTTTGTAAAAACGTCAGCGCCACCGCCATCACAAAAATCTTATCAGCCACCGGATCCATGAATTGACCAAACGCGCTGACGACCTTCATGCGTCGAGCCAGGAATCCGTCCAAAAATTCGGACAGCGTCCCCCAGACCAGGGCCGAGAGCCAGAAACTGGACGGCAGCCATGGAAAACCAAGGCCAAGGATAAGGCGACTGATCGTTAAACTGTTGGGAATTTGGGTCCGCACGGTCCTGACGTTAACCTTCTGCTGGATCGCATTCATGGATCACCTCATCCGCTTTGTCTGAGAGACCTGATTGTCCGTATTTTCCATGGAAGAATCTATCTACAATTAAACCTATCTATCCAAGTCAAGGACTATGGATGGAGATTCCTGGCCTCCCGGCGTTCAGCGCTTCCCTGGCCCGACAGGCTCCAGAGCTCTTGCTGAGGCCAGATCCAGCGAGGAGCTTATGATTTCCTTACGGACGCTGTTTTCTGTAAAGCAGCCAAGAAAGGCGGACAGTGTGTCACGGTCTATGACTAGACCGCAGGACCCGCACGAATGCGTACGTTCGCTCAGGGCTTTCTTCCTCACTTCACCACAAAGACAGGTCTGCGACAAACGCGTTTGAAAAGTGTTGATCAATTCCTCACGACCTCCGAGCTTTTCAGCTGTTCGGAAAAGTGATGCCTTCAGGCTGGCCGGGGCGGATTCTCCAACGGAATTTCCATAACGCTTTTGCAGGGCCTTGTAGCTGATATGTTCAAGCTTGACCACACGGCCCAGCTGCATGATTTCATGGGCTCGATGGCCGAGCAGGCATTTTCTAAGACACGCCATCCGACGGTCTTTATCTTTCTTCTTCATCGCCATCTTTTGATAGTTCTTCGTTTTTTTAAGACGCGTGCCTTTCCTCAAGCTTCCTGACTTGAAAGCATCCCTGTTGTTCATGCGCAAAGAACGGGACATCTTCCGCTGCAGAGCTTTGCATTCCGTCATTAATCCTTTAAGACTGACAGGTATGATTCGATCCTCGTAGGAGATGATCTCGCTGGATACGGCTATTCTTTTCGGCCCAAAATCGACTCACACATTGTGTCCAGAAAAATCCTTTCCAAAGCGGGATTCCAGACGAGCCTTATGCCGTCTTTCTTTTTCAGTATCACGGAACGCTTCGCCTTCCAGACAGATCTGTACAAACCAGCGCAGCCTTCCGCCAATACTTCTTTTGAAGATCTGGCTGCTTTTGATCCTATGATCAAGGGCATGACGGTGACAGGGATTATCCTGATCAATCCTGAGCGTAGTGTTTCTTCCGAAAGATCAGACAGGCGCTCTCACCTGTGACTTTGGTCTGGGGACTTTCCTTGTTCGATGAACCCTTCAGAGAAAAATCAGAGCCCTTTCTTTTGAAGCGACAGCGTTTGGCCTTACCAAACATTTTCCGCTCCACCGCCCGGAAGGCCCGTTTCCCGATTTCCTGAGCAACCTTCGATGGCACATAAATATCAAAGTCCACGCTGCCGCTTCGCAGTTGCGAAGACAGCGAACTCACTCAAACCATGATCAAGACGAAGTTGAGCAAAGGACGCTTGCCTCCGCGGATCCGTTTTCGATAGAAGCAACGTGTCCTTGTTCGCTGGCTGCTACGGCAGCATGGAAGGCATGATTTCCCAACATTTGGATTGAACCTTCGCTCTTCCCCACGCGCGGCCTTTGCGATCAGCTGGCTGCGTTCACCACAAGCCTAGTATGATCACCAGAGCGCCTAATCCAAAAGCCAAGGTCCAGATAAAAGCGTTGGAAGGATAGGACTCTGGTTTTTCTGGAGCAGGCTCATCTATTTTAGGCGCTGGCGGAACTTCGATAGGCGTTGGCTCTGGATAACTTATTCGCGCCGATCGAGGCGGATCAAGCAGGGCCTGAGCCAGTGCCGCCCCTGCTGCCATGGGTGTGGGAAAGAGTTCATCGACGAGGCTATCAAGGGCGGTCCGCTGTTCCGCTTGTCCCAGTCCTATGTAAATGTGGAGTTTGCTATCGAGCAGTTGGCTGATAAATCCAGGATCACTCCAGAAGGCGAATTCACTAGCCTCGCCCCCGCGTCTCACGAACAGAATGCCCTGCGATAAATCTCGGTAGCGTCGCACTGCGGCCAATACATCCAGGCTTGAGGTCATGCGCACGATCTCACGTCGTGCAGGGCCAGGATAACAGTTTCTGAGCTTCAGCTGTTCATCCAAATCATGGATGGCCCTCTCGGAGCCGAGAATTGCAAGTTCGAGCTTTTGAGCAAGAAAATCGGCCAGGGACAGCTGAGGCAATTTCCGCTGCAAAGCAGACAGAGGAAGGGCCTCGGCCATCTGAACCAATTGGCCTTTCAAGACTGCGCCCAACGACGAGTCCATGGCCTCGATCAAGAGTCTCCCTTGAGCGACAATGCGAGCGCCAGGAACGATGGAACCGGCATCACGCTCGGGCACCCACACCTTCAACGGAATACCATCGGCCTCGATCTCAAAGAGCAGATGGTCTTGCGTTCTGCTCAGAATAGGACTTCTGACCGTTCCCGCCACTTTAATTTTACCGTTTCTTCGACCCGCGTTATGAGTCCGCTCTAGATGCTTCATAGCTTCCAATGGAGACAATTCCGGGACCGGAAGGCCCCTCACCTTGGAAAGGAAAGGAATTTCAAAATCCATAAGGCCGAACTCCAATCAGTCGAAAAACTACCCTAGCTGTTTTTTTATTGCAGGTTGGATTCCCGGGTCAAGGCCGCATATGGTGAGCTGGTTGTAATAGCTACAATGGCGGCTTCATCGCAATGCAGAATGATTCATCGAGAGGGCCTTGCTCGAATCGAGAAGTTCTGCCCCAGCTTAATGCGGCCGGTCTGCATCCCTTCTCCCGCTCAACCAGGAGCGTTCTGGTCGGACTGATACCTCCATGTCGAGCTGAGAGCAAAAAGCGGAATGTCATTCGAAATCCCCTTCAAGCTGAACAGACCTCGGTTCACAAGAGCCTCGTCTGGCAGGTGCTTTGCGACTTGTGAGCTCACCATGATTCCGTGAGGACTTGCCGTACTTTCAATTCTCGAAGCCAGATTAACGGTTGGTCCAATGGCGGTATAATCGGATCGCTTCTCGCTGCCGAAGGTACCAACAATCGCCGGCCCCTGGTTTATTCCAATCCTTATGTCCACGGTTACTCCGAAATCACGGCGAAATTCCAGATTGAGCTGTTCCATAGCAAGAATCATATCCTGAGCACATCGCACGGCCGTTTCCACCTGCTTGCTTTCAGTCATGGGGAGCGGTGCTCCGAACAGCACCATGACTGCATCACCCATGAATTTGTCTATGGTACCCTGATGTTGGTAAATCACTTCGGTCATTTTCTGCATGAAGCGATTGAGAATATCCGCGATGGAGGACGCGCCAAGCTGCCCTGAAAGTGCTGTGAAACCAACCATATCCGAGAACAGAACTGTAATGAATTCTTCCCGCGGTTTCGATTCAATTCTGGACTTTCCTTGGATTATTTCTTCGACTATGACAGGCGGAAGAAACCGAGCCAATACACTCTTGTGAATATAGGTTTGTAATTTCCTGCTCTTGTCGCTTTCAGCCCTAAGCCTCATGAAAAAGAACAGTATGACTATCAATGCCCCTACAGAAACTCCAAATAGAATTTTGAGGAGTGAGTAGGTCTTGATTTCGAGATCTTTGATTTGACTCTCCACTTTCGCCCTTTGGAGTTCCATGACGTCGACTTTCTGATCGATCTGCGCTTGCAGCTGAGGAATGATCTTACTGGTATAAAATTTCCAGAACTGACGCCAAAGCGAGATCTCAGTTTGGGACGAGAGGGCCTTGCGACTGAGCTCTGAGGTAATATGCATAATCACATCAACTTGAGAGTCTAAGGGAAGATTAACACAGGAGCTGAGATCCGCTCCTCTGCCAAGCTCCTGGGCAGCGACATCCCGATAACATTTCAGGAATGGTATTCGATTGGCCACAGGATAGTCTTTGAAATCAATCTCATCCAAAATAGCTTCAGCATCTCTAGCTTTTCCGCTACGAACTAGCGACAAGGCAGAGAAGATTCTGCTGTCAATCCAGTATTGAAAACCTGGCGCTAACTTTCGAAATTCCAAAAGCGCGCCCGAGTAATCACCAAAGGACGTAAACTTTGTATCGCCGATATTGTAGGCCAAAAGATCAGCAAAGTCTTGGCTATCGACATCTCTGCGATAGAGACTCTCCAATTCGATGTACAGATCCAATCCTTCCGCTATAGTTTTTCGACTGTTACCGGGCATGGTATAGACATTAGCAAGGCTCCATTTTAGAAAAGCTAGTGTTTTAAAGGCATTTCTGGGGAGGATATCGAGCGCGGTCTTATACACGAGGCGGGCCGAAGCAATATCGTTATCAACCCAAAGAAGGTCCAGAAGTCGCGCTCCGACTCGGGATGCCGTAGCAGTGCCGTTGTGATTAAGGACAGCAGTCTGAAACAATGCTTCAAGCCTCGAACGCTTCTCAGCCTGAGGCAGACTCCCAAATTCCAGGCAGTGAGCCGCCCATAGGTAATCGTCTTCTCGAATTGTGACTTCCTGGCAGGACTGTTCCAGTTCGCTCGTGCTATCGTTAAGAGCCAGGCTGAAACTTCGCCAGAGAAGATATTTTTGTTCCTCTGTAAGGCCTGGTCTAGTCAAATATTCCCGCAACTTTTCACGACTCTCAACGGACTCCGAGTTTATAAGGCTTTGGACAGTACGTTCAAAGTCCTTCTGGTATCTATCCAGTGTTTCTGGAGCATCTTCGACAGTTGCATACAACAAACCTGGGTTGGTCCAAAACAGGATGAGAATGAGCATTAATTTTTGCATGATCACCAAGCATTCCTGACAAAGCTTTGGGCTCTGGAAATTTATCGGCATTCTCACTGCTTCCATACTAACATATCTTCCTCGAGGCTCACCGTTTGACAATGGAACTGCGGAAAAGACCGCGGCATGTTCCCAAGGATTCTGTGATTCAGGGGGGATGCTTTTGAATGCTGCAGCGTGCTGAGGCGGATTCCGAAAAACAAAAAAGGCGATCAGATAGATCGCCTTTTAATCTTTTATTTGGAGGCGCCGACCGGATTCGAACCGGTATGGTAACGATTTGCAATCGTTTGCGTAGCCTTTCCGCCACAGCGCCGAGAGCTAGAGATATACAGACTCGTCCGCAGAGTGTCCAGCATATTTTTT
>JACCEA011585651.1_pt1 | contig 11064 bp, 9 predicted proteins | sample 7449851 | NCBI WGS metagenome assembly JACCEA01 (sample SAMN15323453, study PRJNA562643) | freshwater metagenome | isolation source: river surface water | place: USA:Blue River Watershed | collected 2017-08-18 | reverse complement strand
TGAAGCAATGGGTAATTTCGAGCAAGAACGGCGTCAAGCAGGGGTTCCTCATTCATAGCCAACAAATACTCGTGAAAGTTGAGGGGTGTCAGGGTTAAAAACTCCACCTTTCCCACCGGGAAAGAAACACCTTGATGAATGGCCACTCCCAACAAAGATCCTGCCGCAACGATATGAAATTGAGGGGCGTTTTCATTGAAATACTTGAGAGACGTAATGGCTTCAGGACAAGCTTGAATTTCATCGAAAATGATCAGGGTATTTTCTGGGTCAATGGTTCTACCCCACACTATTTGCAGGGAAGCGATGATTTCATCTATCTGAAATCCATGCTGGAACAATTTCCCAAGCTCTTTTGAGACTTCGAAATTGAAATAGGCGCAATGAGTGTATTCGAGCTTTCCGAATTCTTTCATTAGCCAGGTTTTACCCACTTGTCTAGCCCCTTGAATGATTAGGGGTTTTCTGTGTGGATTCAATTTCCAGTTCAATAGATTTTGATAGACTTCTCTTTTCATGAACGTACTTTAAAACTGCAATTTAACACTTAAGTTCGAAAAAGTGTGGTTATGATACATTTTTTGGTACTTAAAAGTGTGTTTAACATACACTTTTTCGAATATAAGTTGCAAAATCATCAAAACTTGTAACTTTTACAAGTTTTGATGATTTATGGAAGTTGGGAGATTTTCGTATAATTGGACTGAAAAAACATTCTTGACATTTACTCACCAAAGAATTACACCAACTGGGAAGAAATGGTATATTGCATTACAATGTATTTAATTGGTAGTTGAAGCATTAGATGAGTATGTCATTTCTATTTTTTGTTCAAAACCTTGTTGTATAATTTTCTATTACCGGCATATATTTGAAAAAACAGAATTTTTCGACTGTAATTAAGGTATTTCATTAATAAACTAACAGTTAGAAAAAGCTTATTTCAATTATTCATCTAAGAATGAAATCAAAGGATAAAAAAAGAAAACTCACTTTCATCGACTTATTTGCAGGATGTGGGGGGCTTAGTGAAGGTTTTCTGCAAACGGGAAACTACGAAGCATTGGCCCATGTTGAATGGGAATTGCCCATGGTTAAAACTTTAAGAAATAGATTATCCAAAAAGTGGGCTCATTCTGATGAAGAATCTTACAAAAGTGTAATTCATTACGACATTCAAAAATCAGATAAACTTATCAATGGAAATTGGGAAGCAGAAATTGATAAGGATTTTATCAACACTAATCATGAATCAATAGTTACACACGGTTTAAATGGATTAATAGGAAATAAAAAAGTTGATTTGATCATTGGTGGACCGCCTTGTCAAGCATATTCAATTGCAGGAAGAGCTCAAGATAAAAACTCCATGAAAGATGACTACAGAAACTATTTGTTTGAGAGCTTTGTGACAGTAGTTAATCATTTTAAACCCGATGTTTTTGTATTTGAGAATGTACCAGGATTGTTGAGTGCGAATCCCGGAGACATTCCTGTTACAACAAGAATTTATAATGCTTTTCAAGATATTGGGTATAAAATTAGAACACCTGAATTATTAAAAAAATCAGTTTATACAGCATCTGATCTTGGAGTACCTCAAAAAAGAAATAGAATAATTATTATCGGTGTTTCACAAGAAAGCAATTTGGACCTTGAAGAACTTTATTGTGAGTTAGATTTATTGAAACATTCAAATTCTAAGAAAAGTGTTTATGATGCTATTGGACATCTTCCTAAATTCAAACCATTAAAAAATCAACTAAAAATTGACGGGAAAAATGTTTCCCATCTACAAGATGAGGATGCTAATATACCTGATCATAAAGCGAGATACCATAACCAACGAGATATTGAAATATTTAGAAAATGGCTTTTTAATGATATGAATAGAAGTACGTCAGCTGAAAAGATATCATTTTATAATAACATTTTGGGCAAAAATTCCAATCATGCTAAATATAGAAATTTAGAATGGGATAAACCTTCGCCCACGGTAGTTGCTCATTTATATAAAGATGGTTTAATGTTTATACATCCAGATATTGATCAAGCAAGAAGCATAACCGTTAAAGAGGCCGCTTTATTACAATCTTTTCCCAACGATTTTGAATTCATAGGAAGTCAAGCCTATGCATTTAAAATGATTGGAAATGCTGTACCACCTGAGATGGCCCGAAATATTGCAATAGCAATTGCAAATAAAATTAACAAGTAATGAAAAAATTAAATATTTTAGTGGCTTGCGAAGAAAGTCAATCGGTTACAAAAGAGTTGAGATTACTTGGTCATAATGCTTTTAGTTGTGACTTATTAGAATGTAGTGGAGGTCACCCCGAATGGCATTTTAACATGGATGTATTTGAAGTGATAAATAATAACGGTGGTATCTTACAGAATGATAAAAAAGTTAAACTTAAAAGAAATTGGGATATGATGATTGCACACCCACCATGTACATATTTAGCTGTTAGTGGTGCTCAATGGTATTATCATCCAGAGGACAAAGACTTACCGGTGATTAATAGAAGACCACATCCAAAATATCCCAATCGCGCTCAAGATAGAGAAGAAGCCATCAGTTTTTTTCTAGCATTAGCGGATGCACCCATCGAAAAAATAGCCATAGAAAATCCAATTGGAATAATAAGTACTAGATGGAGAAAACCTGACCAAGTAGTACAACCATTTATGTTTGGTGACGAAGCACGAAAAACAACCTGTTTATGGTTAAAAAACTTACCAAAATTGACACCAACTAATATCGTTGGAGAAGGTGAAAGAATTTATTTCAAAAGCGGGAAGAGTCAACCAAAATGGTATTCAGACGCGTTCGTAAAAGCGAAAACTCATGAAGAAAGAAGAACCATGAGAAGTAAAACGTTTCAAGGCATGGCAAAAGCAATGGCTGAACAGTGGACTAAGAATTTAACCCCCAATGATAAAACTTAATGTCAATGGAGGAATAAGGAACGTAAATAGTAATCAGGGATTAAAAACACAAAAGAGCACCGCCTATAAGCGGTGCTCTTTTTTTATAAATCAGAAATTATGAAAAAAATAGATCAGATGAGATTTAACAAGGAAATAGGTTTGATAATAAGAAAACTTCGTGAAGAAAAACAATTATCAAGACATACTTTGGCTAATATTTCGGATGTAAACGAAAAATATATTGGTAAAATTGAAAGAGGAGAATGCAGTGCATCGGCTTTCATTTTAAAAAAGATCTCATTCGCTCTAGAGATTCAATTATCTACTTTATTAAAAGAATTTTAAACGGTTATGGCAGAAAAAATTAGTTCAATCACAGGCGTTAAACGAACAATTACCACATTTAGAGATTTAGGTTGCGATTTATATTCAAAATTTATTTACGATTATAAATAGACATAAACAATAGCTATAAAATATTCGGGTATGAATTGAAAATTAATTTCACTTGAATTTAACTACTACTAAAATAAATTGAATTAACAACATGCATTGATTTGAAAATATTATGAAACACTTATTATTTAAAAAAGTACCTAAGAATGAATTAGTAATAGGAACAGAAATTGCAATATTGAAAAAGTATTTTGATATCAAATTAATAGATGATCCAAAGGATATCAAAACAAATTCCGGAGCACGTTATTACAAGATATTTGTGAAGTATAATCAAAACGATTATGAATACGAAATTAAAGCATATGAAACACAAAAATACTCCAAAGACAGACGCTTAATCGTAAAGTCTACAGACCCAATTTGGCAAGATCGAGAAGAGAATGATTATTTAGTTTTTCATTTTGATAATAAAATTAGTGAAAATTCTCAACTAACAATTTTCATTATTAAAAAACACAACCCATTGTACCAAAGTATTGAATATAAATACAAATCTACGCATGGGCTTGTGTTATCTGAAAATGATGAATTATATCAAAAAATTATAGGCTTGATCATTAATTTTAATGATCAAGTAAAAGATAAAATAATTGGATACTCCAAAGGATACAAAACAAAAAATCCATTAAATCAAATACTTTATGGCCCACCGGGAACGGGTAAAACATACTCAACAATAACAAAAGCACTAAATATACTTGGCCTTATTGAAGAAAAATCAATATACTCTAAAGAAGAGTATGAAAATGCTCAAAATTTATTTCAAAGAGAACTTGGCAAGCGTATAGAATTTGTAACAATGCACCAAAGTTTTTCATATGAAGATTTTGTACAAGGCCTGAAGCCTAGAAAATCAATCGATGGAAATGGAATTATTTTTGATTATAAAGATGGAGTTTTTAAGGTTATTTGTGATAGGGCTGATGAAAGCAAATTATTGGTTAAAAGCACTGCTTTTCATACAGAAATTTCAACGGATAAACTTTTCCCATCATTCTTTATGGCAATTGCTGAACAAGAAGTTTTAGAAATTCTAAGTACTGAAAAATTTGAAGGAAAAAAAGTTACACAAAAATTAGCTATAGAGTATTTTAATAAAAAAATTGGAAAAAAATACTGCAAGGCATGGAGAGATAAATTTGATTTTGTTTTAGGAGAAAAATCACCAAGAGTGGGGTACCAACCTGACAAATTTAGAGAAGGTGAGTTAGAGGATTTCGTTGAATACTCAGATGAATTCCAAAAATTAACGAAGGAACAGAGAAGAAATAAATTAATTAGAGATTGGATAGAAAATCAACCCTTACGAGATAATGAAGAAAGTACATTTAACAATCATGTAATAATATTAGACGAAATCAATAGAGCAAATATTTCAAGGGTATTTGGAGAACTCATAAGTTTGATCGAAAAAGATAAAAGAGATGGTAAGTTAACCGTAACGCTTCCATCTGGTGAACCATTTTCTATCCCTTCTAATTTATATATAATTGGAACAATGAATACTGCTGATAAATCGATAGCCCTTGTCGATATAGCATTAAGAAGGCGTTTTAAATTTATTTCACTTTATCCTAGCGTAGATCTCTTAAAAGTGGTTCTACTCGATAACGAATTTGATGAAAAGGAAATAGATAAAAGAGTGAATTTGATGACTAATTTGAATAGAATAATCAGGTCAAAAAAATCGGTTGATTTTGAAATTGGGCATTATTACTTTATGGAAAATGATAATTTGACAAATATTTTGAATGAACAAATAATTCCATTGTTAAATGAATACTTTATGTATGACTTGAAAAAAGTAAAGGAAATAATTGAGCGCCCTCAAAAAGATAGAGAAGGGAATCAAATCCCATCATTAGGCATTAAACTAAATCAGAGTATTTGGATTGAAAGAGGTCTACTTGAGGTAACAGATGTTAATTATGTGCCCGAAATTGCAGAGGGTTTTGAAATATTTGAAAACAATGTTTCATAGAATTGATATATGGATTACATCTTTTTTGAATACGAAAAGAAGAATTACAAAGGTTCCTTTTTAGAATCAGTCACTGAAAGAGAATTATTTAAAAATGTTCTTAATAAATTATGGAACGAAAGAAATCAATTTGGTTTAACTTCAGTATATTTTGAAAATGAAAATCAAACTGAACAACAATTTTTTTCATTTTATGACACCTATTTTCAAGTTGGAAGGTACATAGGAAATATTAAATATGGTAACACCATTGTCCAAATTTTACCAAAAACATTTGAAAATGGAATAAAAAAATACTCCACTGACGAGCTCCTTGAAATGTCAAATAAGAATTTATTATGGTGGCTTTCACGTAGTTCTAAAATTAAGTTTCCGAAATCCTTTTCAGGATGGAACACTAGAGACTTTAGCTTCCTAGACATATTAATCCATTTATTTACTAGGCTTACTATTGATGATTTGATTTATAATAAACATCAGTCATATGTCGAAAAAGAGGAATCAATCGAACCTCTAAGAGGAAGAATTGATTTTTCAAAATACGCTAATAATTATCTAACTGGTTATGCACATTTACTGCCATGTGTATACGATAATTTAGAGATTGATAATTTATATAATCAGTTAGTAAAATTCACCTCTAGGCTACTTTTACAAAATACTAACAATGAAGAATTGAAAAAAGTTCTTCATGAAATTATTTGGATTCTAGAAGATGTGAGTGAATTATTTTTAAAACCTTCAGATTGTGATCGAGTAGTAATTTCACCGCTCAATGATAACATGAAAATCATTATTGACTACTGTAAAATGTTTATGTCAGGTATGTCAATTAAATCAGATGAAAATGATCTAGAAATTTTTACTTTCTTGATTCCAACAGAAAAACTATTTGAAGATTTCTTGTTTGGTTTTATTTTGGATAAATTTCAATACGAACCTAGTATAAAAACAATACAAAATCAGGGAGACCATGAAGGAAAACAAAGACCATTGGCAGTTGAACAAGATGAACACGGTAAAATACTCAAAAATGCATTTCGAATAAAGCCAGATATTTATATTAGTAAAGAATCAAATGACATTATTATTGATACGAAGTATAAAGCAATTTATTCAAAAGCGGAAGCTATAGAAAACGATAAAAATAAAAATGGTGTATCCATCAATGATATTTATCAAATGTTGGCATACACAATTAAACTAGACGTTAATATATGCCATTTGATTTATCCGTACATCTTAGGGGTTAATGACAATTTGGGGTCTCATTACCAAATTATACATAAAAATGAACAAGATATTTCAAAAGTATATTTCCATAGAATTCTATCACTAATAGAAAATGAGCAAGGCGATTTAAGTGAAATAATAGAAGAAAAAGAAAGACTACTTTACAATCAACTAATTAAAATTATTAATGCATAAATTGTTGGTATAATAAAAAATAAATTGCTTTAGGCATTAAACTAAATATACTTAACACCCCCAAAAAGCCAATTAAATTATTCCTATTATCTTGGCAAAAGTTTAGAACAAATTTCCTTTACCTGGGTCTTTGTCATTAAAGAAAGTAATGTTACTCCGCCATAATTATTTAAATCTCTTAATAATTGTTGAATTTTACGACTTTTTGAATTTTCAAAAACATCACTATTCTCAAAATAATATTCTAATACTCCAAGTCTTACATTGGGATATGTTCCCATTGTTCTTTCTAATATTGAAGTGATGAAATCTTGAGATTCGCAAATGAGCTTTGTATACTTCCATTTTTCATCTTCATTTTGTTCATCAGATTGGACTGTTAAATATGCAATCCACCAAAGTCTTGCTACACCATTACGAATTCGTGATTGTTGACCGGATCCTTTATAAAAAAATCTCTCAATAATGTTGGTAACCTTTCTTTCAGTTCTACCATTCATCCATCGATTTACAACATATTTATGACAATTATCATGAGTTAATTTTACCCAAAGTCGCTTGTCATTTGCCTCTAAAGGTGTTAAACCATCTAATGCTTCAAAAATAATTTTTGCATTCTCAAAATCATATTTTCCATTAGTATCATCGGATTTCAAATTTATTCTTCCAAATTTTTCATCGATTTCATAACTACCCGATTCAATAAAATCTAACCTATTACTAAGCGGTATGAAATCTTGATCATGATTTAGGTAAAATTTTGACTTTCCATTAAAATCATCTAAAAGATCATTTAGTAATTTATTACAAGATTCTTCCGTTAACTTTTTTAACTTCATTATTTTAATTCATTAAATACCTCAATAATTGGAATTTGAATAGTGCTGCCTTTCTGTTCCAATAGTTGCATAAAATAACTTTGAGCACTTTTATATGGATCTGAATCATTCCAATGTTCATATGTTTCAGTAATTATCAAAGCCCACTCATGATTTTCAATAAACTCATCCAAATTTCCATTTTCAAATTGCTTGCATAATTCAGAAAATGCATGGTTCAACGCCGGGATAATAAATAAATTCAAAAATGTCAATCTTCTCTTTCTAGACATATATTGTACTATATCTAGATCTCCAGTATTAATCGATGGATAAGTAATTATAATTTGATCACCTGTTTCCACATCAAAAGAAACAAAAGCATTTTCTCCTCTGACAAATTTGAACATGGAATTAGAGCCATTTACCCAAGATTTTCCTAAAGGTATTTTGATTGATCCTGTTATTCCAATTATATTCCCTTTAAATATTTCAAAAATGCCTTTTGAATTCCCCAAAAAGTAATCTTCATTAAAACTACTATCAGAGTAATTAGCTATATCTTGAACTGCCACTAGATAAACTTCCAAGACAATAAAATTGGCTAAATGTTCTAATGGAATTATAATTTCCTTTCTACCAACTTCTGTGGTATTAAAAAATGTTGAAGGACATACAATTTTATAGGCGGTTGAAATGACCCCGTTTTCGTAAAGAATTCTAATATATTCATTTGAAATTTCTATAGAATCTTCAACAATATGAAGATTTTCTTTGATAATTTGAATGTTTGGTTTTACTGTAAATCCACCGTTATTAAAATCGCCCTCTAATCCTAAAACAGGATATGGAAGTGATATACTATTATTGGTAATCATTTTAAGTCAGTTATTTGGAGTGCACTCATTGATTTTTCCTTAAAATACAAGTCGCATACTAAAGTTGAATCACTAGAAATAGCAAGAGATTTAATTGTGTATCCAGTAATCTGACCTTTTTTGTTATATACTTTAACAAAGGGTATAACTTTATCATCATTTTTAACCATTATTAATTCAGAAGTCATTTCTCCATCTTTTCTTCCTGAATCACCATATTGAGATACCGTTAAATCAAAATCTTCATAATCATTTTTTGACCTTAAAATCATTTTATAAATATTCTGTTCAACATTCGTTTGTGAAATAAAAAATCTTCCATTTATGTTTTGCGCTATTTTCCCGCTAACACTTTTTTCTGAATTCCCAGAACCTCCTTTTTGACTTTGACTTTTTCCATCACCACCTCTAAGCCCCTGTCCGCCTGAACCGGTTCCAATCCCGGATCCCTCTCCTTCGCCTTGGGGCACCTCCTCAAGATTATTAATAATTGCATTTTTGGAATTTGAAGAAAATACACCGTTAAAATCTATTTTTTTAATAATTCTATTAAATGATTCATTCTCGGTTAAATTACTGCTGCCCGAACTATTACCGGAACCATTTCCAAAAATGGCAGAAAAAATATCATCTACAGCCTCAATTACCCCCCCCTCTTCAGTATATTTATTACGTATCTTTTCCAATTCTTCTTTCTTAAACTGATCAATTTCTTTTAATATTTTCTTTGCATCATTCACCGTTATCCCAAGAATCTGTTTCTTTTCAACAAGCTCAGGAAGGAATTTATCATGTGCATGGGGCTCCATTGCGCCTAAAATTGAATTTCCATCTGTATTGTCACAATACATAACCCCTGCAATACTTACAGGCAACCCACTCATACCTAAGGGATCGTTCTTAATCTTCATCCCATCCCTTAGAAATTGTATTCTATTATTAAAAAATTCTCCCTCCTTTAAAAATAATTTAACATTCCCAATTTTATATATCTTTTTCGAAGATTCAATTTGATGTTCCTTGTATGAGATTATATATTGTAGAGGATTATCACGTGAATTATCTTCTGAAAAATACTCTTTTGCCAATTGATGGTAATTTGATCTGTTCAATTCTACTCCTTGAACCTCAACCTCCAATAAACCATTCTCAAGTAAAAACCAATAATTGGAGATAAATGCTTTTATTACATTTTTCTCCCAATTTGAATTTAATTCGGCACCGATGACAAATTGACTAAGACCAATTTCCTGTCTACGAAAAAATTCAGGAATTCTGTTTTTTTCTGATACTAATGATACCTTTTCACCATCTATATCACCATAATAAATCCGTTCACTTCTTTTTGTACCATTATTATCCTTATAATTTCCCAACTTGCTCACACCTTTAAACTTATGCTCTCCTTCAACATTTAATGAACTGTATAAAACCAGATGTACTCCAGAATATCCAAATACCGAATTCTTTCCAATTCCATGATTTCCTAATGAATCACTATGGTACTTACCAGAAACATTTTCATCATTAACACAATTCTTAAAAGTGCCTTGTTGATCATTGCCTTCTAATCCTTTTGTTAAATAATCTTCAAATATTAAAATATTCAAATTATTATCAGAAATTGATCTTCTCGCAGTTTTAAAAAAAGTCTTATACTGGTCACTTTTTGAATTCCAATATCCTTCCATTAATTCTAAATACGATTCAAATTGTTTGAAATTAGGTATGAACTCCTTTTTCAATTTCTCTGATCTTACTTTAATTTTTAGGTTGCCATTTTTTTCAATTCTTGCATCTAAGGAATTCTGAGTAAGTTCTTTAACAAAAGAATCATTCGTATCACCTGAAAAGGTTAATACTGCAGCTGTGCGTGGACCATTATCTGATGAATCATCATTTGCACGATATGAAAAAAATCCTAAATTTGGCATAGCGAAAATTTAAAAGCAATTTAAAAATAATAATTATAAATACAATAAAATTACATTATTGTGTACAAACCCTCTCAATCACAAACCGCCTATCCAACAACTCCAAAATGCCGCGCCGCGGGAAATCGAAGTATTTGGTGCCGAAGAAGCCGAGATCGTCGAAGTGGAGGCCTAAGGCGGCAAACTGATGAATGGATGAGGGTTCGCAATAGATGACGAGCTTGTCGCTCCAAAGGCCTTCGTAGATGTAGGCTTTTGCGGGAATGCCGTCAATCAATACCGGGAGTGCATGTTGAGTCACGTCTTCCTCGTATTGCTCAGTGGTGGGAACCGGGATGTCTGACATCTGCAAGAATGGAGCGGCGTCGGTTATGCGCGACAGTTTTACCGACAACTCCAAGTACTTCTGCCCTTCCTCGCCCAGCAAATCCAATCCGCCGTGTAAGTGATTCAGGTAATCTTTGTGGGGGGACAACCCGTCTTGAATGTGCGATGGGCCAGCCAAATAAACAATGGCTTCCACCCTGTGGTCATTGTTCGGGTTAACATCCCCCGAAAAAACCTCCATCTTGGCGCGGAAATAATGTCCGCTACCTACTCCTTCGAAGCGATCGAGCGATCTTAAACCGCTT
>JACCEA012246459.1_pt1 | contig 11065 bp, 14 predicted proteins | sample 7449851 | NCBI WGS metagenome assembly JACCEA01 (sample SAMN15323453, study PRJNA562643) | freshwater metagenome | isolation source: river surface water | place: USA:Blue River Watershed | collected 2017-08-18 | reverse complement strand
CCGCCCCAACCCTCGCCAGCTCGTCGCGCTCGCGCTGTGCGGTGGCGGCGTCGCGGGCGAGGGCGTTGTCACGTTCGAGCGCGCTTGCGGCGAGGTAGGCGAGGCGCGGGTCATGTGCCTTGACGCGGATGTCTTCCAGAGCCGCCCGGAGCATGGCGATGCGTTCGTCTCGGTTGTCGGTCATCCCACATGCTCCCCCTTCGCTATCGCGGCCCCACGCCGCCGGGTGCGCTCGGTCTGGTAGATCTGGTCTTGCAGCAGGCACAGCATGCCGAGCTGCGCCATGGGCATGGTCTGGCCTGGGCGATCGATGCTGCCGCCACGCTGGCCGTCGATCAGGGTGCGGCAGCGCTCATGCTGCCAAGCGAGATCGTCGATCGGCATGGTCTGCAGATCGTTGAAGATCGCGGTCAGGCGGTCGGCGAGGTAGTTAGCCATTTCTGCCATCCCGCATTTTCGCGATGACGATCACCACTGCCGCCAGCACCTTCTCGACGCCAAGCAACTCGATCATCTGCTCTGCATCGAACGGCGATGGGGCGCCGCCGTTGCATTTGAACTCGATCAGATTGTGCGTGGCAGAATCGATATCGTTTTGCCTTATCCGCTCGGCGCGCTCGTCTTCGGTCATCTCCAACCATCTCTTGCTCATCGCTCTCTCCGTCATGCGTCCGCGCCTGGGGCGCGGTTTCATGTCTGAATGTGTAGCTTGTGCGTACATCGTGCGTCAAGAGGAATTGCACTGACCGGCCGCGAAATTAGCATGGGTCGATAGGTGTGTGTCGTGCGAGAGCACACACACCTATCTATGTAATAGATCAGGACAGTAGGACAGGTCGCGCCCCTTTAAAATCAATGACTTAAGTTGTCCGGATTCCAGCTTTAGTGCAGTCAGTCCGGACATGTTGATAACTATGCTAAGTCATTGATTTTCCTAAGACGACCTGCACTGAAATGGGGTCAGGACATGTCAAAAACGGCCAACCTGTCCTGACCCGGTTTCAGGACAGGTCAGGGCAGGTTCAGGACAGGTCAGGGCATAAAAAAGGGCGGCCGGAGCCGCCCTTTAAACCGCGCCTGGAACGCCGCTCAATCGGCGTTGTATGCGCCGGGCTCGATCTCTCCGATGCCCATGGCGAACTTACCTTCAGGCACGTCAAGGACGTTCTTGACCCGTCCGGAAAAGATGCAGGTCACGATCCGCTTGGAATCGATCAAGCTCTGAATCAGGGTTTCGATCTTATCCCTGCCGAAGGTTCGGACGCTTTCGGGCAGCTCATCCCGCCTGGTGAAAACTCCGTTTGTCCTGGTCTTGCTGAACGGAGCCCCCTTCTCTGCGGCAAGTCGGATCGCCTCGACGACCTCATCCATGATCCCGTCATCGATCCGATTGACTTGGTTGACACGCTCGGTCTGATCGATCAGTAGCCCGAACGGCGCCCGCAGATAGGTGCTGATTTCGCGGTTGCACTCGCCATTGGCCTTGACCATTACGCCATAGGCGACGCTGTTCGGCTTGTAGGTCCGATTGAGCTTGGCGCACAGGCTCTTGGCCTCACCGTCGCCTGTCGGCCCCCACAGGGCATAGGCGAAGCGCAGGCCATCCACGAGCGCCGTGGTGCCTCTGATCAGCTCGCGCACTTCCTGTGGGCTCAGCCTTGACTTGCCGTCGCGGCGCTGGGCAGGCTTGCGCATGTGATGCGAAACCACGACGGTTGCGCCCGTCTCGGTGGCCAGGCTGGTCAGCATCGAGCAGAAGTATTGCCCGGCCGCAGGATCGGCGTTGATGTCCGCAAGGCAGAAGCTCTGCAGCGGATCGAACACCACGAGGCGCAGATCTGGGATCGCGAGAAGCCTACGCTTGATCTCAAGCCAATGATCGGTTTCGTAGATCCCCTGGCTGTTTTGCGCCATGAGCGGGGCCGATCCGCCATGATCTGGCAATGGCAGCAAGAGCAGCTTGCCAGGGTTGGCATAGATACGCTTCATTCCCGGATCTATCGCGATCATGCGCCTGTGCAGCGTCGATCGATCATCCTCGCTGGTGATGATGACGGCCGTTCCCCGCTGGATCACCCTGCCGCCGAAGATCGGGTTGCTTGCTGGCGTCTCGCCGATCGCAACGCGGATCGCCAAATCCAACAAAAGGTAGCTTTTGCCAGTATCGCCCATGGCGGCGACCATGCCCGGCTGACCCATTGGAAACGAGCCTTGGACAAGCCATTGAACCGGCTTGGGCTCGCCTTGGATGCTGTCAGCCGTTTCAAATTCCAGTCTTGATTTTGCTGGCGTGCCAGGATCGTACTCAATGATAAAATTCTTTAGATTTATGCCATCGTCAACCGCATCGGCAGCGTCCCAGCCTTCTTTCTTGCCGGCCGGTATCTGCAATATGCGGACCTCGACGGCGCCATGAAGCATGGTATGCTTGGCCACCATCTGGGCATATCTGGCCCCAACATCATCGGCGTCAGGCCAGATCAGAATTCGCTTGCCGGCGACAGGGCTCCAATCGATCTTCTCAGGCGGCACCTTGCAACCGCCCATGCTCGTGGTTGCCGGGATACCTTGACCAGTCAAAGCATCAACCGACTTTTCGCCTTCCGCCCAGACGATAAAATCCTGATCGACAATGCCGACCTGGTTGTACAGAGGCCTGATTTCGGGCGCGCTATTGCGGCGCTTGACGCCATCCCAAGGGATGACCTCCTTATGGCGCTTGCCGTCAAGCTCATACTCGTAGCGCTGCGCATAGGCGATCATCTCGCCTATGGAATTGGTGTAGTAGTAGGTTGCGACTGGCGCACCGCGATAGCTCGTGTCGGCGCGCGGCTGCTTGGCAGCCTGCTGAGGCGCCCAGCCCGGATAGGATGTCTTGTCGCCTAGATAACCTTCGATCTCCTCGATGATCTCGGCAAAGTCACTTGATCGCCGTGCAATGCGGCCGGTGGCGGCAGCCCATACGTCAATTAGATCGCTGAAGTGCTGCCCGGCCTCGAAATCGGCCCCGACCCCTAGACGATCTTCGCGAAGGCTGATCTTGAGCGACTTGCCAGGCGCGCCATGGACATCGCCAATATGGAATTCTTGGCCATGCACGCGACCGTTTGGGAATAGATGGAACAAAATGCTCTGCGCTCGCATGGCCATGCGGCGCTTAAGGCCATCTAGGTAATTCGGATCGTTCTCTTGACGAGACGAAAAGTAGCCTTGCAGAGGGGCAGCGTTGAAGTCGATTACGTTGCCGCTATTGACACCAGCCTGGCCATCGGAGATATTCACTTCGCTATCCATGGCGTTGGATCTCGCTCGTTTGAGGTTTGCCGCCGCCTTCCATGACACCTCTCTAAAGATCAAGGGCCGCCCCGCCAGGCGGCCTTTCTCTTTTTGTACGCTCTTAAGCGCTAAATCTCAAGGTGACTGAGGCCAGCAACTTTCCCGCCAGCGGCACCATCGGCAGGCGAAGTGATCCTGCGAAGCCGCAATGCGTGGCATGAGCCGCCCGGCATCGGTCGCCTTGATGATCTCGACGGCGCGGTCTGACATCTGCTGGGCCAGCGCTCCATCGAAGGGCACCAGCTCCCAATGCAGCTCGGCCGTGTTCTTGCAGATCGCCGAGAACAACGTACCGCCCTGGATCTCAAGGTAAGCCGCATTCTGGCTGATCTGTGCGGCATAGCGCTTGTTCGCGAGCTGCACGCCCTGGTCCTTCGTCTTGGCGAAATACTTTGCGTTCATGCTCTTGTTTTCCCAAATGATCGGATAACTCATCGGCAGCGGGCCGCCATGGATCACGCCGTCAACGTGGCCTCGGTAGCGTTCACCCATGACCTTCCAGCCGATCTGGCCGATGCCATCCTTCTTGACCGTCTGCAGCTCGAAGCCGACAAGCCTGATCAGGCTGGCCACATAATCTTCAAGGCTATGACCCATGGCGAAGATGCGCAAAAGCCTGGCCGGGAACGGCTCAGGCTTAGGAGCATGCGGCAGTTCCTGGCTGCGGATGTAGCCGTACTGCACCGCACGCGCACAGTCGTCGCCTATCTCGGATGCGCCGAGATATGGACGCGTGTTCGGCTTGGCATCCTCTGCAGCCAGCAAGGCAGCGTCGATCATGCCATTGATGCGATCGGCGAGCGGCGGCGCTCTAAGGCTATCGATCGGCTTGCTGCGACCTTTGTTGAAATCTAAAATGGGATTTCTCCGTCCTCGTTGAGCCGGTCCAGTGCGTCGCGCCAAGCACGCAACATGTGCGCCAGTGTGCCACACATTTCGTCCTTTGTCATCGCCGAGAATGGTTTGTCGAGAACTCCCATTCCATGAAGTGCCCGCCCCAGCTCAGGCAGGCAGCCTTCGATCGCCTTGACATCGACATGATCCAGCTGATTGCGCTCAGTCATCCAAAGCCTCTCGTGGCCGCCGTGGCAGAAGTGAACGAACGCCTTGCGCTCGTTGACCGGCAGCATGGGGTTGAAGTGGCCGATCGGTCCGCGCCGGCCGCATAGGACGCAGCGGCCAGGCATCAGGCGGCCTTCGCAGATGAATAGGAAAAGATCAGATTTTTGATCATTTCCTTGTTGCGCATGTGGCTGATCAGGCAGCTTGCCCGGTACTTGGTCAGGCTGAAATCAAGGCCCGGCTGCATGCCGAGCATCTGACGCTGCTTGTCTGTCGCCGGATCTCTAAGCCACCGCGCGGACTTTTGGGCGCCACTATCGGTTTCGTGGTCGTTCAGCCAATCGTCGGCTTGCGCGAGCGCAACGATCCGATCAGAGACGCCAAGCAGCTTAGGCTGCCTGCCATTGCCGCCGATCGAGTACCAGTCGCCATTGAGCGCAAACACGCCTGCCCAGGCATCGAACCCACTGGCCATGAGGCAAGAGCCATCATCGAACAAATCGATGTATTTCCAATTGCTCTTGGCCAGAAGGTCGATCTCGGTGAGGATGATTTTCTCGTGAGCAGGAGCTTCTATGTCCTCGACTTCGACGGTCTCCGGCTCTGGCCAGACAAAGCCGCAGATCGGGCATTCAGCGCAGCTTACAGGGACGAAGGATTCACACTCAGGGCATTGCTTTTCTGGAGCTTCGCCAGGCTCGCGCTCTTTCAGAGCGTCTTCGGCGTCCTGCTCAAGCTTGCCGTGCAAAATGCAGCTCGTGCCAAAATCCAGGATGATTGCATCAGTTTTGATCAGGCCTGGATGCAGCTCGGGATCGACCGTGCGCAACGCGCGGCCGATCATCTGTATCATGGTGCTCTTGTAGCTGCTGAGCCTGAGCAGGATGACGCAGCTGGTTGGCTGATCGTCAAAGCCCTCGGTCAGCACGGCGCAGTTGACAAGAACCTGGTATTCGCCGGCCGAATAGGCGGCAAGGGTCGATCGACGGTCGGTCTTAGACATGCTGCCATCGATCACGGCAGCTTTGACGCCAGCCTCAAGGAATGCCGCGCAGACATCGCGTGCGTGGGCCACGGTTGACGTAAAGACGATGGTCTGCCGATCGCCGGCCGCTTCACGCCAATGCCTGATCACCTCGTCATTGATGACGCGCCGGTTCATGATCGCCTCAACCTCGAACTGGTCGAAGTCAGAGGCGGTGCGCCTTACCTGCTTGAGCGCTTCTTGCGTGCCAACGTCGATAACGAACGTGCGGGGGCGAACCAGATGGCCGCTCTGGATCAGTTCTCCGATCTGGATCTGATCGCCCACGTTGTCGAAGAACTTGCGGAAGGACTTCTTGTCGCCGCGCTGCGGCGTGGCCGTGACAGCCATGATCGCGCAGTCTGGATTGATCTCGCGCGCTCGATCAATGATTTTGCTATAGCTTGGCGCCATGGTCCTGTGACCCTCGTCAATGACGATGGTCGCCAGGGATGGCATCTTGGCTAGGTTCTTGTCCTTGACCAAGGTCTGAGCCATGCCGAACACGGCGCGGCCGCGCCATGATTTGGTGTTGGCGTCAACGATGCTGACAGGCACGCGCGGGTTGATCTTGGTAAACTTTTCGATGTTCTGGCGAACAAGCTCATCGCGATGCTGGACAACGAGAGCCTTGCCAAGATCAACCCGGCGGCCGACAACAGCTGATAGCATGAGGGTCTTGCCTGCGCCGGTCGGCGCTACGGCAAGCGTGTTGCCCTTCTTCTCAAGCGCTTCGCAGCAGCGATCGACAAGGGCAGTTTGCCTTGGTCGCAGCAGCATCGGATTCCCCGAAGGAAAGGCGGGCGCCGAAGCGCCCGCACAGGTTCAGGACGATGCCTACTGCGCCCATGAGGGCAAGCTCGACTTGGCAGGGTCAGCAGCCGCTGGCGCGCCCGCAGCCGCCCAGCCCGGCGTTGCGGCCGGCGCCTGGTAGGCATGGGCATTGGCCGAGGCGCCGCCAGCATTGCCAGGCAGGACCGTCTCGCCGGCCATGACGCGCTCATAGTCCTTGCCGCCGGGCTCGATTGCGGCGGTGATGCTGTTCTTGTCCTGATAGCCGCCGGTGCCCTTCTGGACGCCGAGGCGCACGGCGAATTCCAAGCCGGTGAAGTCGCCGAGGCCCTGGACGATCCGAGCCGAACGCGCCCGCTCGCTGTCGTCATCAGGCTTGATGTTGCGCGCCGAATTGAGCGCGCCACGCAGGAACCCGGCGCTGATGTTGGCGGCCTTCTCGCTGTTGACCAGGGTAAAGTTCTGCCAGATCTTGCGGCCAGCATAGGGCGCCGAACTGATCGTGAACTCGCAGTCGAGGTACATGGCCTCGGTGCCAGGCTCCTGCCCTTCCTTAAGATTCGCCTTCTTCAAGAACCCACCAGGATAAGCTTGCGTGCTTGCGCCTCCCGGCCGCACGGTCATGTAGACCTTGCAGAGGGCGCCGTTCGGTAGGAGGTCGAAACCCTGTTGCGCAGGAGCGCCGTTGAAGTCTAGAGACATGGTGTGTCCTTTGTGCGTGCGTTGTGCGTTTGGATGCTGTGGTACAGGGGACGCTAGGCGGCGGTTTCGCTTGGGAGCTGGAATTCCATCGGGCGAGCCGCCGCCGAACCCTTGGCCTTGATCTTCGCGACCAGCTCACCGAGGTGAGGCTTTTCGATCAGATCGAGAGCGCCCGACCGATCGCCGGCCGGATAGCCCCAGGGGTTCATCTTCTGGCAGACGAAGGCGCGATAGCGGTTGCCCTCGTCCGTCTGAAGCTCTTGCATGGTGATGATTTCGTCGAAGATGTAGGGGAACTTCTCTGACGCGCTGCCGTCGATCATCGGCGCCCAGTGCTTGCGGCCGATGTCGTCTTCCTTCTGGACGATGCCGCCCACCAGGAACACGTTCTTGCCGGGCGCATATTGCAGCTGGCGCGCCCAATCGGTCAGCTCGCGACCGATCAAGCCATACATGCCGCGCATGTCAGGCTTGCCGGTCTTTTCGCTGTAGGCTTCAGGTTGGCCCTTGGCCCACTGCATGCAGAGCGCGCTCGAGAACGTCGTGCTGTCGATAAAGATGTTCTCGAAGCGATCGAGCTGGCTTGCCGGGCCGAGCCGTTCTGCCGCAGTCACATAGTCGAAGTGCGCTTGGCTGTAGGGCTGATCCTGCCGCAGCGCCGGGTTTGGCCCGGCGATCATGGCGACGTAGTTGCGGCAGTCCTCCCAGGTGCGAACCGGAATGCTGACGCCCTTCCAGCCCGCAACCGAGGTCATGCCGGCTTCGAGGTCGAGCGCCAGCGTTGTCTCTGCCGGCAGGGTCCAGAGCAGCGAGGTCTTGCCGATCTTGGCAGGTCCCCAGATCTGGATCTTGATGCCGGTCGATTGTAGCCGCTGGTCTGCGGTGACGAAGGGCAGAGGCATTACGCGGCCTCCGCCTGCTTGAACTCGATCTTGAGCTTGCCCGGAGTCACGGTGCGCGCGCCAATCAGGACGGTTTGCACAGCCGGCGGCGCGGCTTGGAACTTCCGCTCGTCCACCGAAACCTTCACCTTGGCGTAGTGGCGAGCCTCGTCAGGGTCCATGCTGTCGAGCGCAGCCTTGAGCTTGACTTGGTCCCATGAAACGGACTTGGGAACCGTAACCACGACATCGAACTGACCGTCCGCAATGTGCGCGGTGCCAGTGTCCTTGCCGTCCGAGAGGAGTTGTTCCTTGGCCTTCGTGCCGTAGCGCAGATCAATGGCCAACTCGACAGCATCGAGCTTGGTCTTGATCGCGTCAGCCTGCGCCTTCAGATCGGCGCGCAGGCCGCTAAGCTCGGATGCTCCGAACTCGGCTAGAGCCTTGGCGTTGAGAGCGTCATGTTGCATGTTCGTGTCGTCCGTGTGTAGAATGTGTGTCACTTGTGCATTCTCCAGTGGAGACGTACAATATGCGTACATCGAAGTCAACCGGAAAGAGCAAGTCCATGGATCAGCCGACCAAAAATGAGAAAAAAGAGCGCTTCCACATGCGCATGAATTCCGCCTTGAAGGCGGCTGCGCAAAAGGTGGCCGAGAAGGAAGGCCGATCCCTCGCCAACTGGATCGAGCACGTCATGCGGCAGCGAATCGATGGGCGCGAGTGATCGCGCCCCACTCGATCAGAACCGCCTGCACATCCTCAAGCGACCGGCAGACCGCATAGCGGATTCCGCATCGCTCGCAGCGATCGCGCACTGCTATTTGCGATGGATTTAGAGATCCGCCGGCCGCCTTCAGCTCAATGAAGCCGTGACCATCTGACCAGCTGAACACCCAATCTGGCGCACCTGGCATCATGCCGATTCGACGCTTCTTGGCTTGGCGCAGGCGCACAGCATGCCCGGCGCCGCCCTGCCCGCTCTCATTGGCGACATGAAAGGCGATGCCGTTGAAGGTGCCGTTGACCATGGCCAAGCGCACCCAATCCGCCACGGTCGCGCTGATGCAATCTTCGGGTCCGAGCTTCATGCGGGCACACACCCCCACGCCCGCAGCACCTCGCTGACCTCGGCGGCGGTGGCGACGACGGCGAGGTTGTCGTAATCTCGCATCGAGGCGGCAATATTGGCGTACTGGTCCAGCACCAAAGCGCCGGCCCCGAACATCTCAATTGCGAGGTACTTGCCGTTCTGCCCGCGCATCAGATTGCGCTTGCACCCAAGCGCCCGGATTATCGCCTCAAGCTCCTCGATCGTCATCCCCATCCCCATTGACGCCAGCCGCCCGCTGTGCGACGGTCGCGCGTCGGTGACTTGCTAACCGGGTCCCGGCTCCACCATCTTCGGCGCGGCGGGACTTCACATCCCGGCCGCGTTTTTCTTGTTCAGCCGCCAGGATCGCGCGGCCGATCAGTTCTACTATTTCCGGGACAACGGCGTTGCCGAGGGCTTTAAGTCTGTCCACCCGATGGGATAGCCCATCATCTGCTCGACAAACCGGGGGCTCAGTGAGCCGCCAATGACTTCCGATAACGGCCTGGCATTCCGCTCCATCGTCGATTCCGAAGCTTTTCCGGACTTCCAGTCCCGGCTGGTCGGCGTCGGCAGCAGTCCCCGATAGCCCTTCGTCCCGCGCACAAAGCCAGGCAGCTCCCCACGGCCGCCACGGTCCGCCATGCTGGCCGTTGGCGTGGGCAGTAGCGCTTGCAAGGCCGCGCAGCTCTTCCATTTCGCCATGGACGGCGCCAGCTGGTTTGCCTTTGTCGTTGGCGTGGCCAACAATCCAGATCCGGTCGCGGCGGTGAGGGGCGCCAATGGCGGAAGCTGGTATGCAATGCCATTCCGCATCATACCCGAGCGCGGCCAAGTCCCGGAGAACGTCGCCAAGCCCTCGACCAAGCAATGCTGCGACGTTTTCCACGATGACGTAGCGCGGTCCAAGCTCGCCAATAAGACGGGCGTACTCGCGCCATAGTCCTGAGCGCTCACCTGCAAGCCCCGCTCCGGCGCCTGCGAGGCTGATGTCCTGGCAAGGGAATCCGCCGCAAATAACGTCAACTGGTCCGACATCCTCGCCTCGCAGCTTGGTCACATCAGGAAAGCACGGAACGTCTGGCCAGTGCCTGGCGAGCACTTGGCGCGGATAGTCCTCAATCTCGCAGAAGGCGACCGTGCGGAAGCCGCCAGTCCTCTCCAGGCCGAGGCTGAAGCCTCCGATGCCTGAAAAGAGATCAAGCACGCTAAGTTTCCGCCGGGGTTTCGGCTGCGCCACCCCGGCAAGGCGCCTATTAATCGAGCCAGCACATTGCGAAAAAGCCGCGAGCTGGCTAGCCTTTGCATCGTCCGCCTGCTCGTCCCGAATACTCAGTCCGGTGTCGTCCGACGCAATCTCTCTCCCCCGGCGGAGCGTGCGGGTTGAGCCCAGCGAGATCGAGCCAACCGGCCGATCGACTGTCCCACGCGCTCCGCCGGGGGAGCTGGTCATGCGGCGTGCGATCAAGCTGCAGATTTGTCTTTTTGCGCAACCATGACCGGCCAAAGCTTGGACATGACAGCGCCTGAAATGTGGTTCTTGCCTTTAACGATATTTGAGACTGTTCGATCTGAAATACCGGCAAGCTTTGCGATTTTGCAGTAGCTGAGTTCAGTACTGCGAAGCCAATCAAGGAGCGGGTTGCAAACTTCCGCCACAGGGACAAGTGCCGCAGCATTGCTTCTGTAATGGCGTTCAGATTCGGCTTCCATAGGAAGTGGATTGTCAATTGCGAACATGACAGTCCGCACGGCTTCGTCCATTGTCGTTCGAAACCACTCGCCACCAATTGACTTGCCACTTAGAAGCTCATGGGCGCGGCGCTCAGCGCCATAAGCTATTTCTTTTGCTCCAGCTAGAAACGCAGCTTCTAGCTTTAAGCTGCCTGCGGCGCCGGTCTGGACTACGCTTCGCCGAGTCCATGGATCTTTGGAAACTCCGATTTTTCTAGAACCGTCAGCTTTAGCCATGATGTAGACGTAAAAAGTCATGCGGCCACCTTCGATTTGATGCCCATCGCTGCCAATAGCGTGTCTTGATCCAGCTCGACGCCTTGCTGCTTAGCCATCATCAGGATCGGCGCATGCCACGATTGCGGAATTCGGCCGACGCTGCGCCACTTGTAGATGTTCGTGGCACTGAGCGCCCAAGCTTCTCCAGCGGCATGGATCATG
>JACCEA011771614.1_pt1 | contig 11067 bp, 2 predicted proteins | sample 7449851 | NCBI WGS metagenome assembly JACCEA01 (sample SAMN15323453, study PRJNA562643) | freshwater metagenome | isolation source: river surface water | place: USA:Blue River Watershed | collected 2017-08-18 | reverse complement strand
CTTCTTGCTTCCTGATTGCGTTGATATAAGTAGATGGAGGCAAACCAGTGATTTGTGCAGTGTTGCCAGAGGGCAATAACAAGACAGTCACCTTAACATGGGCGACAAAATCACCTCTCTTCTCATTCAAAACAGGATACGGCATCAATAACTCGTGATTGACACATTCTCTAACACCCATACGAGCGGACATCTCATCAAAAGAACGAATTGAGAAAGGTAACGTTGGAAACTTCTTGTTAACATCATTGAAAAATTGGCGAGAAGACTTATTCTTCAAGGCATATTTCTTGTCCACCTGCCTCTTGTAGACAGTTGTACGGTTACCAGTCTCCTTTGGCTTTCCTTCTCCAGTTGACATAGCAATGTCGATAGCATATACTTCACCAACCTCGAATGTGCAAGAATCAATCTTTTGTTCGGGCTCTTCCTTCAATAATATCATCTTGTTTCCATCAATAACGAATTGCTTCATTTGATGCATCAAAGTGCCACTAATTGGATTGACACCGAACCCATCAGCTACTTGCTTGATAGCAGCGGTAACTTGACTGTTAGTGTTTCCAGGTTTCATGGTGCGTACGGCAACCTCAGCAGCAGTATATGCGGCACTGATACAATTATCACGGACAGCAATTTGCTCTGGAGTCATATTGGTATCGTTGCCAACCAGTACAGTATGGGCGACGACAGCAATGAAACCATCAATATGAACACCCAAATCGATCTTGACACTGTCACCCTCAGCAAGCTCAGGATACTGAAGAAAGATGAGAAAACGTTAGAGTTTAGAAGAATACATTTAATTATCTATTTTCGAATAGTTTGTAAGGCTCAACTTCATGATTGCTGGGTGAGTCATCAACCATACGAAGAGAGGGTCGTCGACACAAGGAAGAACAATGTCATCAGCAAATAAGAAGGTTCCTCAGATATTTGTATGGAGTTTACACGAATGAGGTGAAGGACCAGTTCATAGACAGTACAGCAACAGTAGACACAAAGGACCTACACATCACGACCGACAGATCACCGGCTTCGGGGTCCCCAGACTCCAAATGAGCTTCCAACAAAACCGATATCTTACCGTGGCATCGGATTCCAATGGCGAGACGTGGCAAACAGCTTCATTTACAGACAAGCAAACTGGGAACGCAATACCTTTCAAAATTGGCTTGCCATTCTTGTTTTTATTTCTAAAGATAGCAGCAGTTCTACTTTCAATGGCTTCATCACCAAATTTACAGATATCTGAGATTTTAGCACCAGCAACACACTGCACAAGTTTTATGATCACAAAAAAAATAAAATTGTCAAAGAAGCCCTTACTCTTGCAGAAACATCAATCAAGACGGCTTGAGCAATCTTTGCGGCCTCTTGATACTTGGTCACCACATCAGGATTTGTCAAAGTGACATCTTCAAGTACCTCAGGGGTCTCTTCTTCCTTCTCAACGACTTGTTCAGAGTCGTCAGAATCATAATCCTTGTCGGCCATTTCAACGTGAGTTATTCGAGTAGATGTAATAAATTTTGTAACGCTAAACTGGCACATTCTTGGTTCGATGGCAGATGGTGGCGGTGACGGAGCGTGTGGATGGCATGAGAGCCTCTCTACCCACAAGTTGACATGCATTCTATTTAGGTATTTCCTCAATTCCATTGGTTGTCTGAATTGTATTCTAACTAAGGCGGATTTCATGCGATGGGACCTGTATAATATTACGAGCATCCCAATCAACTTGTGCTCTTCCACGTCTTGTCCATCATCATGCCAGGATAAGTACGGAGGTGAAAAGTGCCATTTCCAATTTCATCAAGTAATGATCGTTATTAAACATACTTATTACTGACGCGGTACATTCATAAATACTACACAACAAGGATACTACAAAATGGGGAGATGTGGAATATGTATACTAAATTTTTATTTTTTTTATTTTATTTTCTTTGCCACAATACAACCAATTGCTCGCGAAGCTGAAGAAGGAATAATTACTAATTCAAGTCATTACACCAAGAAAAAGAATTTTCCAACCCATTGAATGACAAGATCGGTATGAAGTAGAAAATATGAAGCACTACCTAACAACCTTCAAAATGGAAAATCATATAAACATTCAAATTAATTGACAAAAGCTATATAATGATATATACAATTATGAGTTCTTGGAACGAGGAATTCCATTATAAATCCGCATTGGACTGCCAAATGACGACACATCAATAGATGGAGATTGGGATTGCGAAGGCGGCATCGATTTCTTAAGCGGAGATCTCCCAGTTCGAACAATAAAGGTTGATCGTTTATTATTAGAATCATTGTCGGTGCTGCTGCTATCCACACTACTGTCACTGAAATCGTCCTGCTTTTTCAAACTGGCATCATAGCTTTCCTTCGAATAGTCACTCCGATTTTCAGCAAGATCACTGTCGAAATTTGCCATTACTTGCATTCCATTGTCAGATTCAATATCTTCCATTTGCCAAGACACGCCACGTTTCATGAGCTCTCCTATTTTGCTTTTTGAACGGACTATCGACGAAATCTTCGATACACCGACACTTCCAAACGAGGATTTTTGACTCTCTTTATATTTTCCTTGATGGTCATCCACAGATAACGAATGATCGTCATCACTCAGGAAATCCATTACATCATCGGTTCTCATTCGATTTACACGGTGAGGATCGGCAATTTCGAAAATCGTCTTGCTTGCGGATGCTCTCGAGTCAGATGGTTGAGACGTAACACCAAAGAGATCGTTTTCACCTGCGATTTCATCATCGCTGTCTCCGTCATGATTGAATTCAACTTCTTTACATTCTTCTGATTTTTTCGTTCGATATCGATTCACAAAAAGCATTACCAGTACCGAAAATTTGTAGATAATAAAAATTGCGAAAAGTCCCGATACAGCAACTACTGGAACCGCAGCTAAATAAGGGGACACGAGGTAGAGCAACCATTCAATCCACAATAACAATGCTAACGCTAAAGTGATTACCAGCTGTGCTATCATGTCCTGAACGAAGTAAGGACGCAATAAGAACCATCTTAGAAACTGCTGCTGGAAATAAACTCCAAACTTTGGACCGAATACTGACTCGAAGCGTTGATTTTCATCGGCCATGGTAATTACCTTACTTTGTTGACGGCTCGTCATTGTGCTACTTGCATTGCTGAGCATCGGTGGAGGGAAGTTCTCAAGCGAAGGTTCAGGTCCACCTGATAAAAACTCTTGAGACTTCTTTTCCTGATCAAGGTAGGTTGCACGAGCCAAAGCAGCATTTAGTGGACGAATCCACCACTTGAGCAAATAATATGAATAAGAGAAGACGTACGTCGCTTGATCGTTGAAGAAGTTCGCCTTGGTCTCTTCAATATCATCGGGATCAGGCTTATAGTCCACAGGAGAATATCTGCTAGTCCCGAGAGGAGCCGTCAAACTAAGTACTTCATGTCCAGGAGGAAAAGTACTAGAGTAGCTCAAAATAACTTTACAGGCGGTGCCTTCCCCAAAATACTGGGCAACGCGATAGGCAACGGAAAAAAATTCAGCAGAATTAATGCTTACTTCACGACGTCGTTCTTCTTCACCATCCAGTACTTTTATATTTTTCACTTTGAATTTCGCAACGGTCTTGGTGATATCGAAATCTACTTTTCGAGATGATGGTGTTGAGGTTTTATTCATAAATGACATATCAAGCTGTAAAGGTGGTTTTAATGATAGTACCGGCCCGGGATTCATAGTAACCATAGCTTCCGATGAGGGGACTTCAGATTGAACTTGTGGAGGCATCGGTCGTTGGAGATTCAAAGGCGCTGAAAAATGTTCTTCTGTTTCTGGCCCACCCTGAGGTTGTGGTGTAGATATGAGCATATCAAAAGGAGTGTCAGGTGTGTCACGACTAATTAATGATCTGAAAACGGCCATAGTGTTGCTTCCAATACCTGGATTGGCTTGATCTGATAGAATTTTCTCCCTGGATCGATCAACAAAAGAGAGAATATGATCTTGAACAGCCTTCACATCTGAATAAATCAAACATGGAATCCATACATGCAAAAGTTGAACCTCTAAACTTGCAATTAAAAAGAGATCCAAACCAATCCAAATAAAAAACGATGATAACCAAGCTGTTTGAATTGCAGTTGGCTGGGAAAATGCAAAAAGAAAAATATATACAACCATACCAGCCATTACAAAGATTGCGAAAAACGTTATCGTTAACTGCTTGTCCGACGATACATAAGGTGAACCTGCAAACCTGAATTGGTAAGATTGGTAATCTTCCCATTCTTTTTGAAACGAATCCCGGATCGTTTTCATTTCAAATATCATTGTTGCTAAATCAGATCCTAAGAAATCTCGTTGCCATAAGTAAATCAATCTTTTCGATTGCTCAAATTCATCTGTCAATGGAGCATAAGCGAGAGTTTCCAATTCATCGCAAGCTTGTTCTCTACAATAAATTAGCGCCTGCCGTAATACGATATCAGCGCGATCATCAAATTCGTGCCATTTCGTATTCAAAATATTGAGGGATGACCGCAGAAAGCTACTATTAGAGGTGTCTAGTCCCCATGCACCGGCAACATCAAACCTATGTTTTTGATTACCTAAGTATGTTAACGAATCGCAGAATCTCTTGATGCGACCTTGAATTAACTCTAACTCAGTGTCAACAGATGATGATTTGATGAAGCTGATAGTTTTGTATCGATTTACATTAATCGTCTGGCGTTTTCCTACTGAGTTAAAACTAAATTTGCTCTGGATGCTGGCTAAGTGATGATTTCGATGATGCAGTTTAGCCAATGCATCGGGTGTATCAATATATGCCTCTCTTTCACGGTCTGCATTATCAATATATGGATCGTCATCCTCGTCGTCGAAAGTAAAATCCTGATGAGGGGCAGGATTCAAACTGCTGCTAGATAGATTTGAGGCTGAAATACTCCGAATTGGAACTACACGAGATGGATTACTTGTTGATGATCTCCACCATTTCAACCAAGATTTAATCCGATCAGCTGGGATACCTTGGTTGTCAGAAGTGGCTCCTGCTGAAGAGGTCTCGGAGTTGGTCTTTGTTGGTTCATATGCAGAAGCAGGTATGCAAAATTTGATTAACACCCAATATTCAAATGACTTTACCAAAGGAATTGACAACGTTGCGCTCAATAAAGTCACAAATATTAAGACTTCATTCGGGACTATCGGTTGGCGAAAGTTACACTTATGATCAGAATATGTCCAAAAGCATTTTGTTTTATCTGGAATCAGCGCAGAAACTTCAGAAATACAGGATCGACCATCCAAATATTTAGAGCATGACCCATCATCAGGATTCAGATAGGCAAATGAAATTGCCATAAAAAATATTGGAGATAAAACTTGGGAAGCGAGAGCGCAACCACGCAAAAATCTTGTATAATTTGCGTTTCTATGAGTGATAATGTTTAACCATCTGTGGTAGCAAATAATTTCATCTTTGATTTTCATAAAGTACGATCTGTAGCGATCATAAATGGCTGGGACAGCTTTAGAAAGAACCTGATAGGAAATACGATCCAAATCTTGAATTGTCGGATCGACTTTACTCTTAACGATCTTGGATATATTCGGTAACTTATAATCCGATGGTTCATTAGTATCTTGATCATCATCCACATTCAAAAAAGTATCCATCCGATCGTCTTCATTTTCGATATCCTCATCGATAGGGTATACCTGACGACTGGATTTCCCCCCTGTAAATCCATCATCACTGTCAACACTCGCGATACGAAAAAGCTTTTTCTTCTGTCTCACTGCTTCCTCTTTCGCGCGAGCTTTCTTCTTCTTCTTGTGCATCACTTTATCATAGAACACTCTGCTGTCATAATAATCTCGATTGTAAGAAATAAATGAAACAATCAAAACAAGACCAGCAAAAATGCTCATTGACATTAAAACAATTCTGCTTTCATCCGCAATTAAACCACCTCCTTCTTCAAAAAATTTGTCAAAACCGGTAGTAAACGTTCGTTGCCTTGCTCCATAAAGCAATGATGCAGATGAATAATTATAATTCTGAAAAATAATTGACTCATTCACAGATACCAGTCTGCGGATTGTCGATGAAGAAAGGGAGTCTGGAATCTCTAAAGAAAGATCTGTAATAACATCTGAACCAAATTTGCAAACACAAGTTACATTTACTTCATTAAATTCTCGAGCTATACAACTGCTAAATCCAAAGCCACTATCATTTGCATATTTTGCACAAACAGTGGTGACATTGACGATAGGACATCGATCAAAAATCACTCCAGGCACACCAGGACAGGGTTCTGAGATATTCAAGTTATTTGTCAAACATGTGTAATTCATTATGTAGTAATCACGATCGTAGCATTGCGTTTGTGTCACATCCTCGTAAGGCGGAATAATATGCACCTTCTGATTATACTGCAAAACAATTTCCATCTCACAATCATCCTCCCCAGTAAGTAATGTTTCGTACAACTCATTCGCACCATTCTGACGATCACTACAATTTAATGATAAATAGTGAGATCCACTGGCTTTCATTTTAACCAAAAGAGGATTGGAAATTAAATTGTCCCCGGGAAAAAATCTACTAGGAATTTCCAAACTAACTACATTTATTGACGGCAAGGTAGACGATTGACTAGTACCCCCAATATTAAAGCCAACGGAAACAGAAAATTGAGGGAGGGTAATGGAAGAGGGTAAAAATTTCATAGAGTTTTCAAGCTCTGTCAATGGAACGCCAATAGGACCAATAGAGGTGCGGTTATAGGTGGAAGGTAGTACTTTGACCATCATTTTCAGATGAGATTGAAGCAGAATGATGTCAGCTTCTCCCACTACCATATCATTCGCAAGAATGTCCCCAAAGAATTGCATTAATTCCAAATATTTGGTCGAGTTTAAAAGAATATTTACCCTTGTCGCCGCAAAAGAATCAAATATTCGAACAAATTGAGACAAATCTGTACTGGATGTACCCATATTGGCAGAAGAATTTAACACATGTATGCATAGTTGCAAAAGTGATGGAACCGACGACACGTCAAGCTCATCGTCTTGTAGTAATGAAATACTCTGGGCCATTATGCGCAATAAATCACGATTGGAGTTTACGTTAAGACCCTGCGTCTGATTGGCATAAGAGCTTATCAAATATGACCTGGCAGCAACTCTCCTTTGAAATGAATCGCTATCATATTGACACATAGATCCGGCATAATTCACATCACATATACACTTAGCCTCACAAAGTGGGTTTACTATTGAACAAGTTTTTACTCTATTCCCAGTATTAACGTTGAAGTAGATGCATTGTCCATGATGAGAGCAATCTGATGATTCGGAGCAATTCTTTTGAATAGCGCTACATTTACGATTGATACACAGCTCCCATGACTCACATTCAAGATTGATGCGACAAGTTTGTGATTCAAAAAGATTTCGATTTTGACCACTGCTCTCGAAGTTATTCGAGTTACTTGAACCCCCTAAAGGCTTCGGTACGCAAAGCGTATTTGCACTGGAACTGGCACCGATATATCCTGAAAAACAAGAACCGCACGTATTGCTGACTGTAGAACACTCCTTGCGATTTAATTTTTTACAATTTGGAGCTTTCCGGCAATCGACTACTTTCAAAGCTTCATTTAGTATGGAAATGGCACTTGTCATTGAGTCTTTATTTCCGGAAAAGGTTGACAGTGCCGCTTCAAAAAAATTCGCATTCAATGCATCTTTGAAAGATTCATTACGTTTGAGCATAATTTGACCTGCAACAGTTGAACCAGCATTAAGATGATCCAAGACCTCTCCATATATATTGGTGGTGGCATTTGCTTCTCCCATCGCAAGGCATGGGAACATCATGTAAGCGTATGATACCACTACTGGATACCTACTTCGAATCATCCTACCTTGAATATCATAATAACCGAATCCGTAACGCAATGGCAGATCTGAATCAGTCCAAGAGGTCAAAACCAAAGTAAAGATGGTGGACATCTCAATCCCCTGTCTCGGAGATGCTAAAAAGTTCCCAGGAGAAGGTGCTTCGTTCACATAAATCTGCAAGGAAGAGCTAATACCTCCCACAGTAGCCACAAAAGTGTATCGACCACCGCTTGCAAGTGAATTTGGTCGAAGCACCAAGTTTGCTTCAGTGGCAAAGTAGTCAACTCCAAGAAAACGTTGGGATTGTTGCTGTTCACGAATATCGATTATGGTCGGCGTAAGAGCAATCGAGGATAAATATTTCTCAGTTGAATCTCCCTGCATACTCCACTGCAGTATAAACTTCGGGTATTTCGACAAGCCACTGCTGGAAGTATTAAAAAGAGCACGAATTTTCAACTTTTCTGCTGTGTCGATTGAGAGATCATTATTTGTGGTAACGGAATATTGATTGTCAATAGATGTAAAGAGCTGAATGGGTAAACCTCTGGGTTCTACGATCTTTATTCTCACCCTGTATTCAGATGAAATATTTTGAGGACCCAATGCACTTAAAACCACCAAACTTGTTGAATTAATTAAGTTCCCACTTAATACTAATATGTTCGGTCTGGAAGCTTCACCCTCAATGAAGTTAGAAAATGGACATTCTAAAGACAGTGTCGGCAATAGTTGAATACACCGCCAATAATATTTTACTTGAGAAAAATATAATGGATCAGCCGATAAGGTCGAAGACGCAGATAGCGTAGCTGATGTATTGAAGTATACAGTTAACTCTGATTTGAGATCGGTAGTATATGTCAAAAAAGGGTCCAATTCAGGGATGACTTTCACGCTAAAAATAGATGAAATTCTAGATAACGCATCTGCTACACGCACTCTAACTTCGTAAACTGTGTTGATCTCCAATGAATATGGTGGAAGAACAAAAGTAGTCGGATCCACAGAAGTAGACTTCAAAATACTACTCTTCACGTTCCTAATGTAAACGTTCCAAAAATATTGTAGATTAGATTTTGTTGGTAACGATGTGCAGAATCCTCTGGTGATATTAGCATTTGCATTCAATATTAGAGATTGTGATCTTCTAATGCGTTGAATGGGCGCCCCTTGAATCGTAACATATGGACTACTTTCATTCAAGACAGCCACAACAATACTGGCAGTCGAACACTTCCGCAAGAAGTTACAAGCGTGAAAAAAGAAAGAGTACTGATTATCAGGAGTGAAATATGATCGAGGAATAGCAGCTGGGGGATTTATGATATATTTGGTTGCAATGAAACTTTTAACCAGCTGAATTGATGAAGGTGGAGCTGTCAGAGACGATACAGACAAAGTAACATTGAACCACGGGTAAGAACCAAAACCAGTAGAGGCAGTAAGATCAATTTGCAAATCATCACATTTTCCCAAGATGGAAGGGGCGATAATTTGTAGCAAAGGCGTTTCTGCATCTTCTGGAATGCCAATGGTGCTCGAAGTTGTTGAAAATGGCCAGGTTGAACAATCTTGAAGAGTGGTTACGCAAACAGCTTTTAGAGAACCGCTTCGAACTGACAGACCCGCACCAACCAGAGAAAGAGACGAATTTCTCTCAAATTGATGATTGTAAGCGACAAGACCTTCATAGCTGTTGATTAATGTTGATTCTACAATACTGGGCGAGGGAGGGAATATCCAAAGAGTTGATTCATCTCTCCAGGTGCACTGTGATCGCAGGCTTTCGGGGAAAATAAGCAATTTAGAACAATTGAAAATTGTTGACAGTCCAGCTCGATCGGTACGTTGGTCAAATTGAACAATTATTGTGTTACCAGTCTTCGAATAGATGCTCGACAGAATAGATGGAGCCGGAAGTACACTTCCAACAGACAGGATTGATATGCGATTAACTGGTAGAATGGTCACCAAATAGTTTTTAGCATCCATACCAATTAATGAAATCGATATATTATATAATCCCAATACAATCTTTGAACTAGATAGGGTGGACAATGCTACAAGGTAAGCGGTTTGGGAGGTTGTTATGAATGATGAAGGGATTAATTGATTTTGACAGTTGACAACCTGGCCACTTGATGAAATTAGGCTCAGTGAAATATTAACACCATGTACAACATCAGGAATAACTATTGACAAAAATTTATCATACACTTGTCCTTCAATATAAGACAAATGTGAAAGTGTAGCTGTAAGACTTCTGCAACAACCGGTTCGGAACTTAACTTCTTTTGACAAAATATCTTCCAAACGTTGACGAGAACCACTCGCCGATGTTCCATAACAAAACAAGGAATAATTTGTAGCTGGACGTAGAGAATCGATCTTTATCTCAAAAATACTATTGTCTGATGCATTGACGTAAATAGAATACCCCTGGACATCAATGTCTGTCAAGGATACACTGTACCTACTCTCACTTTCGAAGACCCCACATCGAACAAGTCCAGTTGATGACAAGTTTGCCGTAATGACAAGTGATGTTCGTCCACTTATCACACTCAAAAAGGTCAAGGAGGGAGGGAAATCTATCTCATCGTAAATTACTGTTAAAATGTGAATTGAATTTATTATCCCATAGCGACGGTGCCGATCCAAATCATAACATACTTTTTGAGCAGAGGACAAACATGGAGAGATGAAGCGGACCGTGCGTTCATTGGAACAATGAACAGAACACGGATCATCACAATTTACACAAAAAGAGGAGCGATTTTGACCACATGTCTTTATCTTCCATATGTTATTGTTACAAATTACCTGAAATGATGAATTTTGATGACCATCAAACTTTCTAACAATAGAATCGGCGATGTTCGATTCGTTACACGCCAAAGTTTCTGGTCTCCGATCAATTGTTTCATAGTAATCATAGAGTTGTTTGATTGTTATGATGTTTACTGACTTGATAGCTTTGACCGTAAGAGTTTGGACAAAGTCTCGTCCCTTCAGGAAATAGTTCCAGGATTCGCAACCACCTTCTAGGGGCTCATAGTGGTAGTTCAACTCACTGTACATAAGTTGCTTCAAGTTGCTGTCTGGATTAATAGTTGCATTGGCGACTT
>JACCEA011483537.1_pt1 | contig 11068 bp, 4 predicted proteins | sample 7449851 | NCBI WGS metagenome assembly JACCEA01 (sample SAMN15323453, study PRJNA562643) | freshwater metagenome | isolation source: river surface water | place: USA:Blue River Watershed | collected 2017-08-18 | reverse complement strand
CGGCTACCGAAGAGGCGCCAACCCCAATTCCGCCAATGAATCTAAAAAAAGAAAAAACATAAGGATTGGGAGCCAATGCCGAGCCTAGTGCCGAAACCAAAAACAAGATACCTATCCAAAGCAGTGTTTTTTTTCTCCCCCATTTATCACACGGATAACCACCCAAAAGGGCACCTAATACAGTTCCCCAAAGCGCCATAGACATTATAAAAACACCGTGAAATAATGGAGTGGTATGCCATAATTCCTTTATAGGTAAATTGGCTCCAGAGATAACTACGGTATCAAAACCAAATAAAAATCCAGCTACTGCAACAGTAAGTGACCAGTTTCTAACATTATTCATTCTTTGCTATTTTTTTTTGGCCAAATACTGCTAATGCTACTAATGGTAAAATCTTGCAGTTCTTGGTCTTCGGTTGATAAAATACTTAATTGAGTGTAGGGTTTTTGAGGAAAAATTTGCTCAGTGAAACTATATAATCCATCATTTAAGAAAAGCTCTATAGAGGACCAATCTAGAATGATTTGAAAATCGATTTGATTGGTAACAAGTGCTGAAACGTTAGATTTATGGATGTCTTTCCCAAAGTTTTTTTCAAAGTCAACTTTTCCAGATTTTCGGCGGTCAATGCTAAACGTTTTTGATTGGGAATTATAATGGAGCACTAAAGAATCTTTTACGTCATTGGAAAAAACCAATTGTAAGTCTTTGTTAGCTGCATTGAATCGGATTTCGGATTGGTTAAAAGCCTCGTATTTGAAGTTGGTTTTTTGATTGGCTTTTAAGGGGATTTTTTTAGAGGTAAAGGCTGGTTTTTGTAGCTTTTTAAAAGCAGTTATAGGTTTGTTTTTTAGAAGATACTCTCCATTTATTTTTGTCAGTTCAAGTGTTCTTGGCAGTGTCATAGCGCTTCTCCAATTTTTGGTAGGAGTATTTCTGGCATATAACCAATTGCTCATCCATCCTATGAATATTCTTTGGTTATTGGGAGCATCATTATAGGTAACTCCAGCATAATTATCAGTGCCAAAGTCAATCCACTTAGGTTCTTTTTGAGTGCTAGTAAATGTTTTTCCATCAAAATTCCCCACAAAATATTGAGTTCCCGAACCTCCATTTGGAGCACCGGGATTGATGCTTATGATTAAAATCCATTTTTCTTCTCCGTTGCCATTTACTTTTAATTTGAAGATGTCAGGGCATTCCCAAACACCACCGTGGGCGCCAAACTGTTTTCCAAATTCACTTTCTTTAGTCCAATCTATAAGGTTTTTTGAAGTGTAAAATTCTGCACGGTCTCCAGCAACAAGTACCATATTCCAGATGTTGGTTTCTGGATTCCAAAATACCTTCGGGTCTCTAAAATCTTTTTTATTGGTATTACTTATGATAGGATTTCGCTCGTATTTTTTCCAAGTTTCTCCTTCATCAAGGCTGTAAGCTAGCCCCTGTGATTGAGTGTTTATTTTACCTGCTTTTTCAAAAGCCATATTATGATAAGTAAAAATGGCAACCATAGGCGGATGTTCTTTGGTTCCCAATCCTGAAGTGTTGTTGTAATCAATTACCGCACTACCAGAGAAAATTAATCCCAGTTCATCAGGAAATAAGGCTATTTTCTTGTGTTGCCAATATATCAAATCGGTACTTGTTGCGTGTCCCCAATGCATTGGTCCCCAAACAATATCTTCTGGATAGTACTGATAAAACAAATGATAGACTCCTTTGTAAAATACCATTCCATTTGGGTCATTCATCCATTTTTTTTGGGGTGTAAAATGAAATTGTGGTCGATATGGTTCTTTAAAAAGTTGGTCAGGATTTGAAGTGAGGGGAACAGCAGTAGGTATCGAGAATTCATTGTCTTTTACTTTCTCACACCCCAAATTAAAGAGGCAAAGGAAAACAGGAAGTAAATAAGTTATTTGGGATAGTTTCATCTTTATTAGTTTAACCATCCTATAAAAATAGAATTCCTTTTTCAAATTATGGAAGGGTAAAAAATCGAAAACGATTTCGATTTTTTCGAAAACGATTTCGATTCTGAATTGAGCGAATTAGTGGTGAAATCCAATTTTTTAAATGTAAATACTTTAAATTTGAAATTATTTTAACATTAAAAATATGAAATCAACAATCATTAAGATTGCCGCTATTTTTCTTTTTAGTCCATTTTCTCAGGCTCAGACCCAATCCGACGAATGGAATTTGGTAGCGAATTCTCGAGACAATTATTATGGTGTGGCTATGGCTAATGGTCAAATTGGGATTGTTACGGATGCGACTCCGCTTAAAACCAAAGAAATCATTCTCAATGGGGTTTATGACGGTAGTCCAGAAAACGGTATTAGTAGAATTGTGCGTGGCATTGAGTTTTTGAACCTGAGATTAGTAATTAATGGGGAAGAAGTGACGGCTTCGAATATAGATAAATGGCAACAAGTAGTTGCTATGAAAGAAGGAACAAGCACGACTTCGTTCCGATTTAAAGATGTGGCTACTATTGAGTATACTATTTTGGCGAATAGAGCCTTGCCTTTTTCTGCGATGGCTATTGTGAAAATCACACCTTTGAAAGATATCGAAGTGACTGCGGCCAATTATATGACAGTTCCCGAAGAATTAAAACAAGCCAAAAGACAATTTAGGGTATTAAAAGACAATCAATATCTAATGCCTGTTTTTGGAACTACTGCACAAACTTTGACGGGTAAATATAAAGTGGCGGCATCAACCACTTTTTTGTTTGATGGTACCAGCGAAACTTTGGAGCCAAAAGGCGATGAAGTTGGTTTTTCTAAAAAATTAAGCAAAGGAAAAGCCTATCGGTTTGCAATTGCTGGAGGGATTTGTACTTCAAAAGATGTTACGGACCCTTTGAATGAGTCCGAAAGACAACCTATTTATGCTTTGCAAGAAGGGATTGATAAATTGTTGTTCAAACACAAAAAAGCTTGGGCCGATGGATGGAAGTCGGGAGATATTCAAATTGAAGGAGATTTAGATGCGCAACAACGTGTACGTTTTGCATTGTATAATTTGTATTCCTTTATTCGTCCAGATTCAAGACAAAGCATAGCGCCAATGGGATTGTCTTCTCAGGGGTACAATGGTCATATATTTTGGGATACGGAGCTTTGGATGTTTCCAACTTTGTTAGTCTTACAACCAGAAATGGCTAAATCGTGTTTGGATTATCGTTCTGACCGTTTGGCAAAAGCCAAGCAAAAAGCAAGTATTTATGGTTATCAAGGAGCGATGTTTCCTTGGGAATCTGATGATACAGGAGAAGAAGCTACGCCGACTTGGGCATTAACTGGAATTTTTGAACAACACATTACGGCAGATGTGTCTATTGCTTTTTGGAATTATTTTGCAATGACACAAAATCAATCTTGGTTACGAAATGAATGGGAGGTTTTGAAACAAACGGCCAATTTTTGGGTCAGTAGGGCAGTAGAAAATGCGGATGGAAGCTATTCCATTCATAATGTAGTTGGTGCGGACGAATATGCTCAGCACGTGGATGATAATGCTTTTACGAATGCTTCGGCCATAGAAAGTTTGAAAAATACGATTAAAGCGGCAAAGATTTTAAACGAAAAAGTGAATGAAGAATGGATTAAGGTTTCTGAAAAATTAGTCATTCATAAAGAAAATGGAATCACGCAAAATTACAAAGGATACAAAGGGCAAATGATAAAACAAGCAGATGTGAACTTGTTGGCTTATCCTTTGCACATAATTACGGATAAAAATCAAATCAAGAAGGATTTAGAATATTATGCTGATAAAATTGACAAGAAAGATGGTCCTGCAATGGCTTCTGGAGTTTTATCGGTTTTGTATGCTCGATTGGGAGATAGAGATAAGGCGTATGAATATTTTGTAAAATCGTATTTGCCCAATAGTCGCCCACCATTTGGAGTGTTTTCAGAATCCGCCAATAGTAATAATCCTTATTTCGCTACAGGAGCAGGGGCAATGCTTCAAGCGGTAATTTATGGTTTTGGTGGGGTTGAGCAAACGGATAAAGGATTGCAATTTAATAAAGGGATTTTACCCAAAAAATGGAAGTCTTTGAAAATTATTGGTATTGGAACCGATGAAAGAACAATTACAGTAAATTAATCCGTTTGTGTTGCGATTGATGCTTTTTTTAATTTTTAATTAATTGATTTTCTGACATTAAATTTTGTCGTTAGGATTTTGTTATGAAAAATACATTTTTATTGAATAATTAGCAGTCAAAATCTATGAATGGAATGTTTAACTGAATAATCGATAAGCGATTTTGTATAAAAAAGCCGAAAAAAAGCATTATATGTTTTTTTTATCGGTTTTTTTTATGGTTTATTTAAAATAAATATTAAAATTTTGAAGTATCTATTTTAAAATCGAAAACGTTTTCGGTCTATCGAAAACGTTATAGTTGTACTTTTTCTTAAATTTTTCATAAAACATTGCTTAAGTTTGATTTGTATAAAAAAAGCAATAACCAAATTTTTAAAAATTATTAACTAACTTATTTATTACGTATGAAAAATAGTCTACTAAAAGGCTTGATGGTATTTCTAACGGTTCTTTGCACTGGGATGACCTATGCACAAGAGATTACCGGAAAAGTATCAGATGCTAGTGGTCCTCTTCCTGGGGCCAATGTATTGGTAAAAGGAACTAGTAATTCTGTTCAGACAGATTTTGATGGAAGATTTACGCTGAGAAACGTCAGCTCAGACGCAATCTTGGTATTTAGCTACATTGGTTTAAAGACACAAGAAATTAGTGCTTCAGGAAAAAGTGTGATCAATGTTACTCTAAAAGATGATTCGGCAGAATTAAAAGAGGTTGTAGTTATTGGTTATGGATCAGTGAAAAAGAAAGACGCAACGGGTGCAGTTGATCAAATTGGTGCGAAAAATTTTGATAATGTATCTTCACCTTCTCCAGCACAATTGTTGAGAGGTAAAGTTGCGGGTGTTCAAGTAACACAGTCAAGTGGTGAGCCAGGTGCTGGTGTTGCAATTAGAGTACGTGGTAATTCATCTATCCGTTCAGGTAATGGCCCATTAATAGTTGTAGATGGTGTTCCGCTAGATGGAGGTAACATATCTGCTGGTGGTGCTGATTTGTTGGGTACTTCATCATCAAGGAATCCGTTAAACTTTATCAATCAAAATGATATTGAAAGTATGTCTGTCTTAAAAGATGCATCAAGTACTGCTATTTATGGTTCCCGTGGTGCTAATGGTGTAATCGTTATTACAACTAAAAAAGGAAAATCAAATGTTCCGCAATTAGTCTATAATACATCTTTTCAGTTTAGTAAAATGTCTGGAAAGTTAGATGTTATGACAGGAGATCAATTTGCGGCAGCAGGAGGAGATGATAAAGGTTCACGATCTTATAATTGGAAAGATGCTGTACTTAGAGATGGATTTGCTATGAACCACGACTTATCCTTTACAAAATCTACTGAGAATTCTAATACAAGAGTATCATTTGGAGCTTCAAATACAGATGGAATTGTTAAAAAAACAGGCTTAGATCGTTACAATGTCTCGATTTATAATTCAAATGATTTTTTTGGAGGAGCTTTAAAAGTAGAGTCTAGAGTGATTTACTCATCAGTTAGAGATGAAGCTACTTTGTTGTCAAATAATGCAGGTTTTATTGGTAACGTAATTGGTACAGCTTTATATTGGAATCCAACTTTACCAATTCGAAATGCAAACGGCTCTTATAATGTGGTTGGAGATGATTATTTGAATCCTGTTCAATTATTAGATTCGTATACAGATTATACAAATACTAACAAATTATTAGGAAGTATTAATTCTACTTGGAAAATCACTAGTAAATTGAAATATCAATTTTTATTTGGTGTTGAGACCTCAAATTCAAGTAGAAAAAGTCAGTTGTTACCAACAATGGAAATATCAGGAAATCAATTTTCGGCCACTGTACCAGGAACATCTGAAGTAAAATATGGAGTTGCTAACATCAACAATCAAAATAAGTTTAATAAAACATTTGAGCATACTTTAAATTATAACAATGATTTTGGAGATAATTTTAATTTAGATGCTTTAATAGGTTATTCTTATTACGATTATAATGCTGATGGTAATTCATCTAGCGGTAAAGGTTATGATGTAAATCAAGTTAATTTAATTGATAACATTGAGGGAGGTTTACAAAATGAATTTCGCGTAAGTTCATATAGAAATAGAGTAGAGTTGCAATCCTATTTTGGTAGAGTTAATGCTACAATTTACAAAAAATTAATTCTTACTGCTACATTACGTTCAGATGGATCGACTAAGCTAGGAGTTAATAATAAGTACGATTACTTCCCATCTGTGGGGGTTGCTTTTAAAGTTTTTGAAGACAAAGAAGGATTGTTAAATAGTTTTAAAATAAGAGGGAATTATGGTATAACAGGAAATCAAGAGTTTGCTCCAAACTCCGCAATTGCAAGAGCGGCATATGGCAACAACGGAAGCTTGGGTGTTGATACAAATTCAAATGCGGATTTAAAATGGGAAACTACAACTTCTTACGGAGTAGGTGCTGATTTTGAATTAATCAACAACAGATTATCTGGATCAATTGATTATTTTCAAAGAGACACAAAAGATTTAATTTTTCCAGTACCCTCTGCGGCTACTCAACCAGGTCCACCATCACCAAGATTTAAAAATTTACCAGGAAACCTTATCAATAAAGGGATTGAGGTAGCATTAAATTATAAAGTAATTGATACAAAAGATTTTACTTGGGACATTGCAGCCAATGCCTCATTCTTGAAAAATGAAGTAAAAAACTTTGCGGGATTTATTGCAACAGGAGGGTTAAATGGACAAGGATTATCTGATGCTTATACGCAAGTTATTACGAATGATCGCCCAGCATATACATATTTTTTGTATGAGTGGAGAGGATATGATAGTACTGGAAATTCAATCTATGCAGATGCTGTAGGAAATGACACAGGACTTGGTACTGCTGCTAAGAAATTATTAGATAAACAGCCTTTACCGAAAATAAATGTAGGATTTACTACAAACTTAGCTTACAAAGGATTTGATGCTGCAGCTTCTTTTTACGGTGCATTTGGTCATTATATTTACAATAATACTACAAATGCATATTTTTTCAAGGGAGCTTTCTTAGGTGGTAGAAATACAACACAAGAAGCCGCAACATCTCCACAAGCACAAGGAGATCCGAACTCTCCATCAACAAAGTATTTAGAAAAAGGAGATTTTTTAAGATTAGGTAATTTAACTTTTGGTTATACTGTTAATTCTCTTGATAGATTTAGCATTAAATCAGCTCGTTTTTTTGTAAATGCATCTAATTTGTTTGTAATAACAAGTTATTCAGGTGCTGATCCAGAGGTGGATACTGATAAATCTCTTAATGGTGTTCCTTCTGCGGGTATGGAGTATTTATCTTATCCAAGAGAGAGAAGTATATCACTTGGACTTAATGTAACATTTTAATTAAAAAAAGGATGAAAAGAATAAATTTTATAAAAAGCGTCTTATTTACAAGTACAGTCCTATTAGGAGTAAGTTGTACGAATTTAGATGAAGAAGTTTTAGATGGTGTAGTTATTAGCAACACGGGTGGTTCAACCGTAAACTCAGCCTCGATTTTAGTAAGTGCTTATGAAGGTCTAAGGGGATTCCAAGATCAAGATAAAATGTTTGCGCTTGATGAAATGTCAACAGATGCTCTAGTAGGTCCTACTAGAGGAGGTGACTGGGATGATAACGCTAAATGGAGACAACTACATACTCATACCTGGGCACCAGATAATATTGAAATTAGAAATGCTTGGAATTCACTTTTATCACAAGTTCACAATTGTAATCTTGTTATTGATAATGGAACTCCAGCACAAGTTGCTCAAGCGCGTTTTTTGAGAGCATTCTATTATTATAACGTTATTGATTTATTTGGTCAAGTTCCATACAGAGAAAAAGGCAGTTCATTAGAAGCAGATCCTAAAGTTTGGACAAGAGAAGAAGCAACGAACTTTGTAATTACAGAGCTAGAAGCTATTATTGGTAGTTTGCCAGCTAGAGTATCAGGAGACGCAAGTATTGCTAATGTTGATGCAGCACATTTTTTGTTAGCTAAACTTTATCTTAATAAAGGGGTGTTTACCGCAGCTGATCCTGCAGGACCATACACATTTGCACCTGCCGATATGACAAAAGTGGTGACTCATGTGGATGCTATCAATTCATCATTAGCGCCTGATTATTGGGATAATTTTAAACCTGAAAATAACACATCTCCAGAAATTTTATTTTCTTCAAAAAACACAAGAGGAGGACAAGGTGGTGGGATACAATCTCGCTGGAGAATGGGTATGCATTACCAACAAACACCAGATGGATGGAATGGTTTTGCTACAGTAGCAGAGTATTACAATAAGTTCAATCCAAATGATAGACGTATAAAAAACGCAGATCAATATATCATAGATGATTTTGGAAACAACGTTGGTTTTCAAGTAGGTCAAATGAAAAATGGTAAGAATAGAGATGAAAATGGAAAAGACAAAGACGCAAATGGTGTACCATATACAAATATTCCAGCAGGTACAGTAAATCTAAAAGATAGAAAAGGAAATCCATTAGTTTATACTGCTGCGCTTACCTTGATTACAGGAGGAACAACACTTGAAACAGCAGGAATTAGAAGCCAAAAATACATTCCAGATGCTGCAAATTTAAATGCTCCTGAAAACGATTATGCATTGATGCGTTATTCTGATGCATTGTTAATGAAAGCTGAGGCAATCTTAAGAGGAGGAACTGGTACTAATGATGTAGCAAAATTAACTCAAATAATATCCAGAACAACGGTTGCTGGTACTGTACCAACAACTCTTGATGCAATTTACACAGAACGAGGTAAAGAATTGTGGTATGAAGGATGGAGAAGAAATGACATGGTACGTTTTGGAAAATTTTTAGAGGCAAGAGAATTGAAACCGTATGTGTCTGACAAAAGATATATTTTATTTCCAATACCAGCAGATGCACTTTTTAATGCAAATCTCAAGCAAAACCCTGGTTATTAATACTTTTTGGTTTAGATTAAATTTTGTTTTGTGTTAGTTTAAAGAGGGTAGCGATACCCTCTTTTTCTTTAAAAGTATTTCTGTAAGGTGTTTTTTTTTACATTTTAATTCTATAAATTACGTGACTATAAGAGCCTTACAAAATAATTAAAACCTACTCTCTATTATGTTGCAACGATTATTTCTATTTGCTATTGTGACACTTTTTTTCTCGAATTGTTCCAAGGTTAAAACCGATACTTTATTCACTCAATTGCCTTCTTCAGACACGGGTATTGATTTCATTAATGAAGTTAAAAATGGAGAAGATATGAACATTTTTAAATACCGAAATTTTTATAATGGAGGCGGAGTAGCAATTGGAGACATCAACAATGATGGGCTTTCAGATGTATACTTTACTTCCAATTTAGGCAAAAACAAACTCTATCTCAACAAGGGCAATTTTAAGTTTGAAGATATCTCTTTGAAAGCTGGTGTCGAAGGAAAAAAAGTTTGGTCAACAGGAGTCGTAATGGTCGATGTTAATGCCGACGGATTACTAGATATTTATGTTTGTAATGCTGGGAACAGTAAAGGGAGTCAACAAAATAATGAGCTTTTCATTAACAATGGTAACCTAACGTTTACCGAAAAAGCCGAAGCATATAATCTTGCCGATACTGGAATTACAACACATGCTGCATTTTTTGATTATGATAAAGATGGCGATTTAGATGTCTATATTCTAAACAATAGCTTTATTCCTGTTAGTAGCTTGAATTATTCCAATAAAAGAGAACTAAGAGACAAAGATTGGGATGTCGTCGACATTCTTAAAGGTGGTGGCGATAAATTATTACGTAACGACAACGGAAAGTTTGTCGACGTGAGTGAAGCGGCTGGTATTTTCGGAAGCTTGATAGGTTTTGGTTTGGGAGTAACTGTGGGAGATGTAAATGGAGATTTGTTCCCAGATATCTATATTTCGAATGATTTTTATGAAAGAGATTATTTGTATATCAACAACAAAAACGGAACTTTTTCTGAGAAAATTCAGGATTGGACGATGCACTTAAGCCAATCGTCTATGGGAGCAGATATGGCGGATGTTAACAATGATGGTAAAGCGGATATTTTTGTGACCGATATGTTACCAGAACCTGACGATCGATTAAAAACAACCACTAATTTTGAGAATTATGATTTGTTTACACGAAAGTTAAATCTTGATTTTTATACCCAATTCATGCAAAACACATTGCAGTTGAATAATGGGAATCAACAATTCAGCGAGATTGCCAATTATGCAGGAGTAGCTAAAACAGATTGGAGCTGGGGCGCTTTGTTATTTGATATGGACAACGATGGTTTAAAAGATATTTACGTTTGTAATGGTATTTATCATGACTTGACCAACCAAGATTTTATGGACTTTTTTGCTAATGAATTGATGCAAAAAATGGTAATTACTGGTAAAAAAGCAGAAATTGAAACCATTATTAACAAAATGCCTAGTACACCAATCCCTAATTATGCATACAAAAACAACGCAAATCTTACTTTTTCGAACCAAGCACAAAATTGGGGACTTGACACACCTAGTTTTTCTAATGGGTCAGCCTACGGTGATTTAGACAATGATGGCGATTTAGATTTGGTCGTAAATAATGTCAATATGGAAGCCTTTGTTTATAAAAACAATGCTGAAAAGAACAAACAAAATCATTTCGTTAAAGTTAAATTGAAAGGTGACCAACAAAATAAATTTGCAGTTGGAAGCACCGTAGAATTGTTCTCTGGTTCCGAAATTTTAAGACAAGAACTTATTCCGTCTCGCGGTTTTCAATCGTCGATAGATTATACGATGACATTCGGAATAGGAAACAAAAAAATTGATTCCTTACAAGTTATTTGGCCTAACGGGAAAACGCAAACCATTAAAAAAGTAGTAAACAATACTACGATTAAATTGAATATTT
>JACCEA011405843.1_pt1 | contig 11068 bp, 9 predicted proteins | sample 7449851 | NCBI WGS metagenome assembly JACCEA01 (sample SAMN15323453, study PRJNA562643) | freshwater metagenome | isolation source: river surface water | place: USA:Blue River Watershed | collected 2017-08-18 | reverse complement strand
GTTTGGAAGTTCTAAAATATCAAAATAGTCCTCTTCACAGTGGAATCGCTGGAGGATTTGATGACAATAGCGGTGCCGTTGATGGACATCATCACCATCATCCTCGAAAAGAAGTGATTCAAAATGTAAAGCGAACTTTGCATACATTACAAGAGAATATAGCCCGGGCTTCCTTATCTCCGATGAACCGAACTAGTGGTAATCAAGGATTAACAATGTCTTTTCAAAGTGTAAATGGAACAAATACATTTTCATCTACAAATTATCAAACAATGACTGCAAGTCAACGCAATAATGGTGGTTTCATAACGCCTTCCGGTATCAGCATCGGTGGCTTTACAAGGCAATCATCTGAAGCCGAAATACATCCAGATTACCCTTCTCAGCTTGATATGGATGTTAAGCGTAATGATGGTGATGTAACAAATATGATGAGACCTGCAACGACAAGTTCTGTTCCAGCGAATGGTGCAATTACAAGAAATGGTTCGGTGGTTGATCAAGTACAGTTGTCGCGCAATGCATCTAACAGAGATCAAAAGCAATTAATCTCCCAAAGCATGATGATTGATGCTGCAACTGCAGCTGCGATTTCCGAGGAAATGAATTACCAAAGACCATATTCACAGCCTATCTACAAACCTCCTTTAATAACACGGCAGCCATCGAATCTTGCTGTGGGTATCGCATCTGCTGCAAGTTTGGCAAGCAAAAGCCCAACTCCTGGAAGTAGCAGCAAAGAGAATGGTGGTAGGTTGAGCGCTCTGAGAAATGCGGGCGGATTCCTTCTGACCCGAGAGAATAGTAAAACAGACAGTCCGGCTTCCGTCTTGCAAAAGAGTTCCTTCGCACCGACCGCTGCGGCGGCAAACGCTAAGGATTCATCCAGCAGAATGTACGCCTTAGCTGCTGCCTTGGACGCCGGTGATGCTGTTGGCAAGCTAATGGCAGACATGGTAATATCGTCCAAAAACAAAAAATAATACATTTATGTGTGCAAGTCCTAGCATTAGTGTGTATAGAAGTATATTTTATTGAGGAACTAAATTTTTTCAATGAAATTATTCCAAATATAGATATCCTTGTTAAATTCGTTGAAAATTTAATCCATTAAGACAACCAACTATCTTTAATTTTCGTCGTCTTCAGCATCAGATTCTTCTTTTCCTTTAGCATCAATAATTAATTTATCACCTTTGGAACTTTTAATGTCTTCTTGAAGTCGCTTGAGATCAATGGCTTGCTTTGACTTTTCCGCTTGTTCCCGCAGAGCTATGCGTCTGGTATATTTTTTGTTATTGTATGAAAATACAACAATGTCAGAATTTACTTACTTGAGCAAGTCGGGTAGATATGTTTCCTGAAACTCTATTCTCGAAGCATCAATATGATCGAACAATTCAGCAATTCCATCCCCATTCGCTGCTGAAACTCCTACCGATTTAATATTGCTAAAGTTCGAAGTCGTCATGATATGGCAGTCAATGAATATGCATAGAAGCTTCCTTACCTATAGAACTCCTCCATTGCCAACGCTAACGATCGGTTCAATGCTCCCATATATTCTTCAAATTTATTTTCATCGATAGCATCTTGGAATGCTTCAAAGTCTTCCATCCATTTCTTTGCAAACTCAAATGGTTCCACATCCGTTTTATTAAAAACACAGATCATTGGTAACTGTGACTTATACAAAACAGAACTTGCATACAGCATATTACTCATAAAAGTAGTTGGTGATGTGCAACGTGGAGTATCGGTAATGTACATAATAACAGTAGGAAATGAAGTTGCCAATAATTCTAGAATAATTTGTCCACCAGCTGACCAAGTGAAGGTTTCAATCTGTCCCGGCGTATCAATAAAGATATAGTCTAAGTCCTCTGAGCGACGCTCCAATAATTGAATAACTTGATCAAATCTTGTTGCGAAAAGATTTAATGAGGTTAAAATACCGCCATTAGGCCCAAGTCCGTATTGTTTCATAACTTCCTTATAGTTTACCGTATCGCGAATATCAATATTTGCACCAAATGGAACATCGCGTACAGCAGGATCCAAGTTAATATAATATCCTCTTTTTTCTAATGCAATCATATCCAAATTGATACGATGCATTAATGTAGTTTTCCCAGCACCAGCCATGCCAATGATGACTACACAAGTTGGCACATTCTTCTTGCGAGGCTCCTGAGCAGCTCCTTCTTCTGGAATAGAGGTCGACTCAGTTGATTCCACTTGCTCTCCTTGAGGATTGACCTCATTTTCTAAATCGATTACGAAATGAGACATGGTCAGTGCTTATGCGTTCCACGAAAAAGAATGTGCCATGCCTCATGATTGGTGATGATGCGGATGCGAATGGAACGAGTCTTAAGGGGTAGAAAGGTTCGATATTCATCATAAAATGCATATATCCAGGAAATTCGAAGAATAATTTATGGATATTCGACGTTGATGGCAGCATTTTGTCGTTTGCTTGTACAAAATATGTCTTATTATCGTACTTTTTGTTTGTTTAACTCGCTGGTTAATCATTCGGATTGAAGTGCTGAGTAGTTGTGCCATTTTCACGTGGTGCCCTTGACTTATTATCAAAACGACGCATACAGTAGTGGGATCTCCGTGAACAGAATTGCAGGGATTCCTTGCACCTTTCACAGAAAGAAATGCCAGTCAAAGCAGGTTCCATCGTGGATATGCAAGACTTCGAGCAGTATATGGAATATGATCGTTTTCAGACCTATCCAACTGCCTTGAATAGTAGTTGTCTTGCTATAGCGACGGAGAAGTATCTCTTATTGAGTGCTGTGCCGCAACAAAGTGGACTTGAATCTGTTCGCCAATCTTCAGGGTCGTTTATGGATTACCATCATCCTCATCATTCTCCTTATTCTCCTTTTGGTAGTGGTGGTAATCCAGTTCAAGACGACGACTATCTTCTCAAAAACCGTTTGGTTTTGGAATATAAAGAAACAAGCTACAAACCATCCGTGTTGACATGGATTGATGAAGGATTGTTGTGTATTGGTTTCGAACATGGTTTATTGCTTTGCTTTGATACGGAAGGCAATGAAGTATTTCAATTCAAAGGTTCTAGTACCTACGTGCAGTCTATCAGAGTCACTGAAGACCAAGGCATATTTTCATTATGGATTTTATATGAGGACAAGCTATTGGTTATGGTTAGTGAGCATATTATTTGCATTATTATTCAACTCATTATACTACCATTCGGCACAGGTCCCGCTTGCAGATGCTGTTGCAGGGAAATTTTGTGATGCATATGGCTTTCAACTCAATGGACAAGAAGCTTGTCATGACTTTGTCGTTTATCCTTGTCCTTATGCTGGACGAAGTGAGTGGGAAGATTTTGATATTGATACTTCCACAGGAAGTGCGGGTACTGGAATGCGTATTTTTGTAACAGGGTTCAATAGTGCAGTTTGTATCTACGACATCGACATGAAAAAAGTCAGGAAGGAATTTAGACGCAACATGTCTCAAGATGGCAAGGATAAATCAGGTGCGGGAAGTACTGCGGCAAGTATTACAAAATCATTCTTTAGTCTGGTTAGTGCAATGAGTGGCATATCGTCGGATGCATCTGGTTCAGGTGGTTCGAAGAAGAAGGAAGTCGATATATCTCATTGGAACCGATCAACACGATGTATCACTTTGAGTCCTAAGTTATCCTTTTTGGATGGTAAACGTAGAATCTTACGTGTATCGATGGATCCTTTCAAATCACTGATCGGTTGTGCTGATACTCTTGGAAGAGTGACGTTGTTTGATACTCGTGCGGAGACAATGATTCGCATTTGGAAAGGTGTACGAGATGCTCATTTAGGTTGGTATATCGAAAATAATGTCAACAACGGCAGTCCCATGGACCATCAAGGACGCACAGTATCAAGGTCATCGCGTTCATCGTCTCGAAGTGGATTTGATGATCAACAAAGCAATAGTATCGATGGTGGTGCTTCACCTTTCGACCTTCGCAAAATGTGTAATGTCCAACACTTGAAACTTGTGATATTTGCACCTTTGCTTGGACTTGCTTCTATTTATCAAATGAGAAATGGTCCTTGCATAAGGGTCGTTGCTGTTGGGATGAATAGCCGATTAACATCGATGCTATCCTTTGCTTCGCAGCCAAATGCAGGGTAAGCGATCACAATTATTAGTTTGTGCTAAACAGATAATGTAATTGATTGCTGTTTTAGATGCTTCTTCAATGTCTTACCAGTTCGTTGTGAAGTTGACTCAAAGTGTTTGGAAATATTATCGCTAAATAATCAAGAAGATTCCGCTGCGGTTGAAAATGAGCTTGCCATGATTGTAGATATGATGGAAGAAGAAGTTGAACAACAAGCGCGATCTGGCGGAGCTCCAGCTGAAGGAGAGCATAGTGTACCTGAAGGTGATGCTGCCACTGTACTGGACTTTTCTCCTCCAGATGATGTGGAGGACGACAACGTGCGTCATACTGATATGATTCACAGTATTCAAGAAGCGATTGAGCAGGGTAAGAAGCATCGCCAACAGGATTCTTACTTGATCGAAGAGATGAAGCGATTGTTACGCGTTTTCCGTATGGCCAACATTGAGAATCGTCATGGAGGAGCGGCTGGTTCCACCGCAGGCAGCAGTAGTGGGAACGGCAATACCAATAATTTCGATGCAGTCATGACCAAAACGGAATCGCGATTGATTGGTATCTTACAACAATGTTCTTTGAAATCATTTACCCGATATCTTGCAATGATTGAACAAGCAGAGTTGAATGGTTTTCCTGCTGAAAGTGGTTTGGAAATTCACCGAGAAGCATATGCTCACGCTGTTCATGGAAATTCTCATGGTACCAGTGCTAAAAAGCATGTATTACCATGGATGAAACTTTGTGGTAAACGATTTTCCATTGAATTTCATCGCCAGTTGAACGAGGTTATTAAGCAACGTATTGCCGGGCTAGAGAATACTACTAGCAGTAAATTCTCATCCCAATTACCAGAGAATGTTATACAAGCTCTTCGGTTGGAGTTGGATGCTCGTGTCAATTTGTTGAAATCATTTGAATATTTTGTTAAGTCGAATCGCCATTATTTTAATGAGTTGCGATACTCACTGACGCACGCGGGTACAGCTGGAAATGATTCGGATCCTTCTCTTTCTTTATCACCGCTTGGTTCTGGGATAGGAGTAGGGATCACTGCATTAAGTGATGATCCAACCATGCTTTGTCGCCAAAATAATCACAGAGCAGAAGCTCTTTGTTGGACATTGAGGCAAATTCGCAAAGTTGATGAGCACTATGGGACTCCCATGCATATCCATACTGGTTCTCGCCCTGGCACTGCTCCGAACTCACCATTGCATCAAGCTATTTCCCCTCTTTCACCCAACCGAAAAGCCAGTAACATTATTCCAACTTTCCGTAACGATTCCATTGTCATTTTGAATGACCCTTCTAGACCGATGGTTTCACCCATGCAGAATTCTGCCACTGTACCTGATGGAGCTGCCGCCCATAGAGTTGAAGGAAAGCATTCTGTCGTTCATAATTTAACTCCTACATCTGTTGTAGTAGGCACATCGGTGGCTTCGAAAAATAATTCACCTATTCCTGGTAATCGTTTCAAGCCGGGGGGTGTCAATGATGGTGTCAAGAATAGGGCTGATGCATCTCTCGCAGGAGATATTAATATGGCTCTCTCTGGCGTAGAATACATCAACTTTTCGCTGTTTCGGTCATTTCATGATTCTTGTAAAGATCCAGATGGAGAATTTTCGTATTTTCCAAAATTGGATACTTTGAGGATCTTGATAGATCAATCCAAGTTGGCTGAAGATGCTAATGCGGGCTCACTTATATTTCAAGCGAGTAATTTATCCAGTGTTGACGCAATGTTTGCCTACAAGCAAGCTCATCCTAATCAATTGAAAACACTCGATATTCTAAACAATGGCAATAACATCGGTGTCGATTATTATTTGCAGTCTTCCGTGACCACAGAGTTTCTATCTTTTTTCTTCAGATCATTGGTAGGTGATTTGGAATGTTTCAAAGCATTCACATCAGCATTGAAATATGAAGGCAGTTTTTTATATGGTCCATTGGGATTGAAAACTTTGATGCCTGGATTTTACTTGCTTTTATCTCAGCATTCTTTGAAATCTTTAGTTTCGGATTTGTTATCGAGAAAAGTTTCTACTTCACCTTTCCAAAGGTAAAACCCCAATTGATTTATACTTTGAGTGAAATGTTTTATGTTTGAAATATTCAGATGGGTCCGTGACCACCTTTTAGAATTTCAAGATATGGTATCCAGTTACAATACTTTTCTTCGTACAAAAATGCAGCAACTGCAAAAATCAGTGAGTGGAGCTGGTTCCAAATCTACTCAGGCAATAATTGAAGAAATTGAATCTCATCCTGCAAATGAAGAGGAAATCGATTTGTTTGTATTTCACACTATGACAAATATCCGACGCGAATATTTGACCCATCGATGTAAAGGCGAAGAAGAAGCACTGGCAACTGCGATTCCTACTTTCGATGAATATGTTCGGTAAGATGAACTGGTGAAACAAAGTTCCAATACATTATTAACTTTAAAATATTTAGACATCTTCTTCGGCCTATTTTATTGGATTGCAGACGAGACTGTAACCTTGAACAGGTTATTGGGTTTTCAGCCGTATTGCTTGAGACGTTATCAGGTGTCCATGAACAGATAGAACGCAGAACTTATGGTGCTGATCACTTGCGAACCACTTTGGCAACATGGGAATTGTTAATCAAACAAGTTCGTGTTGTGCTGTTTTTAAAGAGCCGGGTTTACCGTGATCAACCTTCTCCTGCGTTGTTTACGGTTGATGGAATTCATGACAGCCGATTGAGTTTGCACAAGATTTTGGCGATGGATACCTTAGAATTTGCATTGCGAGCGAATGTTGCAACTGAACATGAGATGCGTTGTAAGGAAGTTTACCAAAAACGTAAACAAAGCCAAATAAGGGAAGGTGGTGATGGTTTGAACAAATCACAATTACAAACACAACAGGAAGAGCAGCCAGCTAGTAAATCTGACGTCTTGCTAGCTTGGGGACCTGCTGCAGATAAGCGATGGAGAGATCTTCTAGGTGTCGCAATATCTGAAGATACCGCAGACCATCAGACACAGCAAAATTCCTTGGATTCAGCAACTGCGATGAAATCAACACCAACATCAGGTTTGAATTGTTACATAGATCTGATGCGGAAATCCTTTACATCTTTTTTTTAGACCCCACACCTGCTAAAAAGTTGGCAAAGCGACGCAGAAAACCTCTTCTACTCTTTTTCCCTGAGCATAATCAATCCGTGTTCTTGGGTTCCTATCGTTGTTTGTTACTGGCAGACAGGTTGGTCTTTTTTCAATTGCAATGGATTTTTCTTTTATCTTTATTGTTATTTGTCGTAGATGGTGGAAGAAAGTGGATTCAATGGAGCTCCTTGCAGTCATGTGTGAACACCTGTATGAATTAGCAGCGGAATGGCGAGGTGTTATCGCTTTAGAGCTGTATAAAGTATATATCTTCCCACTTCTACAAACTATTTTGTCTATGGAAGAAGAGAGCTCATCCAATGGTGCAAGTGTTCTGCTTTTACCAGGAGCAACCTCGACATCATTTACAAATGGAGCGAATACTAACATGAATCTTCGTCATCAAATATTAAATATTATGAGCGATGCGAATTTGCTGAAAAGTTTTGTTTTGTTGGCCATTGAAGTTCTCAACTATACATTGGAAGTAGTTCCACAACAAGGCAGTAAGTATGAAGGTGAAATAATGGATATGTCTTCGCTACCTTGGCAGGAAATGATAAGCATGATGGGACTTGATGGCAATGGAACTGATGGTCTTGGTAATACAGGACCAACAGCTGCTGACTTCCGAGATTCGATGGATTCTTTACAAATGATGGAAAAAATGAATATTCTACCGAGAATGAATTCCATTGGCAGCACCTCCAGTGGTGGGGAAGTTGTAAATAATGCTGCGAATAACTCACAAATGACATGGCCTTGGTTGATTGATAAAAAATTGGTTGACATGTTTATAAACTTTTTCAAACCACATTTTGCATTCGATGATAATGAAAATCGCAGTAGAGATTCTCTTGTGATTAGTCATAGTGCATCTCGTGAAATGATTCTTTATCATATGACAATTCTTTATGTTATGCAACTTCGATTTCAATGTGGATTGCGTGGAGTTAAACCATCTCAATTGTTGGGATCTTCTCCATTGCGGGATATTGTCAGTGGTACCGTTTATGGTATGCAAAGTGATATAATTGCGGAAGACATTGATGCCAATTGGAGAAAGGTAAAGGCTGATAGTATTTTCATTGTGTGATATTTGTAACAGGATCTAATATTTTGCAGGTGCGATTGAATGAATCACAGGATGAGCAACTCCTCAAATTGAGATGTGAATTTTTGGCAAGATGCTTTTGTCGTTTGGTAGTGATTGAAAGTATGCCACAAGCATTGTATAATTTGGGCTCCTCATTATGGAGTTATGAAATGGATGTTTTGCGATTATTGCATGTGTATGCGTTGGTAGAAAATGGTGATCGTGACAATGAGATTGAAGAATTGGTCCCAAAGGTATGCGTCGCGTGTTTCTACAATGTTCCAAATTTAATGTGTTTGTATATTTTGTAGTTTATGGACATGAACCTTGCTGTGGACATGCTCATCAGCATTGCTCGTCAGCGTTTAGGCAATATGATGATACAAATAGAAAAAATCCCCAGCTATGGTCCAATGCTAGCTGCGATGGATGCTGAAGCTTTACAATGGGTCAAACATTTCCCGAAGAATCAGCAGTCGATACTGGCATCGATTGCAGACAACGGTAACAGTGGTATGGGCGGCAGTGGTCCAAACTCTCCTGCTGGGGGAGGTGGAATTGTAACAGCCAAGAGCAAGAGTTCTGGTAACAGTAGCTCCGGTGCAGTAGTTCAATTTGATATCTCCTCGACCAGAAGAATTATTATTTTCTTACAAAGTATTTTGATCGATGTACCAACTCGTGAGAGGGAACTTGAGACCATGATTGATCCAGAGAGTTTATCAAATCGGATCATCAATTTCTTGATTGCATTCACACGATATCGTACATGGATCGAAAGAAAGAGTCGCTGTGATGCTTTATTGTCGCTCTGTAATTCAATGGTTCCATTGTCTGCAGCTAGAAGCAAGAAGAGCAGCAGTTCGGGTGGCGATTCAACTAAAAGCCGTCCAACTTAAAATTAATCCACTGTTGTACTATTTCGCTTCTTATGTTTACCCGAGTGAAATTTGCAGAATATATGAATTTTGCAGGAATGGTGATATAGGTTGCAATTTTAATTAAGCAAGTGGTTTTGTATTTTGTAAAATTCACAAGATGGTTGTAATACGTTAAGGTATGCAAAAACGCAAATGCTAATTTAAGATTTACTTCAGCACATTCAGACTACAAAAAAACTAACTCTTTTTCTGTTGAGACAAGCCATTGTGGTAAGTTCCAGTTAGCACAAATCCCCAGTCATCACCATCTGAAAATAAAACAGTTAATGAGATACAGAAATGTTTAAGAACACAAATGAGATAGATAGATATACAATTTTCCTCATACGGTAATTCCAATAAAAAGTTGTCTCGTCATGGAAATGTATCGATCAGACTGGTGCCAGAATGATTGTAATCAGTGGAAAAAGGGAAAATTAATAAAGAATATACGAAGTGGCATGGCGTCAAGTTCAAGAGAAGATTCCTCATACGGTAATTCCAATAAAAGTTGTCTCATCATGGAAATGTATCGATCAGACTGGTGCCAGAATGATTGTAATCAAAGGAATGCTATTTCTCATTAAAATTCGCCAGTGCATCGCATACAATCAATAGTTACTGTAGTGAAAGTTGAATCAATGTACCTGATTATGAAAATTGCTTCAGTCTCTCCACGTCTAAAAGGACCTAGATGTGCAATCATTGAAATCTTTATCGTCTATTATCGCGTAGATCACGACATTTTAGATTATTTTACATCAATCCCATTGAATTGTGTTGGAACCAAAACAATTTGTGCGTTTTTTGTCGTGTGTTCTTGTGGTTGCGGTGGGGGGAGTGAGTACGATGAACGGAAATATATAACCGTATTATATAACCAACAATTTTATGGTACGAAGTACTTCGGGCTGCTTCTATACCATACCATATATCAACATGTTCTTAATAACGTACGGGATTTTCCCAAGAAAAGTCACCACAACAGGACTTCTAAGCTCGATGCGTTGCTGCACGAAAGTGTAAATCGCAAAAACCCACGTACCATGATGATATCATGGGAGACGATATGTTTCCAAAAAGTCAGTTTTTAATTTTGATTTTTCCTCTAATCTAATTGAGAAAGGAAATAAATAAGCTCGTTTAAAGAATGCTGTGCCTATTGAATGTGATTATGTTGTAAATAAAAATTCACAAATAAGTCCAGACATTTAGAAAATCCAACTCATCAAGTTTATATTTCTCGTCAGGAGTATATGAAAGAATTAGGAGAGCTGAGAAAAGTTTGATCTAGTTTAGGCGAGAAAGTTAAATTAAGAAGTTAAAATACTTAAAATAGATTTGGTCTATAAATTCTTCACCTGCAAAATAACCATCGCTGTAGTCATTCCAGCAGAAAGTCGAAATAAAATCAAGTTAGCTTATTAATTACTGTTAACTGATCAAGATCAAACAACAACGTAAACGTAATCAAGACAAAATATCAACACAGTAGTTCATGCTGAATCTACAACAAACTCATCAACTGCACGTAGCAAGAGTGTTCTTGTATCCATCGCTGTTCCTGCACGGTGCTGGATGACAGTCTTACGGGTCACGTTGGTGACATCTGCTCCAGAAAGATCCTGAGTAGGATGAGCATCAGTGGTGAAAGCTTTCTTCATATCTCTTAATCCGTAAATAAGCTTGATAAAGTCATTTAAAGACAAAGATAGCTCCTTCAATCCATCTTGAAATTTATT
>JACCEA010749517.1_pt1 | contig 11068 bp, 14 predicted proteins | sample 7449851 | NCBI WGS metagenome assembly JACCEA01 (sample SAMN15323453, study PRJNA562643) | freshwater metagenome | isolation source: river surface water | place: USA:Blue River Watershed | collected 2017-08-18 | reverse complement strand
TCTGACATGAATTCCCATCCTCTCAATCTCACACCATTCCTCTTACGATTCGTCAGGATCTCACACTATTATACACATCCCACTGTGTCACAACAATCACAACCCTAATTAGCCCAATTGGACCACATTGGCACACTCACTCTGACATGAATTCGCATCTTTAGCGATCATTGTTATTGCTCATAAATGGTGTGATGTTGGTTTGGTCATTATGTTCGGAGTGTCAGATTGGGTGGTTCCACACTTAATTAAGCCGATATTGACATGATTGTCACCCCCAAAGCTCTAAAAACCCCTAAACCTTCTAAATGTTCAGTTGATTTTCCTTTTTGTGGTTTTCATCATCTACAACTCAATTCAATGTTCGGTGAAACTCTGGTGGAGTTTGATCGGCTTAAGGGTTGTTCAATTCATGGCAGGGGATAGCAAAGATCTGGAGAGAGGAGCGGTGGATGCCGTCAAACCACATGAAGAATCTCCGGGCAGTGTCCAATTGTTCTGGCTGTTGGTGTGGATGATCAAGTAAGAATTCTGGCAGAGTCTTTTTCTGTCCGGCTTTCTTTATCATTATGTCTCATTTTTACCAGTAATATTCTTGTAACGATTCTGAACAAAGCGGCCTTTGCGAAGGTGGACTTCAAGTACCCGTACACGCTCTCCACCATTCACATGGCCTGCAACATCATCGGCGCCCAACTGTATTTTTTCTTCTCCAGGTGAAATACTCTTTACTTATATTTTCTGACATTTTCTCATCGTCTATCTCTCCTTGAAGGTCTGTAAAGCCCAAGCAGATCGAGGGCAGCAATCGCCGGTCCATTGTGCTGTTTTCGATCATCTTTTCGCTAAACATCGCCATCGGAAACACTTCGCTTCGTTGGGTCTCAGTCAACTTCAACCAAGTCGCTAGAGCGTTGGTTCCCATCGTGGTGATGTTCATCAGCATCATCTACTTCAAGAAGACCATCTCTCTCGAACGCAGAATGGCAGTGATCCCCATTGTAATTGGAGTCGCCATGGCCTTCTACGGCGAACTATCCATCACCTCAATCGGTGTCTTCTATACTTCTCTATGTGTGGTACTCGCTGCGTTGAAGGCTGTGGTGGGTGGGGAGTTGCTTTCCGGTGACTTGAAGCTGCACGAGATCGACCTATTATCCAAGATGTGTCCTCTCGCACTTTTGCAGATCGGACTCATGGCATTGTTATCGGGAGAACTAAGCGAGATCATGGGTCGATGGGACGAACTTGCCGGTAGCTCTGCTCCTCAAGTCATCCTTCTTTCAGGTGTGCTCTCCTTCTCTCTCAATGTGAGCAGTTTCATCGCCAACAAAGTTACTTCTGCTCTGACTCTGTGCATCGCCGCCAATGTTAAGCAAGTTCTTGTTGTCGCATTCAGCACGCTCTACTTTGGTGATCCAGTGAGTGCAATCAATGCCCTTGGCATTATGGTTGTGATATTCGGTAGTTACCGCTACGGTGTAGCCAGTATCGCAGACAAATAGAGGTAGTCTAGTTTAGTTTTGTACATATTTAGTGTCTATGTTGTGTTTGATAGTTGTATAGAGTGTTGTATTAGATCTACTCAGCGATTTATCACGATGTGTTTGTGTAAGGCGATGTACGTACGTATCTGAGTTATCCTGCTTATAATGAGTTGTGTGTTGTATCAGTGAGTCGTTGTTCCAATAGTTATTCTAGACAGATATAGTTAACATGCTAACTAAGCCGCACAATCTTCATATTGGAGATAATAGCGTTTCAATCCGAGCAAAGTGGAGATGAAAGTGTGTGACTAATCAGGTTAGGGTTAGCACACATTACAATATTCTACAAACTAAACTGCTAGAAACAGACTCAGCACAGATCAACACAGACACTCACACTGTCAATACGGCAAACCATAGCGACAGTGAGAACTATACAATGTGAGAAAGGAACAAATACGTGTGTGCTGCAGCAAACAGTGCACTCACTGTTACTAACTGCAGCACACAATTACAATATGTGGATACGCACACATTACAATATAACGACTTCATATTATAACTCTTAAAAGGAGGAGCTAAGACCAAGTTGGGACCTGTGTTATGCTGTTTGTCCTGGCACGCATTACCTGGCACGCATTACTGAGCACAGGTGTTGACGGGGTCCCAGCCAGAGCACACAGACTTGCCGTTACTCTTCCATGTGAGTGCGTTCTCGTACATCACGAAGTAGTTGTTCGCACACATGGTACTAACCTCGTCGCCGCTGGCCAGCACGTCAGGGAAGAACTCGTTCTCTTTGCCGTAATTCAATTTACTGGCGCAAGGCAGAGCAGAGAACACAGTCTTCATCTTTGGGTACAGGACGTTCTCCAAGTACGCCATTGGATCGTTGGGGTTCTGATCTTCTGATATAGGGATAGAGTAAGTGCCCTGTGATAACGAGAGAGAGATAGGCAGCACATTAGAGTACAGTACAAGCACACATTGCAGTGACTTACACTCATGAGATTCCATGAAATCTGTTCGCGACTGCGGGAACTGCCGGGAATGACTGCGATCTCGCCAGCGACAAAACCAGTACGCTTAAGGGCGATGTTGGCGTGTTTAGAGGAAAACTCGTAGGTATTGATAAACTGTGCGAAGGACAATTGATAGTCTGCAGTGGCAATCCAGGTATAGAGCCCTGGAGCGAGAGAGCAGAGGTCGTTGGTGTCTACGAAGACAGTGTCTTCGAAGTGGTGGATTAGGTACGAGTCAGTGGACCAGCTGCAAGTCTCGGCCTTCTTCTGCCAAGGGTCGGATACGGTGACATTAGGAGATCCGACTGGGAAGGCATCTCTAAGAAGAGACTGGATAGAGGAGTCAGTGTTCATTGGAGGCACTGTGATAAAAAGAAAGACTAAGATGACATCACAGAAGTAATGGGGCATAATTTTTACCTGGTAATGGTGGAGGTGTGGCTTTAAGGACGTCGCGTTGAAAGACATGCTCGGTTTTGCCGACAATGCGATCCTTCTCGTTCATCACCAAAACATTTTGGCGGACTTCCACCAACTTGGCGCTCACTACAGCCAAGACAGCAACCAGAACAACGAAAGAAATGGAAAACATAATTTTTTCAAAGTGACTATTCGCCAGATTAATTAATTTCAGTGTTGATTTTGCTTGCCCAACTTGGCTGCTGCCTAAATATTTAGGGTCTAGGTACATTTAGGACAAAACTATCTTTGAAACGCGTTTATCAGCGTCATCGTGACCTATAGAAGAACTATATGAGCTTTTGAACTCAAATGGATAAACTCACTTGTGATCAATAGAAACATTAATTGTATTATACATGCTAACAATGCAGCGATTCATTGAATTCGGAATAGTACGATAATCTACACACTCACACACATAGAAGATATACAAAACACAAACAACCCACGCACATATAACGTATACTAAACTATACACACCTACATCATATCTGCTACAATCCCCACACCACAATATCTTCCGAATCTCATACTATTACGAAAGAAAACGCTGTGAATGTGTCTCCAGGACACACTCACGCAAACCGCGACAGGAAAATGTGTACCTTCTTGCGAAGGGATAAGTGGCAGTGATCATGTGCAGAAAGAGCAAGATAAAGAGGCGGACGAGACTTAACGCCGGAGCATCTTGCCGATATCTACGTTCTTCATCTCTGTCAAATACTTGGGGTTCACACCCTCACGCTCCAAGTCTCGCACCATCTTGTCGCGAATGACCTTGAGACGCTCCTCCTCCTTGATGAGTTCCTCGCGGATATTCATACCATCACCTGGATTAGCACGAATTCTGTGTTTAAGAACAAGAAAAGACATATATATGATTAATAAGATATTCGTAGGTCTTATCATGTATAACGCACCTTGCTCTAGCCGCCTCAATGTCTTCAATTTGCTTGTGAAGCTTGACACGGAAGTCCTCGGTCTTCTCTCTCTTGATGCGAGCCTCTTCTGCTTCGCGGTCGTCCATCTTTTTCGTGTACTGCATCTGGTACATGATCTCCTCTTGTTCCATCGCCTTGAGAGCCTTTTGTCTCTCGATCTTGTCGGCCGCCTGTTTCGCGCGGGATTCAAGCAATTCCTTCATCTCGGCTTTACGCTTGATGGCCTCTTCCTTCTGCTTCTCTCGATCACGACGCTCTCTCTCCTCTGCAGCACGGCGAGCACGAAGTTCGTCGAGTTTGCCGGCGTTACTCTGAACACGCTCTTGTTGAGCGAGAAGCTTGGCCTGGCGCTCCTTCTTAGCACGAGCAATCTCAGCCTCTTCTTCCTCTCTCTTGGCGAGCTCTGCATCCTTCATGGCCTGATAGAGAAGAATGTCCTCCATCTCCTTCTTCTCTCTCTCCCTCGCTTCTCTCTTGCGACGAATCGCCTCTTCGTTGGCCGCGACGACTTCGACTTTGGACTTTTCAATCTCGATTTGTCGAAGAGCCGCGTTCTTGGCGTCCTCATCCTCGTATTTCTTCATTAGATTGCGCATCGCTTGATTCTCTTGCTCTCTGGCCTCAAGTGCGAGCATGCGCTGTCTCTGTCGCTGATCGATCTGCTCGTTGATTACTTTGCGGTCCTCGACACGCTTTGTGCGCTTGAAAATCTCTTCTTGTTCACGACGTTGGATGTCCTTGAGACGATCCATCTCGATCATAACATCCATACGACGATCGAATTCCTTCTCTTGCTCTTCGATGCGCTTCTTGTCCTCAAGTTGCTTGTCGCGGATACTGTATGCAGCGGCCTTCATGGCGATAGAGTTGAGCATCTTCACCACATCGGAGTTTTGGTCCATTTGCTCAGCAGCCATCGCCTTCAACGCATCCTTACGAGCAATATCAGCGATCTCCATGTCACTCTTCTTGGCAAGAGCGGCAGCACGCTTCTCAAGTTCGAGCATCTTCATCTTACGTTCACGGGCCTTCTTCTCCTTCTCTTCGCGAACAGCGAGAGCGTGTTCTCTCTCAGCTAAGATATCCGCTTCAGTCTTGATGATAGCCTCATTCTATAAGGAAGAACGAAAAGATGAGAGAATTGTTAGATAGAAATCTCTCAAAGGGGGGTGAATGGATCTTACCTTGAGTCTATCGAGTTCGTGTTGAGAAATAACGACAGCGTTGGGGGCGACTGGGCCCGTAACGATACGGCGACCAGTATTCTTCAAAGTACCAGAGTTAGAGCGACCAAAGAGTGACTCATCAACCTCAGAATTGGCGCTGACCGCTCTGTATCGCGGAGTGCTGTGTTTGCTGTTAGTGCTGTGGTGATCCATTGTAGTATATGTGTAGTAGTTTGGAATGTTTAGATGATACTGGGCAAATTCTTTCTCGTGAGGGAACAAACTCTGATTCTATCTCTAGCTTAAAGATTCAAAGGAAATGTTCGTCTCAAGAAGAGAATTTAGTATTTTGTGTGAGAGATAATCAGGACCCTCAAGAGAGAAAAAAAGCCAACGGCGTGTGCTTGGCCGTTACTCGATTTGAGGTGAAACCGCTGAGAAGCTGCCACCGCTATACCGCGCATGCGCCGTATATATAAAATTTGTGCTTCCTGGGTTACACATAAAATATCCCTATAGGGGCAGTATTTTGCTGCGACAAAATATAGGTCCGGTTCCATGTTTTAATTAATTAATTAATTAAATTTTAGAATTTTAATTTCGCAGTGGAAGGAGTGATGTCTTTGCAATCTCAGGGCCATTATGGCACTTTCTTTGAACCTTCTCATATGGCTATGGACAGTAGTGTTCTTGATATTGTGTAGGCGAGTATTTGCGGGTCATGAAGTTCTAGAAGCTGTGAATCCGTCACACGTACTAATATCACCTAAGGATATCGCTATTGTGCAGTTCGACAACCGCGACCTCGATAATTATTGGAATATATCAGCGCGTTGGAATAGAGCATATTGCGATGAACACGGCCATCAATATCTCTATCTGACGATGAGAGAGTCTTGTCGAAGTGCCAGCGGTGATGATCTTGCCTCGCCATGGTGCAAAGTCAAGGCCATGATCCATGCTCTCGAGGCCGCACCATCAGCAAAGGCATTTATTTACCTTGATAGCGATGCACTTCTCACTGTCAATCACTCGATGTCTGTTATTCTTAGTTTCATCCACGCAGACCTTCACTGGGATTGGGACAAAAAGCCTATCGCTTTCAATCAAGACGGACCTGGTTGGGCATGCAAATTAGCCTTCAAGCTTCAATACAAGGTATGTTTTAACTCTGGTACTGTTGTGTGGATGCGTTCTTCAAAGGCAGAGGAAGTACTCAGAGCTTGGTGGGCCTCGGCGGGCCACGAACTGCGGTCGATCCCTTTTCGCATGAATTGGAAACTACGAGTAAGTGATGTATAATCGCTATTTCATAATCTCTCTCCGTATACCTATGATATCTCCTCTTTGTCTTTTATTCACGTGCATTCACTCACTCTGTCTTTCTCGTAGTGGCCGTGGGAGCAGGCTCAGCAGTATTCGATATTCAATCGTTTCAAAGATAGCATTCAAGTGCTTTCGTTTCCCGATCAAGCATTTCTACCTTGGACAAGTACGAAAAATCCCAAGTCTCAGTACCCCACCGACACTATAGAGCCGTGGTGTCTCTCTCACTGGCTTGGTGCAAATTGCTTCATCACTCACTTCTGTGCCAGTTCGCGGCAGAAGCAGAAGATGCGGCGAGAGTATGACATCATCTCTGATCACCGCCCGATCACAGCCACTATCATCCCACCCGACGATGTTACATGATATCCATTGCTAATGTATTGTTGAAAATAATACTTTTGGGAGAAGCTTGACCGATCTGGATTGCAAATAGTTCGCTCCTCGACCAAGTTTCATTGATACAGCTAGGGCACCCAAATTTTGCTGCTATCATATCCCGCAGCGCTCTATTGATGCCACTGAGAATTCTTTGTAGTGTCGCAGGTAAATAGTCTAACTAAGGTGCTTGATTTGTTGAGAATTGCTGATTCTGATGATGTGGTCAAAGAATAATGGTTTATTCAGTACTAGTTAAATTGAAGGAAACCGCATTAATGACTTAAAACGATAAGTTACTAATTGAAACAGCTTCTTGTTGTGTTAGTGCGATAACTAGCTATTTGTCTTCGTCGTCATCCCGATCGCTACCACTGTCAGACAGAGCTGCTTGTAGTTCAGCTGTATCCCCGCCATTTGGGAAGATCTTGTCTCTAACACAGTCCAATAGCACTCCCGCCTATATCCACAGAAATCAACACATTGAATCACTAACACAGATGTAACACTTACCTGTACTCTCTGAGACCAGCCCCGCCCTTTCATGTGGACCATAAGCTCTGCGTCTATTTGTGCACCAGCACCTATGCCGTACGTGGAGTTGAATGTGCGCGCATAGTCTACACTATCGGCAAGTACCTAATAGAGACCAAGCAAAATAGAGATAGCGATTGTATGTATGGTTAGTGTGTGAGAGAGGGTGTATTTAAACTAACTCGAAATAGATCACCACTGGCTAACTGAGAGTCTTTCAATGACGGATGAGGTCGACCAATCGGTGCAAGTCCTTGAGTGATTCGGTAGGGGTGCTTAGCCTCTGGTACTCCCGGTGTGAATGCTTTGTCGTACTTGAACGGTGTGTATCGAAGCCACGGCGACATTGCCAGTCTCTCTGTCGCTATTGCTAGTGCGCGGTCCACTGTCGCCTCGTCTTCCTCGTCGCCCACGGGCACAGCAAATACCGCCCTCGCGAGAGACGCAGGTTTAAGCTTCTCTGCAACTGTTAGATGGAAGTCCAGTGCGTCGGCAGTGACATTGAAGGCCAGCCATCCATCACAATCAGTGAGTGCGTCCTAGTGTGGGTAGAATTACTGTGGAACACACACATACACGTGTACAGTGGGTATACCTGGTATTGCGCGAGTCTAGTAGACTGTTCCAAAGATTCACTGTTTAGGGTTACCTCCCGCAACTCCAATTTGTCCCAAAGAGCGCTGTCAGAACAGGATAGATTGTGAGAGAGCGAGAGAGTAAGTCAATAGTGAGTATTATATCACAGAGAGATGCTCACGCTGACCTTTGCACCGCACGAGGAGTTGTGAATCGCTTTCTAGCAAACTTAAAATCATCGCACAAGCATCGAATATGCTTGCATGCCTCCTATTCGGATCCAAAGGAGATTGTATAAGCCTCAATCAACGGTGAGAATAGCGAACCTTGCACTTACCTCTTCGTAAAGTATTGAGAACACAGACGTCTCAGCAATATCTGTCGCTTGATTTACAAGACCAGAAACCGCGACTCTTTCATATGATACGTAATACTCAGGCAATAGTCTGGCATTAGAAGAACTTGAGTCACTCAATCGAGTAAGAGTTAGTCCTGCTTTGCGTGACACAGACAGGGTTATGCCCGGGGAAAAGCGCTTGAAGCCACTTGCATAATTGTTCAGTAAAAGTATCAACAATCCAAACAAGGTGATTTTCATCATTTACACGGCCAATACCATTTCATTTAAAAAATATTTGAAAATGCTGTTTTTGCTTTGCATTTTTGCGAGAGGAAAGTTATTCCTATAGGTCTGTTTTCGCCCGAAGTCGAAAGAACCAACTGCTGGCATGAGTTTCTCTAACAATTTTCTATAGTGTCTAGTCTAAATCCACGGGAAAATGTCTGTCACTTTCGCCCCTTCAGTGCCGTTCAAGTTCTCAGACACAGAGGTAAGCTTTTTCACCGGCTAACTAATTTTTATTCGCTTATTTACTCTCTCTCTCTCTTAGAATGAACTCATCGAGGGTCCTAACTCCCAACCAACGGAGGATGATCTCTACGCACAGTTCAAAGCACTCCAACGGATGGAGGAATTCCTCGACCTTCAGGAGGAATATGTGAAAGATGAGATGAAGAACTTGAAGAGAGAACTCATTCGCGCTAAAGAGGTCCGTCTCTCTTTCTCCCTAATTCCTTGCAATTTAACTTTCTCTCATTAGGAGCTGAGACGTATCCAGTCAGTGCCTCTGATCATTGGACAGTTCAATGAGATGATCGATACTCACTACGGCATCGTCAACTCCACAGCGGGCACGACCTACTATGTGCGCGTACTCTCCACACTGGACAGAGAATTATTGAAGCCAAATACCTCCATCGCCCTACACAGACACTCCCACTCTGTGGTGGACATTCTCCCTCCAGAGAGTGACTCTTCCATTCAACTGATGGTCGAGAAGCCCGACGTAACGTACGCGGACATCGGTGGCATGGACATACAGAAGCAAGAGGTTCGCGAGGCCGTCGAGTTGCCACTCACTCAATTCGAGTTGTACAAGCAGATCGGCATTGACCCACCGCGAGGCGTGTTGATGTACGGTCCCCCGGGCACAGGCAAGACAATGATGGCGAAGGCCGTGGCGAATGCGACGACTGCGTCGTTTATTTCAATGGTCGGAAGTGAATTCGTTCAGAAATATCTCGGGGAGGGACCACGTATGGTGAGAGACGTCTTCCGCCTCGCGAAGGAGAACGCCCCCGCCATTGTCTTTATTGATGAGATCGATTCCATCGCCACTAAGCGCTTCGATGCACAAACCGGCGCAGATAGAGAAGTGCAACGTATTCTGCTCGAATTACTGAACCAAATGGACGGCTTTGACCAAAGCACCAATGTGAAGGTTATCATGGCAACTAACCGCGCTGACACTCTCGACCCTGCGTTGTTGCGTCCGGGACGTCTTGATCGCAAGATCGAGTTTCCGAATCCCGATCGTCGTCAAAAAAGACTCGTATTTCAAGCGTGCACTGCCAAGATGAATCTCAGTGAGGTAAGACTCTCTCTTCCACTATAAATATACGATGATATTGACTCTTCCTCGATTTTTCTACAATAGGAGGTAGATTTGGAAGACTATGTGAATCGCCCTGAAAAGATTTCTGCCGCAGAGATATCGTCTATCTGTCAAGAGGCAGGTATGCAGGCCGTGCGCAACAATCGCTACATGATTCTTTCGAGGGACTTCGACGAGGCTTATAAGAAGTGTGTGAAGAAAGCAGACAAGGAGTTTGTCTTCTACTCCACTTAATTAGGACATTAAGTACATGTAGTCATTGTTTGTGCTATTTGTGTTTGTATGTAAGTGGTTTGTGTGTGTAGGACAATGTAATAGTAATAGTAGATAGTGACAATATTCTTAGATAAATTACTTTGTAAGCACTAAGATCAATGGTCCAACTTTATTAATTTTTGGATGGACTGTGGGACGATTATTGCATGCTGTAGAGATGAGATGTGCAGAAGGCATACAATAGGACATATATATACCTTTCTATCTCTAACATCCGCCACCAGAAAACGCACAATATAATTCTCCAAAATGCATTCATCCAGTGGACCGTGCAGTATGTCCCATCCAAACGGCATCTTGCCAGGTGGAAATGCCTTTGTGCTTGGAGATAGAGCCTTTGAAGTGCGGAATCAAGGACTGGGACCATTCTTCCGTCGTTTGTCCGACGAATTCCTCGTGGACATACTCGCCTTCGTGGATGGCCAATCTCTCGGTAGACTTTGCCAGGTGTCTCGCGCCTTATATCTTTTTGCACATGTTGACAATGTGTGGCGTGATCTTGTTTTGCTAATGACGGGCGGGCAAGGAATTGCATTTCTGCGCACGTGGAAAGAGACGTATGCCTCGCACTTCATATCAAAAAGTGGAGTTGATAGACGAGAGAACGTGCAATTAGTTCGTCCAATCAAAGTGAAGGGATTCTTCTCTCATCACCTCTTCCATCATTGGTTGTGCTGTTCGTTTGATGTCGAAAGAGCTGTTCCCGGTCTGTATCGCCACGAGGACATCCCGCGAGTCCCTGCGGAGTCTCTGTCAGTGAAGCAATTTATCGAACAGTATGAAGTCCCGAACAAGCCAGTGATCATAACGGGTGCAGTTGACCACTGGCCTGCGATGGGTAAATGGTCTGCGGACTATCTCGCCGACGCATGTGGCACACAGACTCTTCGTGCAACATCGGCCGCTGCAGCTCTGCCTGGACACTTCACAGCGAGAGAATACTTC
>JACCEA011145153.1_pt1 | contig 11069 bp, 11 predicted proteins | sample 7449851 | NCBI WGS metagenome assembly JACCEA01 (sample SAMN15323453, study PRJNA562643) | freshwater metagenome | isolation source: river surface water | place: USA:Blue River Watershed | collected 2017-08-18 | reverse complement strand
GGTGCCGCTCACGGTCGTGTTCGTGCAATGTTCGACGAGAACGGAACCGCAGTAACTTCGGCCGGGCCTAGCCGCCCGGTTCAGGTGCTCGGTCTTCAGTCTGTGCCTCGCGCTGGTGACACATTTGTGGTTGCCGAAGACGAGCGCCAGGCTCGCCAGATTGCCGAGAAGCGCGAAGCCGCAGATCGCAACGCCCTCTTGGCCAAGTCACGCAAGCGCATCAGCCTCGAAGACTTCACCAAGGCTCTCGAAGATGGCAAGGTTGAGTCGCTCAACCTGGTTATCAAGGGTGACGTTTCGGGTGCCGTCGAAGCGCTTGAAGACTCGCTACTCAAGATCGAAGTTGATGACAGCGTTCAGTTGCGCATCATCCACCGCGGTGTTGGAGCGATCACCGAGTCAGACGTAAACCTTGCGACCGTCGACAACGCAATCATCATCGGTTTCAACGTCAAGCCAGACAACAAGGCGCGCGAGCGTGCAGACCGCGAAGGCGTCGACGTGCGTCAGTACTCGGTTATCTATGCCGTGCTCGACGACATCGAAAAAGCACTCAAGGGAATGCTCAAGCCAGAATACGAAGAAGTTCAGACCGGAACCGCAGAGGTTCGCGAACTGTTCAAGTCTTCAAAGGTCGGAACCATCGCCGGTTCGATTGTTCGCTCTGGCTCAATCAAGCGCAACTCTTTGGCTCGCGTTCTTCGCGATGGCAAGGTTGTCGCAGACAAGCAAAAGATTGAATCGCTAAAGCGCTTCAAGGATGACGCGAGCGAAGTCAAGATTGACTTCGAGTGCGGTATCGGACTGAGCGACTTCAACGAACTGCAGCTTGACGACATAATCGAGACCTACGAGATGCGCGAGAAGCCGAGAGTCTAGAGTGGTTGATCACGCAAGGGCTAGAAAGCTCGCAGAACGAATTAAAGTATTGGTGGCCGAGGCCCTTGAGCGCGCGGTCAAAGACCCCGACCTGGGCTTCGTCACCATTACCGATGTGAAGGTTACGCCAGATCTGCAGCACGCGAAAATTTTCTACACAGTTTTTGGCACCGAGGTTGAGAAGCAGCAGTCGACAGAGATTATCGACAACAACAAGGGTTTGATTCGCCGAGAGGTTGGTCGCGGTCTTTCAATTCGACTAACCCCGACAATCGAATTCGTCTCAGACGAGATTCCGGTGATTGCCGCGCATCTCAACGACCTTCTAACCGAGGCCAAGACTCGCGACGCCGAGGTGAAAGAACTCGCCAAGAATTCGGAGTTTGCTGGCGAGGCTAACCCCTATAAAGAACCTAAGACCCAGGGCGAAGACGACTAAAAATGGTCTCGGGCTTGGTTCTTATAAACAAACCAAAAGGCTGGACCAGTCACGACGTAGTCGCAAAATTGCGCAGAATCGCTGGCACTCGACGTGTTGGGCACGCCGGCACCCTCGACCCTATGGCTACTGGGTTGCTACTTGTTGGCATCAATTCGGCAACCAAGTTGCTTACCTACCTGGTCGGTGCAGCGAAAACTTATGAGGCAACCATTCGACTTGGTGCCAGCACGATCACCGATGACGCCGAGGGCGAGACTCTAGAAGTCGCAAGCGCTGAAGCAGTTCGAGCCATAACCACCGAAGAAATTGAGTCGACGCTCGAGTCGCTTCGTGGCGAAATCATGCAGGTGCCCTCATCGGTAAGTGCAATCAAAATCGATGGCGAAAGGGCATACGCCAAGGTTCGTGGCGGCGACGATGTGAAGTTGGCGGCTCGACCCGTTTCGATTTATCGCTTCGACGTGACCTCAACGCCTCAACTCGTGCAGCGTGATGAACATGTTTTTCTCGACTTCAACGCAACCATAGAGTGTTCAAGCGGAACCTACATCCGTGCATTGGCTCGAGACCTCGGTCGCCAGTTGTCGGTAGGCGGCCACCTCACCGCGCTAAGGCGAACCAAGATAAATAACTACAGCGTCGAAGATGCGCAAGAAATTGACTCGCTAACTATAGAGGCTTTGAAAATCATGCCCATGGTTGTTGCCGCACAGAGCGCGTTCGTGGTGCATAACGTTAGCGATCAAGAGGTCATCGACCTGCGACACGGCAAGAGAATCGATGCTCACGGTCTCACCGGTTCTGAAATCGCAGCGGTTAATAACTCAGAGCTTGTGGCTATGCTCGAAAGCGTTGGTCAGCAGTTGAAATCAACTGTGGTTTTTTCGGGGGAGTCAGATGTTTGATTGGCTCACTAACCTGCTGCTGGCTTTTTCTTTTCTGGCAGCGGCGGCGCTATTTGTTATGAGCGTTGCGCGTCGCAAACCAAGCCTGGTTTCTCTATCGGTGCTCGGTTTGGTCGAGCTTGGGTTGCTCGTGCAGAGCGTGGTGAGCATAGTTTTGGTCAGTGGCGGCGAAAGAGCCAAGACCGACACCTTCGAGTTCTTTGCCTACCTTTTCGTGGCACTCACGATTCCGCTCGGAGCAGGCTTTTGGGCTCTAGTTGAGCGAACTCGCTGGTCAACCATGGTTTTGGCGGTTGCAGCTGGCACGGTTGGCGTGATGTTGGCCCGAATGCAACAGATTTGGTTCGGTTTCTAGACGAATTAACCTTGCGTTAACTTTCTGACTAGGTTTTCTTCACCCTTGCTGGCCAGTATTTAGGCATGGCCGAACCCCAAACCGCTCCTGTCGAGCGCCGCTCTCTAAGGGCCAAGCCTTTCTCCAAGGCAGATCGTGTCTTCTTCAAGTCAGCGACCTGGGCGGCAAACTCATCCATCGTCTTGGTCTCGCTCATTTTCGTCTTTTTGCTGTGGCGCTCTTGGCCAGCTTTTGAGTCGCAGGGTATCGACTACATCTTCGGTTCGACCTGGGATAACAATCCTGAAAACCTAGTTATGCAAATCGGCCCGATGCTTTGGGGCTCAATTTTGGTTTCGACAATCGGAGTTGTTCTAGCCGTGCCGATGGCAATCTCGATTGCCTACTTCATAGTGTTCATGGCTAATGCTCGTTTCGGAAAAATTGCGACAGTAATGGTAGATCTTCTCGCTGCTTTGCCGTCAGTGGTACTCGGGCTCTGGGGCTTGCTCGTTTTCTCGCCTGTTGCCGCTGGTTGGGCAGAAATGATTAATCAAGGGCTCGGTTTCATTCCGATTTTCGATAACAGCTCCGGTAATTTCTTGCGTTCTCCATTTATTGCCGGCTGGGTTGTTGCGGTGATGATCGTGCCGATCATCGCATCGGTAACCCGTGAAATCTTCAGTCAGCTAGATCGCGACTTAATTAGTGCATCGCTGGCACTCGGCGCCGGCCGCTGGTCAACATTCCGACGCGTTATCTTGCCAACTTCGGGCGGTGGAATTGTCGGTGGAGTTCTTCTAGGGCTCGGTCGCGCGCTCGGCGAGACGGTTGCCATCTTCTTTGTTCTAAACCTTGTTTTCGAAGTGAACTGGTTCAACATTCTCGAAGACCAAGGCGGTTCGGTTGCTTCGATGATTTTGTCTAAGTTCGGTGAAGCCGGCCAAGAAGAAGTCGCCGGCCTCATGGCTGCTGGTGTGGTTCTCTTCGTGGTGACTCTGTTTGTAAACATGATTGCGTCATTCATCGTTGCGAAGGCTCAGCCATGGAGAAAGTAACCGCAATGCCGATTGATCCGACTCCGGTGGCGCGTCCAAAAAACGCAGAGCCTTGGAAGCAAATCACCTTTTCGGGAATCGTGACAATCGTTCTTGCCTCCACTGTCCCGCTAGCATTCGGACTCTTGGCCATGGTATTTGGGCTGCGCTTCGAGCTCGCTCTGCTATTCGTATTCTTGCCCGTTCAGCTTGTTCTCGGTGTGATCGCCGGGCGAAGGTTCTCGGGCAAGCGAGGTCAGGCAGACGCAATTCTTCAGATTTTTGTCATTTTCTTTGCCATGACAGTTGTTGTGCTTTTGGTTTCTGTGGTCTGGTCTGTTATTGAACGAGGTTCTGCGGCGCTGAGCTGGCAATTCATCACCCAGAACAACGTCTACATCTCGGGTCAAACTTCACTCGAGTATGGCGGTCTAGGTCACGCAATTATCGGAACCCTTTTGATTGTTTTGCTCAGCACAATAGTCACGGTTCCACTTGGAATTGCAACAGCCGTTTATCTAACTGAGACCACGGGCAAAACACGATCGACGGTTCGAACCCTGATTCAGGCGCTCAGCGGCTTGCCATCTGTTGTTGCGGGTCTGTTTATCTATGCGATGTTCATCGCCTCGGGGCTAACCCAGTATGTAGGCTGGGCTGGTTCGCTAGCCTTGATTCCGCTTATGCTGCCGACGGTCACTCGTGTGGCCGAAGAGTCTCTGCTTCTCGTGCCCCAAGAACTTCGCAACGGCGCACTCGCGCTCGGCTCTTCGGCCTGGAAGGCGTTTTGGCTGGTAACTATGCCGGCAGCCAAGTCGGGTCTAATTACTGCCGTTCTGCTAGGAGTTGCTCGAATCATTGGCGAGACCGCGCCTCTGCTCGTTACAACTTTTGCGGCAAACAACACCAACCTGAACCTCTTCGACGGATCAATCGCAACCCTGCCGACTTATCTCTACACCTTCATCGCAAGCAACTTCGACACCGCTGTTCAGCGCGCCTGGGGTGCAGCGCTTGTGATTCTGATTCTGGTTGCAATTTTGTTCATCGCCGCACGAGTGCTTAGTCGCAAAAAGACCGCAAAGAAAGCTGGAAAGTAAATGACCCAACTTGCTGCTCAAGACATCAACGTCTGGTTCGGCCAGCGTCACGTTCTAAAAGACGTCAGCCTAGTCTTCCCCGAGCGTGAAGTGACCGCACTAATCGGCCCTTCTGGCTGCGGCAAGTCGACTTTCATCCGCACGCTCAACCGCATGCACGAACTAATTCCTTCAGCTGGCCTCGGCGGAAAAGTTCTGCTCGACGGAATCGACATTTACGAGCCATCGGTTGACCCGGTGGGGGTTCGCTTGCGTGTTGGCATGGTTTTTCAGAAGCCAAACCCGTTTCCGACCATGTCAATCAAAGACAACGTTCTTTCGGGTCTAAAGCTAGCGAGTCGCAAAAATGACGATCCAAACGGTCTGGTTGAAACCTCGCTTCGGCGCGCATCAATGTGGAACGAAGTCAAGGATCGCCTCGGAGACCCAGCCCTTTCGCTCTCAGGCGGTCAGCAGCAGCGTCTCTGCATCGCTCGCTCGCTCGCTATGAATCCAGACGTGCTTCTTATGGATGAGCCGTGCTCGGCCCTTGACCCGGGTTCAACCAGGCGAATCGAAGAAACAATTCTCGAGCTCAAAGAAGAAATGACCATTGTTATCGTGACCCACAACATGCAGCAGGCTCAGCGCGTTTCTAGCCAGACGGCGTTCTTCTTGGCAGAAGATGGCAACCCTGGCCAGGTTGTTGAGTTTGGTGAAACAGACAAGGTGTTCAACCAGCCTGTCGACTTGCGCACCAATGACTATGTCAATGGGCACTTCGGCTAACACCAAAAATTAACCTTTGCTTCACGTCAATGCAAGAAAAGGCTACGCATCTGTTTACCAGGTTGCCGTTCACTAATACACGTAAGCAGTTCTAAATCAAACAAGGAGAATAAATGCGTCGTTCAGCAAGCGCAATCGTGGCAGTTACAGCCCTAGTGGCCTCTGTCGCTCTAGTTGGCCCATCGGCTAACGCCAAAGAGACCATCACTTCAGGTGGTTCTTCTTATGCCAACAGCATTTTGAGCACCTGTGCTCAGGCATACAAGACTGACACCATCACCTACGCGTCGGTTGGCTCTGGTGCTGGTCGCAACAACTTTCTAAGCGGCAGCTACGATTTCGGAGCTAGCGACTCTCCATACGCTGCTACAGCCACAAAGCCGGCGAACTTCACTTACGTGCCACTAATTGGTGGCCCAATCGCAATCGTTTTCAACGTTGACGGCGTGAAGTCGCTCAACTTAACCGCAAAGGTTCTCGGCGGAATCATGAACGGGCGCTACAAGACCTGGAACGATGACGAGATTCAGAAGCTCAACCCAAAGGCCAAGCTGCCAAACTTGCCGATCAACGTGGTCTACAGGTCAGACACTTCGGGAACGACTCAGAACTTCGCGAACTTCCTTCGTGGTAACGGTGCTTCTGGTTGGAAAGACAACGGGGCTTGGAGTACCGCAAGTGGTCAGAGCGCGCCGGTAGGCAGTGGAGCTGCTAACTCTCAGCTTCTTGTGGCAAGCGTGCTTTCAACCAAGAACTCGATTGGTTACGCCGATCTTGCTGACGTTGCAGCAAAGGGTCTGCCATTCGCAGCGATTCGTAATCCACTCGGTGAGTTTGTGCGCCCATCTGTCAAGGCAGCTGCTGTGTTCCTAGGAACCCAGAAGGTTCTAGCTAACGGCATTCTAGACATCGACTACAAGAAGGCAGTTCGTGGGGGTTACAACAACTCGCTAGTTACCTATGCTTTGGCGCCGACCGCTGCAAAAGACCCAAAAAAGGGCGTTGCGATCAAGAAGTTCCTAACCTACGTAATCAACAGCTGCGCACCATCGCAGGGCCCCAAGCTCAACTACTCTCCGCTTTCAGCAGCGTTGAAGAAGAAGGCTCTCGAGCTAGTAGCAAAAGTAAAGTAATAGTCTGAGACGAAACTCTTGGGGTGCCGGTTAGCCGGCGCCCCAAGGGTTTTTCACCGAAAGGAAGAGCAGTTGAAGCGATCGCTTGGCGCAATTGGTTTGGTTCTAATTGGCAGCCTCACCCTAACCGCGTGTGATCCGCCAATGCCTCCAGAGGTGCTCGCTTCACTTGCCGAGCAGACCTATACCTGCGTCGAGGGTGATACTCAAGTGCACGCAATCGAAACCGTTGCAAGCGTGGCGGGCGATTGGCAAATGTCGGTTGAAGGCAACTGCCCTGGCATGACGATTACTCCGACAACTGAACTGACCGAGGCGGCCGAGCTTCAAATTTTTCGAGCCGACTCTTCAGCCACAGGAAACTCATACAGTGAAGTTCCTTTCGCCCTTGACGCCGTCGTGCTTGCTGTTTCGCTCACCGACATCACCAACGTAAACCTCTCGGCCGAAGCAATTGGCAAAATCTGGTCTGGTGAAATCACCAACTGGAGCGATGCCGAGCTGGCCAAGTTGAACCCAAACTTCGATCTACCCGATGTTGACATCTCTTTTGGTGTTGACAGCGAAGTAGGCGACACCAAATCATTTCTTGACTGGATGGCAAGACTTGCCGGAAAAGAGATTTCTCTAGAGGGTGGTTCGGGTAACCTCGAAGACTTTGCCGAGGGCAGTATCGTGCTCACAAAGTATTCAAAGGCAACCGAATTATTCGTAACGATGGCGGGAATAGTCACCGAAGAAGGTGGTGACGGTGTAATTCCAACAATGGAAACAGTGCTGACCGGTGCAACCATGTTTAAGACCAAGACCGACAACGGCAAAGTAATTCTCTCGTTTGATCCGAAGGCCAAGGCAATTGCTCCAGAGGGAATCGCGATCGCCCCTATGCCGTATCACGCCGTCACCTTGATCACACTCGCGCTTGTCGGAGAAGATTCTCTGAAGACCAGGGCGGCGGCGCGTTACCTGTTGAGGCAAGACAGCCAGGGCTCACTCGGGTTATCTTCGGTAATTGCCCTGCCTGAAATGCTTCGAGCGATCTCGCTGACCACGGTGTCTGTCGGTTTACCGCAGCCAACACTTGCACCTCAGTAGCGACTCAGCTCTGGCTTAGAGTTGAAGCGTGAACCCAACCAAAAACCGTGGAGTCGGTGCACTGCTTATAGCCGTGTATGCAGTTTTCGCGGTCTCGGCAACCGCGCGGGCTAGCTTTCAGTTGCTCACCAAGTTCGATGAAGCACCTCTTGCTTACACTCTTTCGGCTCTGGCCGCGGTTGTCTACATTGTTGCCACGATTGCGCTGGCCAGAAGCGATGACAGGTCGAAGGCTGTTGCTCGAGGGGCTGTGAAATTCGAACTCGCTGGTGTTCTGGTGGTCGGTAGCCTCAGTTTGATTTGGCCTGCGGCATTTGAACACCCGTCGGTTTGGTCGTGGTTTGGTTTGAATTACGCCTGCCTGCCTTTGGTGCTTCCTATCTTTGGGTTGCTGTGGCTAAACCGTCGGGCTGCGACAAATTAGAATTCAAGTCATGTTGCATTTCAAATCGCTTGCCGAGGTTCCAAAAGAGTTTTCGGCCAGCGCAATCACAATCGGCAAGTTTGATGCGCTGCATCTTGGGCACCAGCATCTGCTCTCAGAACTCAAGGCTGTTGCAGGCGAGAAAAGACTAACCTCGGTAGTGGTCACCTTCGATCGCCACCCCCTAAATGTCTTGCATCCCGGAAGCGCACCGCAATCGATTGTCGGTCAAGAGCAAAAAGTAGCGCACATGCAAGCTTTCGGTGTCGACGTACTAGTGACTCTCGAATTTGATGATCTGCTGGCAAAGCTCTCACCAGAAGACTTTGTTAGAACTGTTTTGGTTGAACGCCTTCACGCCAAGTTCGTCGTCGTCGGGCACGGATTTCGCTTCGGCGCAAACGGTGAGGGAGACTGCAGCTTGCTCGCTGAGCTCGCTCAGAAGTATGGTTTCGAATTCAGAGAGCTAGAGAAGCTTAAAGTCGATGGCGCTGTGGTTTCGGCTACGGGCGTGCGGCAGTTGCTCGATCGCGGTGATGTGGTTGGTGCCGCGAAGCTTTTAGGTCGTCCGCACGTCACCACAGGCGAAGTCGAGCACGGTCTCAAGATTGGCCGCACAATCGGCTTTCCAACGGCAAACATCTCGCGCGACTGCGAAGGCTACCTGCCGCTCGATGGCGTTTATGCCGGTTGGATGCACGTTGACGGCGAAAAGTTGCCAACCGCTATCTCGATTGGAATTAATGAAACATTCCAGGCGGTTCCTAGATTGGCCGAGGCTTTCGTGCTCGACCGCACCGACCTAGACCTCTACGGCAAGACAGTAGACCTCGAGTATGTGGGTTTCGTGCGACCTGCGGCCAAATTCAACGGGGTAGAAGACCTGGTCGAGGCGATCGAGCGCGATATCGCCAAAGTTAGAGACCTGCTCGGTATTGGGGCTGGCAACTAGCCAAATCTTGGTCTAGAGTAGTCAGGTTGCCGTGTATCGGCCGCGGATAAAGAGAGCCAAAACACCCAGTTTTCGGCGCCGCGCAGCTAGAACTGAAGGAGCAAAACTATGGCATTAGATGCAGCCGTAAAGACCGCGATTATCAATGAGTACGCAACTCACCCGGGCGACACTGGTTCTCCTGAGGTTCAGATTGCTGTTCTCAGCAAGCGAATCAAAGACCTAACCGAGCACCTAAAAGACCACAAGCACGACCACCACAGTCGTCGTGGCCTATTGATCTTGGTTGGTCAGCGTCGCCGCCTGCTTGGCTACCTGCAGAAGGTAGACATCGAGCGCTACCGTAACCTAATCGAAAGACTAGGGCTACGTCGCTAATCGCGTAAATCTTTCAAAAATCGCCCAGGGCATGCTCTGGGCGATTTTGCTTTCTCGAGACTCTAGGTAAATGTCGAGCTCGCTGGTAGCCTAGAACCAGAGCGCTACGGCATGTTTTTCTGATCTCCGGTTGAAGCTCTTGAGAACCAGTTGGTGCAAACCAAGGCTCAAGGTTTTTTACTGCAGATCAGTTACCGAAAATCTTCGGGGCATCCCTCAAAGTGTGGGCAAGTTAGCTTGCCATGGCGCTCTCGCACGCAAACGGTCATCCGTGACTTTAGCGTGCACGAGGATAAAGAGGAGGACCCGAGTGGGTCACGAAATAGAAACAATGAGCGGAACTCAATATGAGACCGCAGTTATCGACAACGGCAAGTATGGCAAGCGAACCATTCGCTTCGAAACCGGCCGTCTAGCTCAGCAGGCACAGGGTGCAGCGAGCGTTTACATCGACGAAGAGACCATGTTGTTCTCGGCTACCACTGCAAGCAAGCAGCCGAAAGACCAGTTTGACTTCTTTCCACTAACCATCGACGTTGAAGAGCGCATGTATGCGGCCGGCAAAATTCCGGGCAGCTTCTTTCGTCGTGAAGGTCGCCCAAGCACAGAGGCAATTCTTACCTGCCGCTTGATCGACCGCCCATTGCGCCCGTCATTCGTTGACGGCCTGCGCAACGAAATTCAGATCGTGGTTTCGGTTCTAGCAATCGAGCCAGACGAGATGTACGACGTTGTTGCAATCAACGCGGCATCGATGTCGACTCAGCTCGCCGGCTTGCCATTCTCTGGCCCAATCGGTGGAGTGCGTGTTGCACTTATCGACGGCCAGTGGGTTGCGTTTCCGAAGCACTCACAGCTCGAGCGCTCGGTATTCGACATGGTTGTTGCCGGTCGCGTAATCGTTGAGAACGGCGTCGAAGACGTTGCAATCATGATGGTTGAGGCCGAGGCTTCAGAGAACGCTTGGAACCTAATCAAGAACGAGGGCGCAACCGCACCTTCAGAGTCTGTGGTTTCAGAAGGGCTTGAGGCTGCAAAGCCATTCATCAAGGAGCTCGTTGCTGCTCAGTCACGTCTAGCAGCCAAGGCCGCAAAGCCAACTGCTGACTATCCAGTGTTCTTGCCTTACAGCGACGAGATGTATGACGCGGTTAACGCTGCTGCAGCCGACGAGCTTTCGAAGGTTTACCAGATCGCCGACAAGACCGCGCGCCAGGATGCCGACGACGTTCTCAAGGAAGCAACCAAGGCAAAGCTGGCAGCGCAGTTCGACGAGACCGTTATGGCTCAGTTCTCGGCTGCCTACAAGTCGGTTACCAAGAAGATTGTTCGCACCCGCGTGCTCAAAGAGGGCATTCGCATCGATGGTCGCGGCCTTCGCGACATCCGTGCAATCACCGCCGAGATTCACGTCGTTCCTCGCGTTCACGGTTCAGCAATTTTCGAACGTGGCGAGACCCAGATCATGGGTATCACCACTTTGAACATGTTGAAAATGGAGCAGCAGATTGACGCTCTAACGCCGGTAACCACCAAGCGCTACATGCACAACTACAACTTCCCGCCATACTCAACCGGCGAGACCGGTCGTGTTGGCACTCCGAAGCGTCGTGAAATTGGTC
>JACCEA010593815.1_pt1 | contig 11069 bp, 11 predicted proteins | sample 7449851 | NCBI WGS metagenome assembly JACCEA01 (sample SAMN15323453, study PRJNA562643) | freshwater metagenome | isolation source: river surface water | place: USA:Blue River Watershed | collected 2017-08-18 | reverse complement strand
TACAAGTCGTTCCGAATTTCAAACGCACACACAACATCCCCAAATCCCTCCCATGGCCTCGTGATGTCAGGCGTGACATTGAACGTGCCAGAACCTAGCAGTACCGGCGGCCCGGCTGCAAACGCGTCGCGTAGTTGTCTCGTATCGTCGCCGCCACTTGGCTTGACCATGATCCACGGCAAATCCCCCCGCCGAACATCCCCCAGCTTCGCCAGTGCTCCGTCCCAACTCATCCCAGCCTCCCGGTGCTCGTGGCGTTCGTTCCCGCCGTCCGTTGGAGCTTGATAGCGTAGACGTTGCCGCCGTGCGTGGTGCCGACGGTCGTCGTGCGGTCGTCGTCGCTGGACGATGCCGTGACGACGTGGGCGAACAGGAAGGGGCCGTCCTTGACAACCTGCTGCGTGACTGTGATGGATGCATCCCCGACCGCAGTGATCACCAGTTGACGATTGCGCAGGCCGTCGGTCGGGATGACTCGCTCGGTGCCGTCGTTCAGCGTGACGACAAGGGGCTCTTCGTCGAGGTTGACCGGATCCCCTCCCCCCGGCGGGCTGACTGTCGATGTGCCGGAGCCTTGTCCATAAGGAAGAAGTGCTCCATCTGGTCCGAGAATTGAAACATTCATGTTGTATTTGGCCTTTAGATAGTAAAATAAAAGGGCCTATGTACTAGTTTTCCTCTTGAAGGAGTTACTTTTTACATAGGCCCGAACGGGTTGCCCTATCACTAATTGTTATTTAAGCCGTTACGGCCTTCTTAGTCTGTTTTAGTGATAACTCAGCTGGAGTAGGTGGGTTAGCCGGTTTAGGACGCAGGTCAGGATTAACCGGGACTTTGTTTTCATCTACTTCCATATAATCATATGTCTGTCGTCTGAAACAATCGGTATCGTATTGAGAATGTGTTTCAATAACATTACCAGATAGAATACATTGAAAATAAGCCATAGTTAATCCTTATAAGATTAGGTAGCTAGTCGACCTACAAGGATCCTGTAAGTAGCCGAAGCTAGGTCAACAGCAGCACCTGAGTTATTTAACACTTTAACAGTTACCGTATTAGCGGCTGTTACGTCGGCTACTAGGGCCACACCAGCAGGAACCGCTACAGAAGCCGATACAGCCACCACGATATCGCCTAGAGCGACGCCAGGAACAGCGATAGTATCCGCAGCGGCAGCGCCGGTGGCTACCGATGGAGCATCCCATGTACCGCTAGCTGAGAACAGTTTTGAAAAATGATTGGTAACCGCATTTACTTCTACGCGAGTTACGACTGAAGTCATAGGCATATTTATATCTCCTTAATTAGCCCCAGCCGAAGCCAGGGCTTTATTCATTAGGCAGGAACAACCAGCGCGTAAGCAGCCGATAGAAGCTCAGGTTGAGCCGAAGCACCGACACGGATAGCTTTAACACCGTACAGCACATCAGAAACCATCAGGTCGCCAAGGTACTCTAGTTTGTTCTGAGTTTGGACACGGATTTCTTTCTGCATCGCGATAGCGAAGGCATCTTTATGACCGATCAGAACAACACGGTGGCTATTAGTTGTTGTATCTGCATTTGGAGATACGTAAACATCCATACCGTAAATATCACCAACCCGTCCGTTACGGATGGAGTTACCGTTTCCAGTTTCACCTACGAAAGATTGCTCAGTGAAACGCGCCAGGCCAAGAAGGGTATTCTTAGCGGCAGGAGGGATAACCATCCAACGTTGATCGTTAGGGATATCGTTATCGTCTAGACGCTGGACCGTTCTACGGATAGCAGCATCAGAAAGTGCGGTTTGGTTAGCACCGTTGTATGCCGTAGTACCATCACCACCGATGAAACCGTTAGCATAAGCTGTTGTACCGTTACCGTTGTTAGTGAAACGTCCTAGCTCGATAAGATCGGTATCAATCTTCTGAGACAGTTTGTAACCCGAATCTTCAGTGTAGAATTTACGGTATGAAGATAGGGCTTGTGTAGTCACGATGTCTTCAAATAGCTTGCTGTATTCGTAGTGACGATCAACAAGAATTTGGATTTCGCCAGAAGTATCGTACTGGATATTAACTTGAGTACGGGCTTGCTTTGCAGACACTACACCACGGCCAGGAACTGGTAGGTGAAGGGTATCGCCTTTCTTACCAACGAATGAATAAGAGCTAACCAGCGGCAGCATAACGTTTTTCCGCTTGAAGCTAGCTAGAGTTTCATTACTCCAAAGCTCAGGGATAAAGGTCGCTGCGCGAGTTACATCAATATTACCGGCCCCTAATGGACCTGTAGACATAGGCATTTATATTACTCCTTATTATTTTTATTATTGCTGGAGTAATGGACGTTAGTTTATCTAACCCGGCCCTCCGCATAAGCAGCTAGGATCTCAGGCTCTAAACGTTCATACTTAGCAGGATCAGAAATTTGAAGATTAATGATATCCTGTTTACGGTAAATCTTTTTACCCTGCTTAGAACTAGGTGAATTACCAGAATCTACTTTACCAGCTTGTTTAGACTCTTTTCGTTTAGAGTCTAATTCATCCTTGGTAGTACCTGATTCTAGTTCTGCTAGTTTTTTATCCCGTTTAAAGTTATCGAAAATCTCGATCGTCGTGTCTGCATCGAAGCTTTCAGAAGCTTTTTGTAATTGGGCTACTCGACGTGGATTTGCCGACAACCATTCACGGAATGAAGGGTCTGAGGTGATATCCTGCGGGTTTCCGTGTGCCTGTTGAAGCTGTCTAAAGGCTTCCGCCTTTCTCATTTCAGCTACAGTCATACGGGCCTCCACTACTGCTGGATGGCTCTCAATCTTTTTAGATACCGCTGCATCAGGATCAGCAAAAAAATCAACTTTACTTTCCTCGCTACTAACTACAGGCTGCTGCACCTGAGTAGTATTTAACTTGGCTGCCGCTGCTTCGGCCATCCGTCGAGCGAATCCAACTTCTTCGCTGTGTCTACGGATTAATTCTTCTGCATTTTGGTGCATCTTAATGATGTCTTTCTTTGATTTTCCTTTATAATGTGCAGGTAAATCAGTATCGTCATCATCTTTAGCAGTATCTACTGTTTTCTTAGTGGTGTCTTTATTATCAGCTACTCTTTCGTTATCTAATTCAGAAATAGCTGTAAATTCATCGCTAGGACTAGTAGTGTCAACGTCAAAAGGGAAAGCTTGGGGCATATCATTAACTCCTATTCGGTCCACTAAGGGGTTTGCCGATGCTACACTGTCCTTGAGTTATTCTGGATTATCAGTGTTTTTATTAAAAGCAGCTTTACTATGCAGTTTATCCCATTTTTGGGCTGCTGTAGGGAAGCTACCTGACCAGCCTTCTAATTTAATAGTCGGCGTTGAAATAATTCTACTACATAAGGATCCACAAAAAGGACAGATTTCTTCACTTGAACTTGAATTAGTGAATCTCTCGTGAATGTGGCCGTTAGAGCATTTAAACTCAATTAATTGTCTTGGCATCTAACTCATCCAACACATATTTAACCATTTCAGGGAATTGAATAAACCAATCAATATGTTCTACAATCCCTTTTTTGTAATGAAGCTGTTCTAGGGTCTGGAGTCTCCTAATATCTTCTTCATTCTTGCGAATAGTAATGAGCCTTTCTTTCATGATTTCCCACCCCGGATGGGTGAACCATTCATGCAATAGCTCATTCTCTTCTTTATCTGTCATATTTTACCTAGTTGGTACGTCCTGAGAGAATCGAACTCCCTTGGTACAGGGTAGAAGCCTGCTGCCTGATCCAATAGGCTAAGGACGTATAAAGAGGGTCACCCCGGTAGGACTCGCACCTACAACATCCTGGATCCAGATCCGGAACTCTACCAATTGAGCTACGGAGAGAATTTGAGGGTGCCGGAACCCCGAATCGAACGGAGAATTCTTTCTTACAAGGGAAGTGGTATAGCCATTTACCTACTCCGGCTTATAATGTTCTTTTTGCTACATAGTATATATTATACCATACTTTTACTAGTTTTTAATTCTCGATAGTAAAAATATTTTAAATGGTAGTTTCGCCATGTTTACACCTAGCATTCCGGTACCTCCGGTTAGAATTGAACTAACATAGGTGAATTATCGGTTCACTATTTTACCATTAAATTACAGAGGCATTGGTAGACTAGGAGAGAATCGAACTCTCTTTTCTGGCTTGAAGGGCCAGCCACGCAACCATTTGTTTCTAGTCCATTTGGCGGTGTTGATGGGACTCGAACCCACCTGAGTCTGCTAGACAGGCAGCTACCTTCCCCGAAGGTTACAACACCATAATTTGGTAGTGGGTGCTGGACTCGAACCAGCATCATTCATCTTGTAAGGATGATGGCTCACCTCTCACACCAACCCACTGTAATACGCCAACGGGGTAGGAGTCGAACCTACAACCTACGGTTTTGGAGACCGTTGCTCTGCCTGTTGAGCTACCCGAAGGATATTGGAGGAAGGTAATCGAATCGAACGATCGCCCATCTCTGAGCGGCGGAGGGTTCAAAGCTCGTTTACCGCCACGGTGCTACCTTCCATATTCTTTACTGGCAGGGGAAGTGGGATCGAACCACCATCTAGCAACTTCAAAGGCTGCTGCTTTACCATTAAGCTATCCCCATCATGTTGGTACGGGATACAGGACTCGAACCTGTAGGAAAACGGTTCTAAGCCGTTCGTGTCTACCTAATTTCACCAATCCCGCAAAAGTAGTCCTGCAACGTTTTATGGTACCCTTGGTAAGACTCGAACTTACAAGAATCACAGATTTTAAGTCTGCCGGCTGTACCAATTTACCATTTGATCACAAGGGCATTAATACGGTGGATTGTCTAGGAGTCGAACCGACGGCTTATGAGACCGTCACCTTCACCAACCCGCGATTGAGAGCATATTAACCGACTTAAACTGCTTTGTCAAGCACTTTTTGGCTGATTCTGCATCTGTTCCCTAGTGATTTGAAGGTTTCTAACAGAATCCCTCTCTTTCTGCTCAACACCAGCCCTCTTGATGTCAATATCCATCTCTTTCAAGGCTCTATCTGCTAGTTGTAGGCGTTGATCGAATTCGCTAGCTTCTTCAGAGTTGAAAGTCAGGCTAGAAATCATCTTAGTACGAACTTCTAGTTCTGCTAAGCGAGTATCTTCCTTAATTTCTGCTGTTTTTGCTTGATTTAGATTAATTTCAGCTTCGATCTTCTTCTTCTGAAGCAAGGTTACTTCATTTTCTAGCTTAATTTTCTCTTGTTCCCGCTTCTGAAGTTCTTCATTAGGCTTCATTTGGTTCTTTAGTTCAGTAATAAAGGCTTCTCTGTCTTGGAAACCACTATTTTCTACATATTTGATCATAGAAAGTGGTACTAGAGGGCTATTCGGACCTAAAGTAGACATAATTGCCATTAAATGCTGCTGTTCAAACTCTTTAGCAACTAAACCTAAGGTAGAAACAGGAATAAACTGATAGTCTTTAACTGGATATCTGTCTGGATCGTACTGCATATAACGCCATGCGGCCTTACGAATGAAAGGCATCAGGAAAGAATCTTGGAAAGACATTAGGGTACGTCTATGCTTCTTGATAATACCAGCCATGGCAAGGCTAATACCAGTATTCTGGCCGTTACCTGCGGCTGTTTCCCCAACCATACCAGCAGCATCTAGATTACCTACCGCCTGTAAGAACTTTCTTTCTAGAACTTGTGAAGTTTCCATCGAGATAGGACTTACTTCACCAAACTTCATTGGCTCCATAATCTCGGAAGGGCGTCCGTTAAGTTTGAATGACTTACCTGGGCGGATCTCAAAATTAAAGCCCCTAGGAAGCCTTGTAGCATCCAATCCCATCATAGGGGCTGCACACAGAGCCGCAGAGTCCATATGCATGCGTAGCTGGCCGTCAATGGCTCTTTGCATGTTCTCGCCCTTAGCCACTACGCCGCGGCCATGGAATAGGTTAGGAATCGTATCGCATCTGAAGACAACGATTGGTCTATCCTTCATCATGAAAGGATTAGGTGTAGCTTTAAGCAGTACACCGTCATTAGCAATAACTACAATCGCTTCTACGAGATCACCATATTCTTCTAACTGAGTCCCGTTATCGTCTACGCCTAAGGCTTCATCCAATTCTTTCTCTAGAGAGACACCTTCTTTATTAGTAGGGTCTTTAATCTTCTCTAGAAGCTCTCTAGGAACTAAACCGTAATAGGTAAGAATACTAATCTGGTTTTCTTTGTAGGGATAAGTAGATTGAGTAATAGATTCATCTTCAGTTACATCTGATGGACGGATATCTACGTCTCTATAAACCCCTTCACGCTGTCTTTTAATGACAATATGAGCGGAGACTCTAGATTCAATAGCTACTCCAAGAGAATCTTCAATATTGGATACTGAAGGATCGATAAGGAAATTCTTAGGATGGATTGGTTTTAATCGGACAGAGAATCTTTCCTTTGATTCTACACCACCAATAGATAAACCACCTTGTTTGTATGTAGCTGGCTTCTCGACAGTCTTATCGTCGATACAGATTTCACCGATACCTGTTCCATATACAGCACCGTAAGTAATGATATCGGAAATCGCTTCAGCTACGTGATCCTCTTTGAAATCTTCATCTAACTGCTTACGGATCTTTTCTACATCTAGTCCGTCTTCGTCTGAAAAGTTATTGTAGATATCAAAGAATTTACCTGAACCAAATACAGCTTCATTCATATCAGCTTGGAAGGATTCTACAGCTTGGGCTGTATCAGGGCTGATTAGCTGGCTTCTTTCAGAAGACCTTTGCTTATCCTGGGCTTGATAAATACCTAGCCATAGCCTTTCGTATAGATCCCACTTATCCCACCAGTTTTTACGTAGGTCTTCTTTCCATTTATTAGTGTGTCCGATGACGAAATCTACTAATTCTAGTTCCGGATCAGTTAGGTTTTGTTCTTTCATTTTAGTATCCGACTACCTCATCGTAGGTTTCGTAGGAATCATCTGAATCGTAATAGTCAGGCCCGAAAATAACGACCTGATCTAAGTAAGAAATAGCATCAATTAAATCATCATGGGTCTTAGGGTCAGGGAACTGTAGTAATTGGTCTTTTACCTTACTATTCCAACCAGCTTTATTGAATTTAATACGGCCATGCTCTAAACGACCTTGTAAGGACCAAACAATCCTTTCGGTTTTCTTTCTGTTACCGTGGGTTGTATCGATGATCTTTACGTGGTATCCGGATCTAATCTGTAGCTCTTGAAGGTAAGGGAGAACCGCATTCTTTAAGGAACCTTTCTCAATACCAATTACCTTACAACCAACAGACCGAGCAGCATTAAGGATCTTAACTGCTGTTTCCCTAACGTCCCATCTACCTGATTGGACATCCTTAATCCACCAGCCATCGTAGTTACACTTAGCGATACAAATAGCGTGTTCGTCTAGATTCGATTTCTTGTTTCCTAGTTGTTTGTCAACATCAGAGAAACCACAGAGATCGACGGTAATAAACCAATCGCCTTCTTCTGGTTCATGCTCGCTAACCTTAAACCATTCGGGCTTGAAGATATCGCTAGCCGATGCCTCGAAAGAGGCTTCAAACTCTTGTTTAAAGGCAAAGGTAGACATTGACTTAGCAGCAGCTTTGATTTCCTCGGGGTCAAGGAATGGATTATCAAAACTAGTAAAGTGCCAGGCTTCCCAGTCTTTATCGTCGCCTGATTCAGCGTACTGGAACAACTCATAGAAGTGGTTACGACCAGCAGGGGTACCGATAGCTAACATATCGCCTTTAGCATCCGCTAGCGTAGGTCTAAGAATCTGTTCCCATACGTCTGGCTTCATAGAAGCGTATTCGTCAATAACAACAAAGGATAGACCTACCCCCCTGAGAGTGTCGGGGCGATCGCTGCCTTTAAGGTGGATCTTACGGCCATTCATTAGCGTAATTACACCTGTATTCTCGTGGTATGCGACGGCAATGCCATCCGATAACGGAAGGATTTCCTTAAACACATGCCACGCTACATCTTTAGCTTGTTGGAAGGTAGGAGCGACATAGAATACATCCTTAATACCTCTCAGGGCGTATAGGACGCAAAGCCAGCAAGCTAAGTGGCTTTTGCCGAACCTTCTTCCAGCGGCTACTACCTTGAATCTTGCTTTTGATTGGTAGATTGCAAGCTGTGCTGGATGTAGAGAAACCTTTAATTCTTTACTCGTCATCTGGTTCTTGTTCTTCCATTTCAATGACTACATTTCTGTTATTGTTTTCTTCCGTAGCATTGACAATAGTTACTTGAACCATCGGTTTAGAATCCTTGACATCATTGAAGGCACTCATTGGGAGGATCCTATCAACACACATTTTTAGAGCGGCCATCTGTCCGTCATGCTCATCGTTCAAGGCGATACCAATTAACTTTTCAATGACCTTATTCCCTGTAGTCCCCATTAGCCTTTCTTTGAATTCTAGGATTCGTTGGGGACTTAGGTCTTTATTTCTTTTACGACCTACTTTTACTGAATCTCTACGCCTTTCAGCCATGGCAATCGCTGTAGTGCCCTTAGGACGCCCTCGCATTTTTTTAGGGGCCTCTTCATTTGACAATACCTCTACACCTTCTACATTGACAACTAGGCTTTCAGTGGACATATCTCTTTATATAGTTTAATAAGCTATCTATTCTGTTTATATAGATAATAAGTAAATGATAATAATAATAAATAAACCTTAAGTCTTCTTAAGTTACTTAAGTCTTCTTAAGTTACTTAAGTCTTCTTAAGTTACTTAAGTCTTCTTAAACTATTATACCATACTTTTACTACTTTCTTCGGAGCTATAGAGAAAATATTTTACTAACCCTTTATTACTAATCTATTAAACTAACCTTTATTTTAAGCCAATCTATTTAGATACAGCCTGTATGTTTGTGTGTCAATTAACTTACACCAAGTAATAACGTTTGAGACTGGACTTCGGTTGACAGGGTTTTCCCTAATTCCTTATACAATTTAGTTATAAGAGCAATTCTTTTTACTACTTTTTATTATATTTTTATTAGGCTTAAGGGGTATTTATCTAATTTTGCTTTCTGATATGTAATTAGTTTAGTGGGTATTTATCTAATTTTGCTTTCTGATATGTAATAGGGTTCCAAATTTTTATAAAGGCTGCTCAACCACTCATCCCCCCCTGTCTAAATTGTAACAAATTGTAATAAGTGTAACAAGATGTAATAATTGTAACAGATAATAATACTAATCATTCTCATTTGTATTTAGATTACCATAATTATATATTATAGTGTAACAAGATGTAACAAGCCAGGGATAAAGGTAACTAATTATATGAATTGTAATAGATTGTAACTGTATAATTGTGTAATAAAATGTAAGAGTACTGTATAAATTGTAAGAGTACTGTATAAATTGTAAGAAAATGTAAGAAAACGGCACCTATTTCATACTACTTTAAATTCATACTACTTTAAACCGACTTCAAACCTATTCCATACTACTTCAAACCTATTTCATACTACTTCAAACCTATTTCATACTACTTTAAACTCATACTGCGTATGCATTATAATACTAACCCCTAGATCTAATACAGACTTGACACAACCTGACAAACCTTTATACAATACATTAAATTACTTAAGTTTACTTAATATATAACATACTATTTATCTATCTATTACTTATAACTATATATAACCCTTTAAGCTACTAAGGTATTAAGATTAGTAGGTAATAAATAGACACTTAAATCACTTAGGGGATTGGTTATTTACTCGCTTATTGTCACTGTATGGGCTAGCCGGTTCCGTTCATCGTTAGCCATGCCCTTCAATGAAGACGTTAGGTTTATCGGCATATCCTGCGGTTCTGACTTAATTGACAATTGTTAACACACAAGCCTAACCATTCCTGTAGAATCTAGTTGTTGTCTCGATAAACCTAAAGGATCAAACCATGGATAAGCAAAAGGTATTTGATACGGTCTTGGGAGCTATGCGTAAGCAAGGGCAAAAGTCAGTCGATCATAATGGTAAGTGTAAATATCGCGGTATTGGCGGACTTAAGTGCGCTATCGGTCATCTTTTTCCTGATGAAATGTATACGCCAGATATGGAATATAAGGGAATCCACGGTCTACTTAGGAGGGCACCGAATGTTTTAAAGGCTATCGGGGTTAATTTTGATTCAGATGGAAAATCGCAACTGTTTTTCTTGCAAGAATTGCAAGATGGTCATGACTGTTATATGCCTGATTTTGTACTGTATCATGATATGACAAGGTATGAAAGGCGAATGGCTTATATTGCTGAAAGGTATTCATTGAAGTACGTTAAACCCTCGAACTAACGGGCATTAGGTAACAATCTTTTACACTTATCCCATTGCATAGGGTTAGTTTTTCGGGTCTAATCTAATAACGCCGCTACCCCTGTACTTAAACAAAATGAAAACCCACAAAAATCCCATGAAACTCAAAGCTGCAATCAACTGGATGCACGCCCGCAAAGCCATGAAACTGAAGCTTATCGTTGTGACCGATCCGAATCGCCCCGATTTCAAACAGGCTATCAAGATTGGAAGTGCCACTACCATCCAGCATCATTTTGACAATAATTTGTCTGCGCAAGATCGCACGGAAATGCAAATTATGGCCTATGATGGCGCTGTAGCTTTTGACGCTATCTATGCTGATAAAGGCACTGATAGCGATAGCTGGCAACCGCCTAGCAACAAAGAGGCAGCGCCTACGGCGGACACTGCTACTGATCTGGAAAAGGAAATCCAAGATCATATGGAAAAGGAAATCCAAGATCATATGGAAAAGGCAGACCAGCAGGAAACTGCGCCAGCCAAAAGAACCATCAAACAAGGCGAAGACACTCACCGCGTCACAGCAGGCGCGCAAGCTATTGCTGACATGCTTGAAGCAATGGTAAGTAAAGCCCTTGATGTTACTTCCCTGCGCGAGCTTGCGGAAGCAAAGATTAACGAAGCTGTAAATGGCCTGACGGTACCTACTACTATCGAAGTCAAGCCGAGTGTGGATGCCG
>JACCEA010935935.1_pt1 | contig 11070 bp, 9 predicted proteins | sample 7449851 | NCBI WGS metagenome assembly JACCEA01 (sample SAMN15323453, study PRJNA562643) | freshwater metagenome | isolation source: river surface water | place: USA:Blue River Watershed | collected 2017-08-18 | reverse complement strand
TGCCCCTTCATAGGGGGAGTCTCTAGGTCAGGTCACCCATGTCTGATTTAAGTCTTCAACTGCAGCAGGCCGCAAGCCAACTACCAGTTTCCAGTTACTTCGACGAGGCGCTGTTCCAGCGTGAACTCAAAACCCTCTTCGACCAGGGCCCACGTTACGTGGGTCATCGGCTCGCCGTGCCCAACGCAGGCGACTACTGCGCCCTGCCACAAGAAAAGGGCGGTCGCGCACTCGTGCACAACGCCCAGGGCCAGGTCGAGCTGATCTCCAACGTCTGCCGCCACCGCCAGGCTGTGATGCTGCAAGGCCGTGGCAACCTGCAACACCAGGCCAAAGGCCACGGCGCGGGCAACATCATCTGCCCCCTGCACCACTGGACCTATTCACCCAAGGGCCAATTGCTGGGTGCGCCGCATTTCGCACACGACCCCTGCCTGAACCTGAACAACTACAAGCTGCAGGAGTGGAATGGCCTGCTGTTTGAAGACAACGGCCGCGACATCGCAGCCGACCTGGCCGGCATGGGCCCGCGCGCGCAACTCAATTTCGAGGGCTATGCGCTCGACCGGGTGGAACTGCACGAGTGCAACTACAACTGGAAGACCTTCATCGAGGTCTATCTGGAGGACTACCACGTCGGCCCCTTCCACCCTGGCCTGGGCAACTTCGTGACCTGCGACGACCTGCGCTGGGAATTCAAGAAGCATTACTCGGTGCAAACCGTGGGCGTGGCGGGCACATTTGGCAAGCCCGGCTCGGACACCTACAAAAAATGGCACGAGGTGCTGCTGAAGTACCGCAACGGCCAATTGCCCGAGCGCGGCGCCATTTGGCTGACCTACTACCCGCACATCATGGTCGAGTGGTACCCGCATGTGCTCACGGTGTCGACCCTGCACCCGATCAGCCCCTGCAAGACGCTGAACATGGTGGAGTTTTACTACCCCGAAGAAATCGTGGCCTTTGAGCGCGAGTTCGTCGAAGCCCAGCAGGCCGCCTACATGGAGACCTGCATCGAAGACGACGAAATTGCCGAACGCATGGACGCGGGCCGCAAGGCCCTGCTGATGCGCGGCGACAACGAGGTCGGACCCTACCAAAGCCCCATGGAAGACGGCATGCAGCACTTCCACGAGTGGTACCGCCACCAGATGAACACCCTCTGAAGCCAAGGCGACGATGCAAGCCTCCTGGATGATCCTCGCATCCTTGTTCTTCTCGATGATGGGGGTTTGCATCAAATTCGCATCGGCCCACTTCCACACTTTCGAGTTGGTTTTTTTCCGGGGTCTGATCGGCGTCGTGTTCATGGCCAGCATCTGTCGCATGCAAGGCGTGTCCTTGCGCACCCCCATCCCCATGATGCATGTCTGGCGCTCGGTGGTGGGCGTGACCTCGCTGGCGGCATGGTTCTACGCCATTGGCCACCTGCCCCTGGCCACCGCCATGACGCTGAACTACATGAGCGGCATCTGGGTGGCGGTTTTTCTGGTGGGCGGCACGCTGGTCATGGGCCGGCTGCAAGACGCAACGAGGCAAGGCCCCATTGTGCTGACGGTGATCGCGGGTTTTGGTGGCGTCATCTTGCTGCTGCGCCCCACCATCGAACAGGACCAGTTGTTCGCTGGCATCGTCGGCCTGCTCTCGGGCCTGATCGCGGCTCTGGCCTACATCCAGGTGGCCGCCTTGGGGCGTCTCAACGAACCCGAAGCCCGCACCGTGTTTTATTTTTCGCTGGGCACCACCGTGGTGGGGGCCATGTTGATGCTGCTCACTGGCATGAGTCCATGGGTTTGGCCCAGCGTTTTGTGGCTGCTACCGGTGGGTCTGTTGGCGGCGCTGGGCCAGCTGTGCATGACCAAAGCCTACAGCCGCGGCTCCACCCTGGTGGTGGCCAACCTTCAATATTCGGGCATTGTGTTTGGCGCCTTGTTCGGCCTGCTGCTGTTTGGTGAACACATCACGCTCATGGGCTGGCTGGGCATGGCCCTGATCATGGCCAGCGGCATTGCATCCACCGTGCTGCGCAACCGCGCCCTGCCCCGCGCGCCCGCTGAAGACCACTGAATTTTTGGAGACACACCATGTACACCCTGCTGATCACCGCCCCCCAACTGCAAACCCTGCAACAACAAGGCACACCTTGCGCTGTGTTCGACTGCAGTTTTGACCTGATGAAGCCTGAGCTGGCGGGTGGTTTTTTCACTGCCGAGCGCATCGCTGGCGCACGGCCCGCCGACCTGGACAAGGACCTGAGCACGCACGAAGCGGGTCTGGCCGTCAATGGCGGACGCCACCCCTTGCCCCAACGCGAAGCCGTGGCCCGGTGGCTGGGCAGTCTGGGCGTGCACAACGGCATGCAGATCGTGGTGTACGACCGCAACAAAAGCCAATACTGCGGGCGTTTGTGGTGGATGCTCAAATGGCTGGGGCACGAGGCAGTGGCCGTGCTCGACGGCGGCTTGCAAGCCTGGAAAGAGGCCGGTGGAGCCACCGACTCGGGTCCCTTCACACGCCCTGCACCTGCGCTGTTCGAGCTGAAAGCGCCGTTGCGCCAGCTGGTGCATACCGACACCGTGGCCGCCCACTTGGGCCAGCCCGCACAAACCGTGGTCGATGCCCGTGCCGCAGCCCGTTACCGGGGTGACGTGGAGCCGCTGGACCCGGTGGCAGGCCACATTCCGGGCGCACTGAACCGGCCTTTTGGCGAGAACTTCACCGAAGACGGCCGATTCAAAAGCCCCGAGCAGCTGAAAGCCGAATGGACCGACGTCCTCGCTGGCCGCCCCGCCAGCAGCGTGGTGCACCACTGCGGCAGCGGCGTGACCGCCGTGCCCAACCTGTTGGCCATGGAACTGGCCGGCTTTGGCCCCACCGCGCTGTATGCCGGCAGCTGGAGCGAGTGGTGCCGCACCCCTGGCCTGCCCTGCGCCAAGGGCTGAACGCCCCGATCAGTGCTGGTGGCCCGCCAGGGTGCTGACGAGCACCACCATGCCCATGCCCACGCCCAGCCAGAAAATCTGTGACGCGGTTTCGCGGGCGGACAGGCGCTTTTGCAGCTGCGGGATCAAGTCGGCCAAGGCCACATAGACAAAGCTGCTGCTGGCCACCACCAGAAAATAAGGCAGCCAGTCGTGCAGCGCATCCACCAGCACATAGCCCACCGCGCCGCCAAAGGCCGTGATGGCCCCGGCCATCGACACCTTGACGATGGCCGCCTGGCGGCTGCTGCTGCCTTGGCGCAACACCGCCAGATCGCCCATGTGGTGCGGCACCTCGTGCGCCAACACCGCCAGGGCCGCGATCGCGCCCAGGCGCATGTCGGCCATGAAGGCCGAGGCAATCAAGATGCCATCGCCAAAGCAATGCACGCTGTCGCCCGCCAAGACGGCCCACTGACCACCCCGCACCTGCCCTGCGCCATGGCTAGGATGGCTGTGGCTGTGGCTGTGGCTGTGGCTGTGGCTGTGGCTGTGCTTGTGCGCTGTGTGGTCATGGCCTGACGCCTGAGCGTCACCGTGTCCATGGTGGTGACCGTGGCCGTGTTCGTGCCCGTGGTGCCAGAGTTCGGCTTTGTCGAGCAGAAAGAAGAACACCAAGCCCAGCAGCAAGGTCATGAACAAGGCATGCGCCCCGGCTTCGCTTTCAAACGCCTCGGGCAACAGGTGCAAAAACGATGTGGCCAGCAAGGCCCCTGCGGCCAGACTGAGCATGTGCTGGGTGTAGCGGCTGAGCACGCCAAAACTCAGCCAGGCCGCCAGCCAGACGCTGCCAATGCCCGCTACCAAAGTACCCAACAATATCGCCAATAAAGTCATCTTGAATCCAAGCGGTGCCCGGCACCCCAAAACAAACCGCCCCGAAGGGCGGCGCTTGCAATTTATGAATCACACGGGAGTGGGCCACGGCAGCCCCTTGCTCCCTTACACCCTGCATCTTATCAACCGTGTCAAGCGGGATGCCGCTGCCGGGCTCACCGACCAACCCGGCTTTGGGAACTGGAGGGGCTACACCCCAGTTGAAGGTCACAGTGGGGTTTGCGCATGGGGGTATTCCGGGTGCGGCGATTTAAACTGCCGCCATGTCTGACAACACTTGGCCTGTCTTGTATTCGTTTCGCCGCTGCCCTTACGCCATGCGCGCGCGCCTGGCGTTGCACGCCAGCGGCATTGCGGTCGAACACCGCGAGGTGGTTCTGAAAAACAAACCAGCCCATTTGCTGGCCCTCTCGCCCAAAGGCACGGTGCCGGTCTTGTGGCTGCCCAACGCCGAGGGCGGACAGGTGCTGGAACAAAGCCTGGACATCATGCTGTGGGCCCTGCGCCAGCACGACCCGCTGGGCTGGCTGCCTGCAACGGACACCGATATGGCCGATGCCCTGGCCCTGATTGCGCACAACGATGGGCCTTTCAAACAGCAACTGGACCGCTACAAATACCCCAACCGCTCAGGACTGGGCAGCGGTCTGGCCGACCGGGATGCGGGAGCAGTCTGGCTGCACACCCTCCATGCCCGCTTGCAGGCCCAAGCCTTTTTGGCAGGTGGTCAGTGGGGCTTGGCCGACGCCGCCATCGCCCCTTTTGTCCGCCAATACGCCCACACCGACCCCGCCTGGTTTGCGGCGCAGCCCTGGAAGGCTTTGGCGACTTGGCTGTCAGCCTTTGAGGGCTCCGCCCTGTTTGAAACCATCATGCACAAGCATGTGCCTTGGGAAGAGTCACATCCCGTCAACGTCGGGGCTAAAGCCACCGCTAGCCAAAGGCCCTAATCCGGTCGGAGCTTCAGCTCCGACAGGCGGCATCTGCTCAAGCAAGTAGCGTCAGTGCGCCTGTTCCCAGTTCGGCCCAAAGCCGACTTCGGCCAACAGTGGCACCTTCAAGTTCGCCACGCCCGCCATGATGCGCGGCACTTCGGTGCGCACCCACTCGACCTCTGATTCAGGCACCTCGAACACCAGTTCGTCGTGCACCTGCATGATGACCTTCGTGGCCTTGCCCTGTTCGTCCAGCGCCTTTTGCACCGCGACCATGCTCAGCTTGATCAGGTCGGCCGCCGTGCCCTGCATGGGTGCATTGATGGCGGCGCGCTCGGCCCCGGCGCGGCGTGGGCCGTTGGGGCTGTTGATCTCGGGCAGCATCAGGCGGCGACCAAACACCGTCTCCACATAGCCCTTGGCCTTGGCCTGTTCGCGGGTGTCGTCCATGTAACGTTTGACGCCCGCAAAGCGCTCGAAGTAGCGGGTGATGTAGTTTTTGGCCGCCGTGTTGTCGATGCCCAAGGCCTTGGCCAGACCAAACGCGCTCATGCCGTAAATCAGGCCGAAGTTGATGGTCTTGGCGTAACGGCGCTGCTCGCTGCTCACCGTGTCGGGCGTCGCGCCAAACACCTCGGCCGCCGTGGCTTTGTGCACGTCGAGCCCGTCGTGGAAGGCCTTGAGCAAGGCCGCGTCGTCGCTCAGGTGCGCCATGATGCGCAGCTCGATCTGGCTGTAATCGGCGCTCGCAATCACACAGCCTGCCGGGGCCACAAAGGCCTCGCGCACCTTGCGGCCCTCGGGTGTGCGCACCGGGATGTTTTGCAGGTTCGGCTCGTTGCTCGACAGGCGGCCTGTGACGGCCACCGCCTGCGAATAGTTGGTGTGCACACGCCCTGTGCGCGGCAAGGCCAGTTGCGCCAGCTTGTCGGTGTAAGTGCCTTTGAGCTTGCTCAGGCTGCGGTGCTCCAGGATGCGGGCGGGCAGCGGGTAGTCCTCGGCCAGTTTTTCCAGCACCTCTTCGTCGGTGCTGCGCGCGCCCGTGGCGGTTTTCTTGACCACGGGCAGGCCCAGCTTGTCAAAAAAGATCTCGCCCAGCTGCTTGGGGCTGGCCAGGTTGAAGGGCTGCCCGGCGATCTCGTAGGCTTCGGTTTCAAGCTCCACGATGCGCTCGCCCAGCGCCTGGCTTTGCGCGGCCAGCGTGGGCGCGTCGATCAGCACGCCGTTGCGCTCGATGCGGTACAGCGCTTCGCTGGTGGCGATCTCCAGCTCGTACACAAACTTGAGACCCGCGTGCGCCTCGATCTGCGGCCACAGGGCCAGGTGCACGTCCAGGCACTGGTCCGCGTCTTCGCACGAATAGTGCGCGGCCTTGTCCACATCCACCTGCGCAAACGGGATCTGGTGCGCCCCCTTGCCGCACAGGTCTTCGTAGGTCACGCCTTTGCGACCCAAATGGCGCTCGGCCAAGCTTGAAAGGCCGTGTGGCTTGTGCACTTCGAGCACATAGCTCTCCAGCATGGTGTCGTGGGCGTAGCCCTGCACCTCGATGCCGTGGTTGGCGAACACATGGCGGTCGTATTTGATGTTCTGGCCCAGCTTGGGGCGGGCCGGGTTTTCCAGCCAGGGCTTGAGCTTGGCCAGCACATCGGCCAGCGGCAGCTGCTCGGGCGCACCCGGGCCGTTGTGCGCCAGCGGGATGTAGGCCGCCTCGCCGGGCTTGACGCTCAGCGATATGCCCACAATCTCGGCCCGCATGGCGTCCAGCGAGGTCGTCTCGGTATCGATGGCGGTGAGCGGTGATTGTTCGATGCGGTCCAGCCATTGGTCGAACAGCGCCCAGTCGAGCACCGTGTCGTATTTCAAGTCGCCTTGCACCGCGCTGGCGGTTGTGTCCAATTCGGGCAATGCTGCGGGTTCTTCTTGAGCCGAGTCAAACAAATCACCCATGCCCGTGTCTTTGGGCTTGGCTGCTTTTTTCGCCACAGGCGCAGGCATGGCGCCGCCCAGCGACTGCACCAGCCCCTTGAAGCCATAGGTCTGGTAAAAATTCAGCAACTTGTCTTTGTCGGGCGCGTGCAGGTGCAGGCTGGCCAGCGACGGCAAGCCGGGCACCCAGCCGTTCAGGTCGCAGTCGGTTTTCATGGTCACCAGCGCCCGACCCTTGGGTAGCCAGTCCACGGCCTGGCGCAGGTTTTCGCCCGCCACGCCGTTGATCTCGTGGGCGTGCGCCATCAGGTTGTCGAGCGAGCCGTATTCCAGCAACCACTTGGCGGCGGTCTTGGGGCCAACCTTGTGCACGCCCGGCACGTTGTCCACCGGGTCGCCCACCAGGGTCTGGTAGTCGATCATCAGAGACGGCGGCACACCAAACTCTTCGGTCACGCCCGCCACATCGCGCACCTTGCCGTTCATGGTGTCGATGATGGTGATGTGTTCGTTGACCAGCTGGCTCAGGTCCTTGTCGCCGCTGGACACTGTGACCTCGATGCCCTGCTGGGCGGCGGTGTGGGCCAGCGTGGCAATCACGTCGTCGGCCTCGACGCCCGGCACGTCCAGCACCGTCCAGCCCATCAGGCGCACCAGTTCGTGGATCGGCTCGATTTGGCTGCGCAGGTCGTCGGGCATCGGGCTGCGGTTCGCTTTGTATTCGGGGTAGAGCTCGTCGCGAAAAGTCGGGCCCTTGGCGTCGAACACGCAAGCCGCATAGACGGCCGGCACATCCTTGCGCAGCCGCTCCATCATGTTGATCATGCCGCGGATCGCCCCGGTGGCGGGGCTGGTCGGGTCGCCCGGCACCGCCCGCAAATCGGGCATGGCGTGGAAGGCGCGGTACAGGTAGCTGGAGCCGTCGACCAGCAAGAGGGTCGGTTGGGATGTGTCGGGGGTGTTGTCGCTCATCCCCTGATTGTGTACCGGGTTCGGTCAAACATTCTCCAGCCCATTCTTTCAGATGGTGTGTTGGGTCTGCGCCGGGGCGATGCGGCAAAGCCAAGCGCCTCTGAGCCCCGGCGCAAGCCCATCACACCATCGCCCCCTACAATCCTATTTTTTGCCCACCCAAGCCAGCTCGCTCTGGCGCTTTGACCCTCTTCCCATGGCGGTATTCACCGAAGTCTCTGAAGCCCAGGCCAACGACCTGATGCAAGCCCTGAACCTGGGTCAGCTCACCGCCTTGCGCGGCATCGAAGGCGGCATTGAAAACACCAACTACTTCGCCTCGACAGACCAGGGCGAATATGTGCTCACCCTGTTCGAGCGCCTGACACACGAGCAGCTGCCGTTTTACTTGTTTCTGATGAAGCACCTGGCCAGCCGGGGCATCCCGGTGCCCGACCCCGCCGCCAACCGCGACGGCGATGTGCTGCACACCGTGAGCGGCAAACCGGCCGCCGTGGTCAACAAACTGGCGGGCAAGAGTCAGCTGCAACCCCAGGCCGTGCACTGCGCTGCCGTGGGCGACATGCTGGCCCGCATGCACCTGGCCGGCGCCGACTACAACCGCAGCCAGCCCAATTTGCGCGGCCTGCCCTGGTGGAACGAGACTGTGCCGGTGGTGCTGCCCCATCTGGATGAAGCCCAATCCGCCCTACTGCGCAGCGAACTGGCTTACCAAAACCACATCGCCGAGGGCGCCACTTATGCCGCCCTGCCCCGTGGCCCGGTGCATGCCGACCTGTTCCGCGACAACGTCATGTTTGATGGCGAGCAGCTCACGGGCTTTTTTGATTTTTACTTTGCAGGCGTGGACACCTGGCTGTTTGATCTGGCGGTCTGCCTGAACGACTGGTGCATCGATTTGCCCAGCGGCGTGCACGACGCCGAACGCGCCCAGGCCATGGTGCAGGCCTACAACCAGGTGCGCCCTTTGACAGCCGCCGAGCGCGAGCTGCTGCCTGCCCTTTTGCGCGCAGGGGCTTTGCGTTTCTGGATTTCACGGCTGTGGGACTACCATCTGCCCCGTGAAGCATCCATGCTCAAGCCCCACGACCCCACGCACTTTGAACGCGTGCTGCGTGGCCGGGTGAACCACCCTGTTGTTGCCTCTGCCCTCGTCTGACACCATGAATTTGCAAATTGTTCCGGCGCGCACTGGCCTGCATTGGGCCACTCAAGGCGTGCGCACGTTCTGGCGGCAACCGCTGGCCCTGACCGGCTTGTTTTTCCTGTTCATGGCCACGGTGTCGCTGGTGTCCATCGTGCCTTTCATCGGCAGTGCCTTGGCTCTGGTGCTGCTGCCAGCGCTGACGCTGGGCATGATGGCGGCCACCCAAACCACGCTGCAGGGCAAATTCCCCATGCCAAGCGTTTTGTTCACCGCGCTCAAGGCAGGCCCTCAGCGCAAAAGCATGCTCCACCTGGGGGGTTGGTATGCGGTGTTGTTTTTGGGCGTGATGGTGCTGTCCATGTTGGCCGACGGCGGCACCTTTGCCCAAGTCTATTTGGGTGGCAGCCCGATGACGCCCGAGGTGGTGAACACCCCATCGTTTCAGGCCGCTTTGTGGATTTCGATGGTGCTCTACATCCCGGTATCCATGATGTTTTGGCATGCACCCGCGCTGGTGCATTGGCATGGCCTGCCCGCCATGAAAGGCCTGTTTTTCAGCCTGGTCGCCTGCTGGCGAAACCTGAAGGCTTTTGCGGTCTACCTGTTGGTCTGGATCGGGATTTTCACCGGCTCGGGCATTGTGGCTTTGCTGATCGCCAGCATGCTGGGGGATCCTCAGTTGATGATGGCCGTCCTCATGCCCATGGCGATGATGGTGGCCGCGATGTTCTTCACGTCCATGCTGTTCACCGTGCAGGACTGTTTCCAGATCGCGCTGCCCGGGCTAGAGCCTCAGGCGTGAAGCGCACCCGGACGTTTGCGCCGCAAGCGGCCCACCGACGACAACCGACAGCCTCACACATCGGGGCCTTGGCCCCGGCACACGCGCCTCAATGGTGATGACCGTGCGCACCATGGGCATGCCGGTGCGTGATTTCTTCCGCAGAAGCTGCGCGCACCTCCAGCACCTTCAGCGTCAAGCTCAGGTGTTGCCCGGCCCAGGGGTGGTTGCCGTCCAGGATGACCTTGTCGCCCTTGATTTTCACCACATTGAACACCTGTTCGCGCCCGTCGGCTGTGCGACCGCGCAATTGACCGCCCACTTTCACACCCGGTGGAAATTCGCTTTTGGGGATGGTCTGCACCAACGCCTCATCGCGCTCACCAAAAGCATCGGCTGGGGTCAACTTCAAAGTGGTGGTAAACCCCACTTCCTGGCCTTCCAGCGCTTCTTCAATTTTGGGGAAAGTGTTGTCGTAGCCGCCATGCAGGTAAGAGGTGGGCTCTTGCGTCTTGTCCAGCAACTGGCCCTGCGCGTTCACCACTTTGTGGTGCATGGTGACAACGGTGTCTTGGGTGATTTTCATCAGGCGTTCTCAGATTTTCAGAAAAGAAGATTGTCGTTCAGTCTGGCATGCGCCAAGCGAGGCCCAGCGGGCTATCGCCAGCCGGGCGGGCGGGCGCCTACAAAAAAGGTATTTTGTAGGAACTTGCCTGCAAGCGATGGCCTACAGCCCCACACATCGGCTCAAACCACCGTGAGCTTGGCCACGCTCAGCGCCAGCCATTTGACGCCGTGGCGCGGAAAGTTGACCTGGGCGCGGGCATCCGCGCCCACGCCCTCCACCGCCAAGACTTTGCCCTCGCCAAACTTGGTGTGGAACACCTGTTTGCCAGCCGTGATGCCGTGCTCGGGCGCGGTTTTTTGCACCGGCACAGGCGGGCTTTTGTAGGTTTCGGTGCTCAAGCTGCTTTGGCCCCAGGCCGGACGGGCATGGCGGTTGAAACTGGGGGTTTGCGGCCAACCACCACCTGTCGCTCCTGAGCCCGCTGCGCCTGTGCTGCCCAGATTGGAAAAGCCCGCATTTTTGGGCGTGACCCACTTGAGGCATTCCTCAGGCAATTCGTCCAGAAAGCGGCTTTTCAGGTTGTAGCGGGTCTGCCCGTGCAGCATGCGGGTTTGCGAATGGCTCAGGTACAGGCGCTTGCGGGCACGGGTGATGGCCACGTACATCAGGCGGCGCTCTTCTTCCAGGCCGTCAAAATCGTTCATCGAGTTCTCATGCGGGAACAGGCCTTCTTCGAGGCCGGTGATGAACACCGCGTCGAACTCCAGGCCCTTGCTGGCGTGCACCGTCATCAGCTGCACCGCGTCTTCGCCCGCTTGCGCCTGGTTGTCACCAGCTTCGAGCGAAGCATGGGTGAGGAAGGCCGCCAAGGGGCTCATGATCACGCCGTCTTCGCTGAACTCGTCAATGGTGCCCAAGTC
>JACCEA011105261.1_pt1 | contig 11071 bp, 10 predicted proteins | sample 7449851 | NCBI WGS metagenome assembly JACCEA01 (sample SAMN15323453, study PRJNA562643) | freshwater metagenome | isolation source: river surface water | place: USA:Blue River Watershed | collected 2017-08-18 | reverse complement strand
GGCATCGACAAGCCCGACGTGCGCTTCGTCGCCCACCTGGACATGCCCAAGAACATCGAGGGCTACTACCAGGAGACGGGCCGCGCCGGCCGCGACGGCCTGCCCGCGGCTGCCTGGATGGCCTATGGCCTGCAGGACGTGGTGAACCAGCGCCGCATGATCGACGAAAGCCCCGCGGGCGAGGACTTCAAGCAGGTCATGCGCGGCAAGCTCGACGCCCTGCTGGCCCTGGCCGAGGCCACCGACTGCCGGCGCGTGCGCCTGCTCGGCTACTTCGGGGAGGAATCCAAACCCTGCGGCAACTGCGACAACTGCGTCCATCCGCCCAAGGTCTGGGACGGCACCGAGGCCGCGCGCATGCTGCTGTCCACCATCTACCGGGTACAGCAGCAAAGCGGCATCAGCTTCGGCGCGGGGCATGTGATGGACATCCTGCGCGGCAAGGCGACCGAGAAGGTCAAGCAGTTCGGGCACGAGCAGGTGTCCACCTTCGGCATCGGCGCGGCGTTCAGCGAGGCGCAGCTGCGCGGCGTGCTGCGCCAGCTCATTGCCACGGGCGCGCTGTCGGTGGACTCGCAGGCCTTCAACACCCTGCAGCTCACCGAGGGCTCACGCGCCGTGCTGCGCGGGGAGTTGCCGGTGATGCTGCGCGAGGCCATTGCCGCCGCACCCGCCAAGGGCAAGCGCGCGGCCTCGGCCAAGCCGGCGGCCGGCGCGCTGGTGGCCGGCCTCACCGAATCGGGGCAGGCCCGCTTCGCCGCCCTCAAGGCCTGGCGCGGCGAGGTGGCGCGCGCGCACAACCTGCCGGCGTATGTGGTGTTCCAGGACGCCACCCTCGCCGCCATCGCCGCGCAGGACCCGTCCAGCCTGGAGGACCTGCAGGGCATCAGCGGCATCGGCGCCAAGAAGCTCGAGGCCTACGGGCAGGAAGTGCTGCGGGTGGTGGCGGGCGTGCGCTGAAGTGCGCTGATGCGCGCTGATGCGTGCACCCGGCTCCCGGCCTTCGCCGGTGGACGGCCCCCTTACTCCTCCGGCGCCTCGCCCAAGCCTGCAAGCAGGTTCACCGCACAGGTGGCCGCCGTGGCAAAGGGCAGGCGCTGGCCGATCAGTGTGAACACCGGCTTGAGGGCCTGCAGCACTGCCTCCCGCGCGGTGGCCGGCATGCCGGGCTGGGCCAGCCAGGCCTGCAGCCCGCTGCCCACCGCCTTGAACTGGTCGGGATGGCGCAGCACCTGCACGATGCGGCGCAGGCCCAGGCGCAGCGAATCCTCGTCATCCTGAACGCCGCCAAGCGGCCGCACGCCCCACATCAGGCCCAGGGTGCCCGCCTCCACGGCTTGGGGGCGCAAGTCGCGCAGCGGGCGCACGAAGGCGTCCAGGCTGTCCCATCGCACGCGCGGCCCGGCGCCCCGGCTGCTGAGGCTCACGCAACGGACCGCCGTACCCACGGCCATCGACAGCCAGGGCCCCGTCTGCTCGGCGGCCGAGGCATGCATCAGGCGCTCGGCCACGTGGTCGATGAAGGCCTGGCGCGCCTGGCCTTCCAGCGGGCCGAACCAGGGTCCGAACACGGCCATCAGCATGTCCGTGGGCAGCCGGCTGCGGGCGGGCAGGCCGTCCAGCGCATGGCCGCCAGGGATGGCCTCGAGCACCGCATCCAGGTGGTCGAGCTGCTTGTGCAGCGACAGCGCAGTGCACAGGTCCCGCATGAGCTGCGAGAACAGCGAGCCGGCCACCGGGTGCTCGCGCTCGAGCCGGGCCAGCAGCTCATAACTGCGCACCAGCACCCGCAACGCCGCGTCCCGCACCGTCGGGCTCATGGGCGCTTTCCCATCGACCGTCAGGAAGCCCTGCTTGAGTTTTTCCAGTTCCTCGAGACCGGAAGGCCCCAGGCGCGCGGGCTCGCCGGGCTCGGGCGCGGCGGCTTCCAGGAAGGCCGCGATATCGCCGATGCGGCGGGTCATCCAGCCCTCGATCCGTGCCTGCGGCGACGGGACCATGGCGGCCCGTTCCCGCAGCTCGCGCGCTTCATCCGGCGGCGTGCCGCAGGACGTGTGTGACGTGGGCGTCAAGCGCCCGCCGCTGCCCGCCCCGCTGGAGGAACTGCCCGAAAAACCCGCGCTGGCCGTGCGCCCCACGATACCCAGTGAGACAGCCGGGGTGACCGCGGCCTTCAGGTCAGGCGACATCCCGCGCTTGAAATCGGGTGGGGCATCCCGCGCATCGACCACGCTCCAGCGCCTGGCGATGTGCGCCACCTTCTCCATTCGGCAATCTCCCCGTTGTGTTCCAAGTCGTTGCGGGCATTATTCAGCCGGAACACAGCTCATCCGATTGCCAGGGCTTGCAGTTTTCTGTGCATGAAATCACGACTTACTGGATCAGTTGGGCTGTCGATTTGTGACAATCGCGGCCATGACTGAAGCCACCACCCCCGCCAACCGCCCCGCGCTGCCCGACCACCTGTCCATCGACCCGCGCAGCCCGCACCATGTCGCCGCTGTCTTCGAGCACGACGTGGGCATCCGCTTCAACGGCAAGGAGCGCCACGACGTCGAGGAGTACTGCATCAGCGAAGGCTGGGTGAAGGTTCCCGCCGGCAAGACCCTGGACCGCAAGGGCCGGCCGCTGCTGATCAAGATCAAGGGCCAGGTGGAAGCGTTCTACCGCTGAGTTGCCCGGGCGGGAGGCCCGCGGCCGCCCCCGCCCTTTGCTTATCTTTACCCGGGCTTTGACCCGGGGACAACGTGGCCCATGCACCCTGCCCTACCATGACAAGGTGCTCGCCCCTACCTCGACACCCGTCCCCCCGCAGGCTGTGATCGGCCCCGGCAGGCACCGCCTGCTGGCGGGCCGCCTTGGGCTGACGTCCGCCCTGGTCGCAGCGGCCCTGACGGCCGGTTGCGCCACGCGGCCGGCCGCGCCGCTGGCGGATGCCCTGCCTGCCACGCCCGCCGCCTGGACCCAGCCCGTACCCTCGGGCAGCGCCGACCTGGCGTCCTGGTGGCGCGTGTTCGATGACCCGGTGCTCACGGGCCTCATCGCCGATGCGATGGCCGCCAACACCGACATCGCCGTGGCCACTGCCAACCTGCGCCAGGCCCGCGCCGCGCGCGAGCAGGCCGCGGGCGCCCTGTGGCCCAGCCTGGGGGCGGGCGTGAATGCCCGGCGCGGGCGCAGCGCCAGCGACGTGGAGACGAACACCGTCACCGGCTCGCTGGACGCCGCCTGGGAGCTGGACCTCTTTGGCGCCAGCCGCGCCGGCGTGTCGGCCCAGGGGGCGCTGGAGCGGGCCAGTGCGGCCACCCTGGCCGCCACCCGGGTCTCGGTCGCCGCCGAAGTGGCCCTGGCCTACGTGGACCTGCGCGCCGCCCAGGCCCGCGAGGCCGTGGCCCGGGCCAACCTCGCCAGCCAGGAAGAAACCCTGCAGATCACCCGCTGGCGGGTGCAGGCGGGGCTGGCCAATGGCATCGAAGCCGAACAGGCGAACACGGCCGCCGAGCAGACACGCGCCCAGGTGCCCAACCTGGCGAAGGCGGCGAGCCAGTCGGCGCATGCGCTGGCCGTGCTGACGGGACGCACGCCGGAGGCCTTGCTCAAGGCCCTGGCCCCGCCAATGACTGGTGCCAGTGCTTCACTCCCTGCCTCGGCCACCCCACCGCCGCCCGCCGCGCCGCTGCCCGCCACGCAGCCAGCGGACCGTGCATACCGTGCGATTCCCCAGGCGGGCGAACAACTGGCCGTCGCCATTCCCGCCCAGGTGCTGCGCCAGCGCCCCGACGTGGCGGCCAGCGAGGCCCGGCTGCGCGCCGCCGCCGACAAGGTGGCCCAGGCCGATGCCGCGCGCCTGCCGAGCCTGAACCTCAGCGCGACGCTGGCATGGACGGGGGCCACCCTGGGCACTGCGGGCGGCGCCGCCGCGGCGCAGACCCTCATCGCCAGCCTCAGCCAGCCGATCTTCCAGGGCGGCGCGCTGCAGGCGGCGGTGGCCGGGCGCGAGGCCGAGTTCACCGCGGCGCAGGCCAGCTACCGCGCGCAGGTGCTGCAGGCCCTGAAGGACGTGGAAGACGCCCTGGCCGGCCTGGCCGCCGCGCGCGAGCGCCTGGCCACGCTGCAACGCGCCGGCGAATCGGCGGCCAACGCCAGCCTGCTGGCCACGCAGCGCCATGCGGCCGGCCTCATCGACTTCACCACCGTGCTGGACACCCAGCGCACCCTGCTCAATGTGCAGGACGGCATCGCCAGCGCCCGCGCCGAACTCGCCTCGGCCCAGGTGCGCCTGTACAAGGCGCTGGGCGGCGGCTGGACCGCGACCCTTGCGGAGACCCGCCCTTGAACGACCCCACCTTGCCCCCGGCTTCGGGCACACCGTCCACCTCGAACGCCACCCCGGCTCCGCCGGCCGCCCCCGGGCCCTCGCCCTCCGTCCAGTCCCTGCTCGCGCAAGCCAGCCCGAAGGCCGCCCGGCGCCGCCGACTCACCGCGCTGGCGGTGGGCCTGGCCCTGGCTGGCGGTGCGGCCTGGTGGATGATGCGGCCCGCCGCGCCGGTGCAGCCGACGTATGTCACCGAACCCGTCTCGCGCGGCGACCTCGTGGTCAAGGTCACGGCCAACGGCACGCTGCAACCCACCACCAAGGTGGACATCGGCAGCGAGTTGTCCGGCACCGTGGCCCGGGTCCTGGTCGACGTGAACGACCGCGTGAAGAAGGGCCAGGTCCTCGCCGAGCTGGACACCAGCAAGCTGCAGGACCAGGCGGCCCGCTCGCGCGCCGCGCTGCAGGTGGCGCAGGCCAGCGCGCAGCAGGCCGAGGCCACCGTGCAGGAAGCTGCCGGCAACCTGCGCCGGCTGGAGGAGGTGCACCGCCTGAGCGGCGGCAAGGTGCCTTCGCAGGCGGAGCTGGCCACCGCCCAGGCGGCACTGGCCCGGGCGCAGGCCCAGGCGGCCAGCGCGCAGGCGAGCATCGCCGATGCGCGCGCCGCCGCGAGCGTGGATGCGACCAACCTGCGCAAGGCCTCCATCCGCTCGCCCATCGACGGCGTGGTGCTCGCGCGCGCGGTGGAGCCGGGCAACGCGGTGGCCGCTTCGCTGCAAGCCGTCACGCTGTTCACGCTGGCCGAGGACCTCACCCGCATGAAGCTCGCCGTCAACGTGGACGAAGCCGACGTGGGCCTGGTCCAGGCGGGCCAGAAGGCCACCTTCACCGTCAGCGCCTACCCCAACCGCGAATACCCCGCCAGCATCCGCCGCGTGAACTACGGCTCCACCACCAAGGACAACGTGGTCACCTATGTCGCCGAGTTGGAAGTCGCCAATGCGGACCTGAGCCTGCGCCCCGGCATGACGGCCACCGCCGGCATCCGCGCGGCGGAGCGGCAGCAGGTGCTGCTGGTGCCCAACGCGGCGCTGCGTTACCGCCCCAGCGCGCCGCCGGCCGCGGCGTCGGGCGGCAGCCTGGTGTCCAAGCTGATGCCCAGCGTGCCACGCCAGCCCAAGCGCGCGGGCACGTCCTCCACCGCGGGCGCGCGGCAGGTCTACGTGCTGGAGAACGGCCAGCCCAAACTGGTGCCGGTGCGCACGGGCCTGTCGGACGGCCGCATGACGGAGGTGACCAGCGACGCGCTGGAGGCGGGCGCGTCCGTCATCACTGAACAGCGCAGCGGCGCAGGTTCGCGGTGAACGGCCCGCCCCTGATCCGCCTGCGCGGCATCACCCGCACCTACGGCGAAGGCCAGGCCACGGTGCATGCGCTGCGCGGCGTGGACCTGGACATCCGCCGCGGCGAATTCGTCGCCATCATGGGGCCCAGCGGCTCGGGCAAGTCCACCTGCATGAACATGCTGGGCTGCCTGGACTCGCCCACCAGCGGGGAGTACCTGTTCGACGGAATGCCCGTGCACACCATGACGCGCGACCAGCGCGCGCTGCTGCGGCGCGCCCACCTGGGCTTCGTGTTCCAGGGCTTCAACCTGCTGCCCCGCACCTCGGCGCAGGAGAACGTGGAACTGCCCTTGCTCTATCGCGGGGAAAGCGCGGCCCGGCGCCATGCGGCCGCCCGCGAGGCGCTGGCGGCGGTGGGCCTGGCGGGACGCGAGAAGCACACGCCCGCGGAGCTGTCCGGCGGGCAGCAGCAGCGCGTGGCGATCGCCCGCGCGCTGGTGACGAACCCCAGCGTGCTCCTGGCCGACGAGCCCACCGGCAACCTGGACAGCCAGCGTGGTCGGGAGGTGATGGAGCTGCTGGCCTCGCTGAACGCGCAGCGCGGCATCACCATCCTCATGGTCACGCACGAGGCCGACATGGCGGCCTATGCGCACCGCGTGGTGCGCTTCATGGACGGCGTGATCGCCAGCGACGAACCGAACACCTCGGCGGCCCATGCGGCCGTCTTGGCCAGGCAGGAGGCCTGACATGTGGTGGAACACCCTGCTGCTGTCCCTGCGCGAGATCCGCCGCAACCTGCTGCGCTCCTTCCTCACGGTGCTGGGCATCGTGATCGGGGTGGCGGCGGTCATCACCATGGTCACGCTGGGCAATGGCGCCACGCGGGCCGTGTCCGACCAGATCGCCAGCCTGGGCAACAACCTGCTGATGATCCGTCCCGGCCAGCGCCTGGGCCCGGCCAGTGACTCGGCCGGATCGGGACCGTTCAAGGAGGCCGATGCCGTGGCCCTGGCCGCGCAGGTGGGCGGCATCCGCGCCGTCGCGCCCTCGCAGGGGGCGGGGGCCACGGCCGTCTACGGCGGGCGCAACTGGGGCACGCAGGTCACGGGCTCCACGCTGGACTACTTCATCACCAACAACCGGCGCGTCGCGGCGGGCCGCCTGTTCACCGAGGCCGAGGAGCGCGCGGGCGCCTCCGTGTGCCTCATCGGCGCCACCTTGCAGCGCGAGCTGTTCGGCCCGCAGGATCCGCTGGGCGCGCAGCTGCGCGTGCGGCAGTTCTCGTGCGAGGTGATCGGCGTGCTGGCGGCCAAGGGCCAGTCGGGCATGGGCGCGGACCAGGACGACCTGATCGTGATGCCCCTGCACACGGTGCAGCGGCGCATGACGGGCAACCAGAACGTCAGCACCCTGCTCGTGTCGGTGCGCGACGAGGCGGACCCGGCGCAGGTCACGGGCGCGATCCGGCAGGTGCTGCGCGAGCGGCGCAAGCTCAGTGATGGCGACGAGGACAACTTCGTCATCATCGACACGCGGCAGATCGCGGAGACCATGTCCGGCACCACCAAGGTCATGACGGCGCTGCTCGGCGCAGTCGCCGCCGTAAGCCTGCTGGTGGGCGGCATCGGCATCATGAACATCATGCTGGTGAGCGTGACCGAGCGCACCCGCGAGATCGGCGTGCGCCTGGCCATCGGCGCGCTGGAGAAGGAGGTGCTGCTGCAGTTCCTGATCGAGGCGGTGGTGCTGTCGTCGATCGGCGGGCTGGTGGGCATCGTGCTGGCGATCCTGGCCTCCACGGGGCTGGCCAGTGCGATGAACGTGCCGCTACAGTTCGACCCACAGGTGATCGCGCTGTCCTTCGGCTTCTCGGCGGCGATCGGGGTGGTGTTCGGCTTCTTCCCGGCAAGGCGGGCCGCGCAGCTGGACCCGATCGAGGCGCTGCGGCACGAGTGAGGCCGAACCTGTCAGGTGCGAATCAATAACTCATTGATTTTTAATGTTTTTCACAGTAAATTGTGATTTCTTTGATTTACTGGGAAAAGCTTGTACCGCCTGATCGACCTCGAGGAAAGCCAGCTTCGTGAGCTGGTGAACGCCCGCTCCACCTGGCGGGCGTACGGCGATGCGCGCCGTGAGGCGCTCCAGGTCAAGGGATCGATGGTCTGGAAAGAGGTGGCCGGGCACACCTACCTGGTGCGCCGCTCCACCACCGGTGCCCAGAAGTCCCTGGGTCCGCGCAGTCCCGAGACCGCAGCCATGCATGCCCGGTTCCAGGAGCGCAAGGAACGCTCGCAAGCCCGCCTGAAGGCCATGCGGCAGCGACTGGACGAACAGCGAAAGCTCAATCGCCTGTACCGCGTGGGCCGCACCCCTGCCATCGTGGTGCGGATCCTGGCGGCGCTGGAGGCGGCGGAACTGGCCGACAAGTTCATGGTGATCGGCACGCACGCCATGTACGCCTACGAGACGGCGTCGGGCGTTCTGGTGGACAGCGGCGCCCTCGCCACGCGGGACCTGGACTTGTTGTTCGATGTGCGCCAACGCGTGGCGTTTGCCACCACCCTGGCGCGCAGCGAGAGCCGGTCCCTGGTCAACGTGCTTCGCAAGGCCGACCCGAGCTTTCGCGTCATGCCGCAGCAGTTGCAAACGGCCGTCAACGACGAAGGCTTTGAAGTCGACATCATCCGGCGGCAAGCGACGGCGGGCGACCCCCACCCGTTGCGCATGTCCGATGACGAGGATGATTTCTGGGCCGCCCAGATCGACCAGGGCGAGAAGATCGCCAGCGGCCGCAGGTTCGAGCACCTGGTGGTGGCCGCCAACGGGGAGATGGCGTCCATGCGAACGCTCCACCCGCTGGACTTCATCCGCCTGAAGCTGGCGCTGGCGCGCCGGCCAGGCCGGGACCCGCAGAAGGCACCGAAGGACAAGCTGCAGGCACAGGTGACGCAACAACTTTGGGACGACTACCTGCGCCTGCTGGAGCCCGCTACTTCTTCTGCGCCGCCTGCACCCGGTAAGGCCCATCCGGAATAGCGCCAGGCCCCAGGATGAACACCTGCTGGTTGGCCTGGCGGGTCAGCGGCATGTAGTTGGGCGCTGCACGCGTGATGGCCGCGGAGATCACCTGCGAGATCAAGGCCGCCATCGGGCTCGCCCCGGAGTTGTTGTTGCTGTCCGGCTGGTAGCGCATCTGCTTTTGCTCCTTCCAGAGTTCCACGCCGTCCTTGCCCACCATCCGGTAGTCGAAGTCCACGGTCACAGTGGTCGTGATCAGCGCGAACTGCGCGTCCCAGCGGTTGATGCGCACGTACAGCACGGCGTCGGCGCCGAACAGCTTGGCCAATTGCTCCGGTGGCTGCTCATGGATCTTCTCGCCTTCGTAGAAGCCCTCCTGCTCCAGCACCACCTTGGCGGTGTTGACCGGGAACACGTAGTAGCCCTTCTCGGCCAGTGGCACGGGCAAGGTGCTGAGCACGTAGTTGGGGGCATCGACATCCAGTGACCGGTTCACCACCGGCACCACCAGGATGGAGCGCGGCTTGGCCGCATGGAAGGCGCCGAAATCGCGCGGTTGCTGGGTGGCACAGCCTGCCAGGAACAGGCTGGCCAACAGGCCGAGGCACATCAGGAATCGTCGGGTCATTGGGCGGCCTCCTGCGCGGTCATGGGACGGGACTTGTCGGCCGCGGCCTGGGCCTCCAGACGCTCCAGGTTCTGGACCATGGCGGCCATGAATTGCTGGCTCTCGGGCCACGCCTGGCGCTCGCGCTGGTACCAGCCGATGGCCTGCTGCCGGCGGCCGGCCTGCAGGTACAGCGTGCCCACTTCGGCGTACAGGCCGGGCGCGACCTTCTGGCCGGCCTGCTCCATGGCCTGGATGTGGGCCTCGAGCTTCAGGCGCAGGGCCTCGGCCTTGGTGGCGTCCTTGTACGCGGCGTAGAGGCTGTCCTCATAGCCGCCCCATTGGTACAGGTTGTTGGTGGCACAGCCCGCGAGCACCAGCGAGGCGGCGAGGGCCAGGGTCAACTTCATCATGCGTTGCGTCCTTTCACTTCAACACGAAGGTCTTGTTCACGCCGTCGCCGACGTAGAACCGCTCGCTCAGGACGCTGCGGCCGCCCAGCGTCACCTCCAGGTCGTGCGTGCCGGGCAGCACACGCAAGGAAGCCACGCCCGCCACATAGCGGCTGGCCTCGCCCATCGCCAGGCCGTCGACCACCACCTGCGCCGCACCCATCGCCGGGTCGGCCAGCTGGAAACTCAGTTGCGGCCGCACATCGGCCACGCCCTGCTTCTCGGTGGGCATCTGGGTGCAGCCGGTGCCCAGCGCAGCGATCGACAGGGAGAGCGCCAGGAGGGCGCTGCCAGTGAGCTTGTTCATTGCAGTCCCTCCGGGGCGCGGACGACGAGTTGCTGGATCGGGTGGCCGTCGGTGGCGCTGGAGACGACCGCCGCCACCGCGCCCTCATTGAGCTCGGAGTCGCCGAACAGCGCCTCCACGCGCAGGCGCGCCACGGGGCGGCCCGGCAGCGTCACGAAAGCGCCGGTCTGCGGCGACTTGATCCGCTCGCCCTGGGTCTGCACCTCCAGCTCCATGCCGGGCCGCAGGCCCTGCGCCTTGCCGCCGCTGAGGAACACACGGCCAGGCTCGGTCTTGAGGATCACGGTCTGCCACGGTCGGCTGCGGAAATCCGCCGCCAGGCGGCTCACGGCCTCGGACACCGCCTGCCGGATCGCCGCGTCATTGAGCGTGCCGTCATACGCCGCCTGGGATCCGAAGCCGAAGGTCGAAGCCGTCTCGGTGGACGCTTCGCCCGCGCCCGAGGTGGCGAACAGCACCTGCGCCGTGGTGGTGTCCACCACGCGCATGTCCACCTTCGCAAACGCCACCTGGCGCTTGCTGGCCGAGATGAAGCCCGTGGCACCCACCGTCTTGCGGCCGAACTCGGTGAGCGAACCCACCAGCAGCGCATCCACGCCGATCAGGTTCAGCCGGGTATCGGCCAGCTTGCTCTCGGCTTCGACCTTGCCGATGTCCGGCCGCTCGAAAACGAGAAAGGCACCCGACTCGGTCAGCGCCTTGCTCATCAGGTCAGTCACCTGCTTGCCCAACGGGTCGCCGCTGTTGTCACGCAACAGGGACTGGCCGTAGCTGGTCTCGTTGGTGATGCGGCCCAGGGCGATCTTGCGCTTGAGGGCCGGCTTCTTCGGCGCCTGGGCCAGGGCGGCTTGCTGCGCGGCACGCTGGTCGGCGGCGGAGGGGGGTGCCTCCTGTGGCGTGATGGGCGGGGTCTGGATGGCACAGCCGCCGAGCCAGGTGGGGGCGGCGGCGAGGGCCAGGAGATGTCTTCGTTGGAGTGTCATGGGGTTAGGGTGAAAAGGTCGCACGACGGGCCCCGGG
>JACCEA012489447.1_pt1 | contig 11072 bp, 8 predicted proteins | sample 7449851 | NCBI WGS metagenome assembly JACCEA01 (sample SAMN15323453, study PRJNA562643) | freshwater metagenome | isolation source: river surface water | place: USA:Blue River Watershed | collected 2017-08-18 | reverse complement strand
GTTAGAAATACTACATTTGGACTTTCGTTGGAGATATTTCCGAGCGTAGCCACGCATTGTTGCAAGTGATTAAAATAAGGGGCTAAACGGCTTCGATAGATATTTTTATTCAATTCTGGAAAAACCTTAGCCATGACTGTCCTATTTTCAAGGGCATATCCCGAGCCAGACGGAGACTGCGTGCGATTGTCCAAGAGCCACATTTTTCCGTCAGGGCCTCTCGCCATGTCACAAGCATACAAAGGCAATTGATTAGAAGACCTCAACTTAATATCTGTGCAAGGGAGCAAATATCCCGCATTATCAAACACCAATTCTGGAGGGATGATTCCCTCTTTTATTAATGTTTGGGGACCATAAATATCTTGATAGATTAAGTCCAATAAATTTGCTCGTTGTTTTAGGCCTTTTTCGATGCTTTGCCATTCTTTTTGATGAATCAAGAATGGGATGGGGTCTAATTTCCAAGCACGATTACTTTCGTTGTTATTATCATAAACATTGTAAGTAACCCCATTTTCTCTAAGCTGATTGATAATTTCTTCATTTCTTTGTTCCAATTCTTGCATTCCGACGGTTTCGAGTGTATCGAACAAATGTTTCCAATAAGGTTTTACTTGTCCATTCGAGTCTAACACTTCATCGTAAGAATTAATTTTCTTGGTATATTGTTCCAATAAGCTTAAGGATATATCTTTTGTCATCTTTTAATTGATTCGGGCTGAACACAAATAAAGGCTTTTTTCCTAAAAAAACAAAGATGTATCTAAAATTTGGGGAAAATTCGAGAAAATCATTATAAAATTTGGAAGGAATCAAAGGAAGAAGGAAGATTTATGATGGGTATCAATCGTTGATACGAGTAAGAAATGATTTTAGGGAACGAAAAAATACCGTTCCCTAAAATGAATATTTTATCAAGATTCCTGTAAATTTTCTAAATTCAGAGGAAGTTTTCTCATTCTTTTGCCCGTTGCGGCGAATATTGCATTTCCAAGAGCTGGAGCAATAGGCGGAAGCCCGGGTTCGCCTACCCCTCCTGGCACTGCTCCGCTATCCACAATATGAACTTGCATTTTAGGAGCTTCGTTGATTCGCATCAAATTGTATTGATGATAATTGTTTTGGTCGGCGACTCCGTTGGTAAAAGTTATCCCATTTTTGATGGCAGCCGTCAATCCCATGATAATATTTCCTTCGGTTTGAGCCTTTACATTATCTGGATTTACATAATGTCCGCAATCAATCACCGAAACGACCGACTCGATGCTTACCCCTCCCGATGCGTTTTTCTTCACTTTTATACAACTTGCCGAAATACTTCCGAATGATTTGAAAATGGCAATGCCTTTTCCTTCTCCTTCTGGTAGTTTTTCTTTCCAATTAGATTTTTCTGCTAATACCTCCAAAACTTTTCTAATTCTATCGTCTTGCACCAATTCAATTCGAGCTTGAAGAGGGTCTTTTCCTGCCAAATGTGCCAATTCATCCATGAAACACTCTTGTCCCCACGCCGCATTGGAAGCATACACAGAACGCCACCAAACTATCGGAATTTGTGTTTTTACATTTGTCCAACTTACTTTAGAAGCCGAACCAAACCGATATTTATTATTTTCAGTCGAAATTTCTTCCGATACCCAAGGGTCTGCTTCATCAGCCTTCAATCCACCAAATACTTGCCCCATAATAGACTCCCCGATGACATGGTGATGATAACCTGCAATTTTTCCATTTTCCACAAATCCCTGCAAAGCACTCAACATTCCTGGTCGGTATGGCCCTTGGCTAATGTCATCTTCCCGTGTCCAAACAACTTTGACAGGTTTTTTCAATGTTTTGGACAAATGACAAGCCTCCAGAAGGAAATCATGGTAAGCCTTTCGACCAAAAGCCCCACCCAAAAGTGCCACATTGATTTTAACTTGTTCCGGTTTTATATTCAAATAGCTACAAACATCTCTTAAAGCCCAATCTGGTCCTTGAACAGGAGCCCAAATTTCGACAGTACCATCTTCTTTTACATGAACAACAGCATTTTCTGGTTCAAGTGGAGCATGAGCAAGAAAAGGTGTTTCGTAATTTGCCGTTAATTTCTGCTTGGCATTGGCAAATTTTGCATCAAAATCTCCCTTTTCTTCAAAATTTACCCCTTCTTTCAATGCGGCTGCCCGACAAGCCTCAAAATATTTATCGGTGGTCATGCTTGTTTCTAAATCAGCATGATTCCAAGTTACTTGCAATGCTTTTTTTCCTTTAAGTGCTGCCCACCAATTATCGGCTATGACTGCCACCGCTTCAGATTTTTTGTGAGGCATGGTTCGTTCGGTCTTAACTATTTCCAACACGCCTTTGATTTTTTTGGCAGCAGTGTCATCTATCGACCCAATAGTAGCATGAATGGTAGGAGAATGAACAATGGCAGCATACACCATTCCTGGCACATCAACATCCAAACCAAAAACGGCTTTTCCGCTGACACGCTCTGGAACATCCAGCCTCGGATTGAATTTTCCAATGATTTTAAAATCTTTTGGTTCTTTCAGTTTTGGATTTTTTGGAATTTCCAATTTAGAAGCATCGTCTGCCAATTCGCCGTAAGAATAGCTTTTTCCTGAAGAGCGATGATATACTTTCGCTTCAGAAGCATAGCAATCAGCTACGGAGCAATTCCATCTTTTGGCGGCAGTCTGAATCAACATTTCTTTGGCTGCTGCACCAGCAGTCCGAAGTGGCTCCCATAAGGCACGTACCGAACTACTTCCGCCAGCAGTTTGGTTGCCATATTTTCCCTTTCCATCACTTTGAATAATTTTTACCTGCGAAAGATTCACTTCCAACTCTTCTGCCAAAAGCGAAGGCACCGCTTGGGTTGAACCTTGCCCCATGTCGGGTCTTGGATTGACCAATGTGATATTTCCTGCTGTATCAATGATGATGAATGGATTAATTTCTAAATTAATCACTGCTGGATTGATGGGTTTTAAGACCGATTTTTCTGCAAAAGTATCAAAACCTATTGCCAAACCGACACCTGTTAATCCACCTATTTTTATAAAATTCCTTCTTGATGTATGACTATTTTTCATGTTTATCTGATTTTACAAATGTTTAAATATTACCAGCCGCCCGATGAATTGCTTTTCTGATTCGGTCGTATGTACCGCATCTGCATAAATTCCCACTCATGGCGTTGTCAATGTCTTCATCACTAGGTTTTGAATTTGATTTCAACAAAGCAACGGCACTCATAATTTGACCAGACTGACAATACCCACATTGCGGAACCTGCTCTTCAATCCAAGCTTTTTGCACCGCATGTAGTTCTGCTCCTTCGGCAATGCCCTCAATAGTCGTAATTTTAGCATTCTTGGGTAAACTAGAAATTGGAATTTGACAAGCTCGAGTCGGCTCACCATTCAGATGAATGGTGCAAGCTCCACAAAGTCCCATGCCACATCCAAACTTTGTACCTTTATAGCCTACAAAATCACGGATTACCCAAAGCAAAGGCATATCTGGTTCGACATCCACTTTAGTTTTTTTCCCATTTAAGGATAAATTGAAAATTGCCATTTGTTTAATTATTAGGATTATAGAATTGTTTCGTAAAATATATTTTGTTAAATGGATTTTTTGTGAAAAATTTCGTAAAATTTAAGAAAAAGTTGGACTTTTACAAAGATTATTAAATATTTAACAATGATTACAGTTGATTTAAGAAGTGATACTGTCACCAAACCTACCCGAGCGATGTTAGAAGCGATGTGGTCGGCAGAAGTCGGCGACGATGTTTTTGGAGACGACCCTAGCGTGAATGCCTTAGAAAGCAAAGCTGCTCAGATGTTTGGCATGGAGGCGGCATTGTTTTGTAGCTCCGGAACAATGACCAATCAAATTGCGATTCGAGTGCATACATCGCCTGGTACGGAAGTAATTTGCGACAAATTATCTCATATATACTTGTATGAAGGCGGAGGCGTGGCACTCAATTCTCTAGCATCTGTCCGTTTATTGGATGGCAATCGAGGGCGATTAACAGCCGAAATGGTCAAAGAATCCATCAATAATCCAAACGATATTCATCAAGCACCCACAAGCTTGGTATCGCTTGAAAATACCATGAACAAAGGTGGCGGGGCGTATTATGATTGGTCAGAAATGCAAGCAATTCAAGACGTTTGTAGTGAAAATCAATTAAAACTTCATTTGGACGGAGCAAGATTATTCAATGCTTTGGTAGAAACAAATGAAAATCCGATTCATTATGGGACACTTTTCGACTCTATTTCCATTTGTTTATCGAAGGGATTAGGATGTCCGGTGGGTTCTTTATTGCTTGGAAGTTCTGATTTTATCAAAAAAGCAAGACGATTTAGAAAAGTAATGGGAGGAGGCTGGAGACAAGCCGGATTTTTGGCAGCTGCCGGAATTTATGCCTTAGATAATCATGTCGAACGATTGAAAGAAGACCATTTTCGAGCAAAAACTATTGGAGATATTTTAGTAAAATTATCGTTTGTTGAGCAAATTTTACCAATTGATACCAATATTGTAATTTTTGAATTACCCAAAAGCGTTCTTGCCACAACTTTTGTACAAAAAATGAATCAATTGGGAGTTGCGTGTGTTGCGTTTGGCAAACATTCCGTCCGATTTGTGACGCATTTAGATTTTACAGATACACACTTAGAAATATTTGAAAAGCAGCTAAAACAAGTAAGCATTTGAATAGGACGCATTTCAATAGTTCAAACATCAATTGAATCCAAAAGGCATATAAATTATATTCATTATTTTCACTTTGTATGATTATGATATATGTTAAAGTTTTATATCTAAACTTGAATAAGTAAAGTAAAATTTTCGTTTAGAAGAATGTCTTCCTTGACGGAGATTTTACTTTCAACGAGTAACGCAAAACAATAAAAAATTATAACAAAAACTAAATAATAATCCATCAAATTCATTTTTCAACATAAAGTATAGATGCTTTGCTGTTAATTAAATTATTTATAAAAAACTCCAAAAATGAAAAAAAAACTATTTCTTGTGTGGCTAATGGTCACTATCTCATTCATATCCAACTCTCAAGTAAAGTTCGAAAAAATGTCTTGGAAAGATATTCTTCAAAAAAGTAAAAAGAGTAATAAACCTATTTTTTTAGACATATATGCTTCTTGGTGCGAACCATGCAAATCCTTAGAGCAAAATGTATATACGGATAAAGTACTAGGAAAGTTTATGAATAGTAATTTTATCAATGTAAAATACGATGCCGAAAAGCAAGAATCCTCATTAGTCGAACAACTCAGCATTCAAGTCTATCCAACTTTGATATACTTTAATGAAAAAGGGGAAGAAATCAATCGATATGAAGGATACAGGGATGTGTACGAATTTCAATTAGAAGCAGAACAGAATTTATTAGATGCCCGTCGTCCTACTTTAATAAGCTTAGAAACAGAGTATTCGCAAGGAGGAAGAAATGAAAAGCTATTAAGGCATCTCCTGCAAAAACGCTTTGAGAAAAATTCGGATAGATATGATAATTCAGAAATTTTAGAAAACTTATTATCAATTATACCAAAAGACTCTTTATTGAATGAGAATAATCGTACACTCATTTGGCAACACCTTAAATCAGTCAATTTCAAATCTATAGCTTATCAACTAATAAAAGAAAACACTCCTGTATTCAAGACTGCCTTTGGAGATTACACAGATAAAGATTTTATAGATGCGACTAATTCCTATATTGCTGTGTATGAATTATATAGATCAGATATACATGAAGATAGCTTATTGGTAAAATGCGAGCAACTAAGAACTTATGCCAAGCTCAATAACTCTTGGATTGGAAACTATGAAGAACAGATTTACAATGCCTTATCCAGCTACTATCTTTCAAATAACACTAATAAATTTTGTCAAATATCGGAGTCTTACTTACTCCAGAACTACCCATTGGAAGAAGATATCAACGCTTGGAAAAAACGTTTTTTTAATACCTACGAAAATTTATTATCTCAAATAAATACGTCTGATTCAAGCGAGATTGAAAAAGAATCTAATGAAAAGAAAGCTACAATTTTATTTAAACAAGAAATTGGAATAATTATTAATAATATTGTTTGGGCAATTTATGAGCATTCCGAAAAAGACACTTTATTACTCAAACGCTTATTACCTTACCCAAAAAAAGCCATCGAATTAAATCAAAATGAAGCAACACTAGACACTTATGCCCACTATTTATTTTCAATTGGAGCTATCAAAGATGCGACTATTTTTCAAAATAGGGCCAATAGATATGCTTTATTTTTTGATGCAGAGAATCAAGAACTCATTAGCTCTGAATTAGATAGAATTAAGAAGCAATATCTTGAAAATAATAAGGGGTTATCTCCTATGAGCCTAGATAAAGAAACCTTACGCAATCACTATCAAGAATTTATATTTTTTAACAAGTTACACGACTATGAAAAAATATTAGAATTTATACCCAAAGAATTATTTGACGTTATCCCAAAAAACAATTTCCTTACTTTTCTAAAAAGCTCTCTCGAATCAGAAGATTTACTAGTGAATATTGTAGATTATAGTAATACAAATTTATCAGACACAATTATTTATAAAGGAATTTCTTATGCAAAATTCACCTCTCAATATTCTTTTACAATGAATATAAAAAAAATACTTGAGAAAATGGAAGAAAAAAACCAGAGTGAATACATACAGATTTTAGAAAAAACCCTTAATGATAAGTTTGACTCTATACAATACAATCCAGAAAGCCAAACATTTTTGATTATCGGAAGTGAAGAAGGATATGCTATCGGTAGTAATGAAAATACAACTTGGAAATTCATGAAAAATGACAATCAAAATAATCTACTCCTAAGTACAATCATTCCTAAAATGGTACAGGAGCGATTGAATTAATAATTTTTATACCTAACTTATTTCATGAAAAACATCAATTAATTGATTGGATTTGAGCGAAAAACAATGAAAATCAAAAATTTTGCTCATCCTTTTTGCCTTTTAATACTTAGTCATTTGTACTTACATAATTTATTTTTTTACATTCTCTTGATTTCTTATTCATGCAATAAATTAATAATCAGAGAAATTTAGTACAAACACTTCTAGGAAAAAACATTAAAACGAGGCAGTGAAATCTACCACAGCCTCGTTTTTAAACCTCAAACATTTCAATTTAAACCACCGTATTTCTCAAAATCCCAATGCCTTCAATTTCTAATTCAACTACATCTCCCGGCTCTAAAGGACGATGAACCGAAAAATCATTCTCTGTCAAACTTCCCCAACCAACCGTTCCTGAGCCAAGAATATCCCCGGGCATCAAGCTTACGTTATTTTCCGAAGCTCTTTCAATCATTTGTTCAAAATTATAGAAGACCGTATTGTAATTTCCTTCGCAAGTAGTCATTCCATTGATTCTCGCAGTCATTTTGACATTTAGTCTTTCTCCTGGAATATCAGGGACACGAATAGGGTCTTGGAAAACAGACGCATCAAAAGGAACACGGTATTGTTCCATTTCATCCGCAGTGACAATACAAGGTCCGATAGCATTGGCAAAATCTTTTCCTTTGTGAGGGCCCAATGGAGGACCACCCATTTCGACTTTTTGAATAGCACGAGCAGTCCAATCATTAAAAATAGTATATCCAAAAATAAAAGAACGAGCCTCTTCTGCTTTAATATCTTTTCCTTTTTTACCGATAATACACGCCATTTCGAGCTCAATATCTAATCTTGTTTCCTTCAAAGGCTTTTTAATTTCTGCCTCGGGACCATAAATTGCTTGGTGATTGGTAAAATAAAATATCGGCATTTCGTACCAAACTGGACCTATTTTATGCCCAAATGAACGAGAAGCATTCTGCATGTGCATCTCAAAACCGATATAATCCCGAAAACTTCTCGGATTCGGCAATGGTGCCATCAATTTTACCTCTGCCAAAGAATAATGTGGCTCAACTTCTCCGATTTTTTTTATAATTTCGAAATACTCTTCATGATTATCAATGAACTGAAGCATATCTGTCGGAAGAGATTCGCTTGCTAATTTCATATCAACCACCCCATCTCCTTGAAGCCATCCGATTCGGCTTTCTTGGGCTTTATTTAAAAAAGTAACTAGTTTCATAATGGAATCATTAATAATAAATCAATTGGATACCGAATTAAATGGGGGCTGTCAAAGCACCACAAGTTTTGCCCATCAAAGCACCCGGATTGGCACCTTCTGGCAGATGCTGCCCTGTAAACTCCATATATTCCCATTTTCCGAGAGTTTCAGAAGCCTCCACGACCATCATACATCTGTCTATTCGACGAGCCATAAAATTTTCAAAGGCTTTTTCAGGATTATCTTCTTTTATAAGCTCCTCTGCCAAGACGACGGCATCCTCAATAGCCAAAGCCGCTCCCGAACCAAGCTGAGGAATCGTTGCATGGGCAGCGTCGCCAATGATTATTACACGGCCTTTGTGCCACGGAGCCGCCACTTTTACTACCTCCATCGGACGATAATTGACCAGCTTAGGGTCTATTAATTGCTCGATACATTCTTGAACCATCGGCACGGGATATTCCGATAAATAAGATTTTAGTTTAGGAATGAATGTCTCCTCCGGAATATGTGGATTATCATCCCCTTCCGCTGTTACGACAAACATATAAATAGAATCTTCCGTCATTGGAATCAGACCGATTTTACTTTTTTTTCCAAAATACATGTATCCTGTATCCAAATCTTTCGGGCGTTTGAAAGGATATCTCCAGACCGATAGCCCGACATATTGCATAGGAATTTCTCCGAATAATAGCTCACGTACTTTAGAACGCACCCCATCTGAGCCAATCACTATGTCATATTTTTCCTTTCGTCCGTTTGAAAAATTTACCCAAACCCCGTCATTTTCTTCCTCAAAAGAATCAATACTTGTACCCATACTAAATTTCACACCGACTTCATTGGCTTTTTCTAACAAAACTTCATGCAAAACACGTCTTGAAATGCCATTATGGCTCGGAAATCTGCCAATAGGTGGCGTTCCTGCCTCGCCGATTTGTTTTCCAAAAGGCAAACACAATTTCACAAATCCATAAGGATAGCCACGCCTCATCGCCTCGTCTGCTACCCCAATGGCATCTAAAGCCCTCAGAGCATTGGCTTGTTGGATAATTCCTACGCCATACACATTGTATTCTGCTTGAATTTCGGCAACTTCTACCTCTACTCCAGCCTGACGCAAAGCAATAGCAACGGATTGACCACCGATGCCGCCCCCTACCACTAAAACTTTATTGACCATCTTTTTATATTTTTAGGTTGAATAATTCAAATAGAACTACTGATTGGAATAATGCAAAACCATCGGAGGTACCTCAAAGAAAGGCCCGATTAAAGCACGCCACTCTTTGAACAGCTCCGATTCTCTGAAGCCAACGGTATGGTCTTCAAGCGTATTCCAATAAATCAATAAAACATAGCGATTGGGATTTTCGATACATTTTTTAACTTGAATACTTTGAAAGCCAGTCGATTGAGAAATGACCGTTTTGGCTTGCTCAAGTGCCACCTCAAACTCAGCATTTTTACCTTGTTGAATATCGATTGTTGCTAATTCTAATATCATTTTTATATTATTTTAATCTTCAATAATAGCAACTGCCCGTGTCCAACCAGCACTTGCTTTTTCTATTTTGGCAGGGAAACATGCCACTTTAAAACCAAAAGGCGGCAATTGGTCAAGATTGGCTAACTTTTCAATTTGGCAATATTCCTTTTCGATTCCTACATAATGAGCTTGCCAAATAACACCATCTCTTGGGTTTGCTTTGTAATCCTCTACTTGCAAATGTAAAGGAATATCCCAACCCCAACCATCGGTACCCATCACCTTGATTCCTTGGTCTATTAGCCAATGAGTGGCTTTAGCCGAAGCCCCAACATGAATTTTCACAAAGTCATCTTGATGAATTCTTTTGTCTGCATCGCAACGAATCAAGACAATATCCAAAGGCTTTAATTGGTATCCAATCTTATCTAGTTTTTCCTGTAAATCTTCAGGCTCGAACATATAACCGTCAGGTTTATCGGTAAAATCTAGTACTACGCCATCCCGAAAAAACCAATCCAATGGCATTTCATCGATGGTTCTGGAAGGTTTTCCTTCGGAAGTCGGAAAATAATGATACGGAGCATCCACGTGTGTTCCACAATGACTGGTTACGGTAAGAAATTCGCCTGCTGGTCCATTTCCCTCGATAAACACTTCGCCTTGAATCCCTTCAAAGAGTTTTCCTCCCATTTTTTTTGCCCCTTCTTTGTGGTCTTCATACACAATTTTGGTAGGCAATGGTTCTTTTATTTTTTCAGAAATGGTTACTGATAAATCTATGATTTTCATGTTTTTGTCTTTAAATGATTAAAATAATGGTCTTCCTCCATCTACGTTTACTATATTTCCGGTGCAAAAAGTCAGAATATCTGTCAGAGAATACACCGCATTGGCAACATCCATTGGTACAGCCAAACGAGCCAGTGGTGTTTTATCGGTTTGAAGTTTCAGATAATTTGGGTCGATATTTTTGGTATATTCCCCCAAAACCCATCCTGGAGAAACAGAAACCACCCTAATTTTAGGAGCAAATGCTCGTGCCAAAGACCGAGTCATACTATCCATAGCAGCTTTAGAAGCACAATAAGCCACATTGCTTCCTATGCCAGTCAGGGCTGCCACAGATGAAATATTCACCACTAAAGCACTTTCAGCATATTTCTCGTAGGCTTGCAATAACAAGCTTTTCATGGCTCGAACCATCGCAAAACTACCTCTAAAATTCGTTTGCATGATTTTATCAATCCATTCGTCTGTCAAATCGTCTAAATTATCATGAGCGACAGGCGTGGTTATTCCTGCATTATTAATCAGTACGTTCAGATGTCCGTATCTTTCCTCCACAAACTTTCTCAAAGCTTCCAACTGAAGACTGTCATTGACGGGTGCATGAAAGACAGAATGCCCCTCCCC
>JACCEA011689813.1_pt1 | contig 11073 bp, 11 predicted proteins | sample 7449851 | NCBI WGS metagenome assembly JACCEA01 (sample SAMN15323453, study PRJNA562643) | freshwater metagenome | isolation source: river surface water | place: USA:Blue River Watershed | collected 2017-08-18 | reverse complement strand
CTTGAAATGGGGCGCGGATGATAGCATCGCGCCCCCTCCCGAACGCCCCCCGCCGCCATGGCCACCACCAAGAAGAAGACCCCCCCGGCCAGCCAGCGCCAGAAGCCCACCAACCCGCCCAGCAAGCCGAGCAAAGAGCTGCAGGTGTTCCCGAACCCGGCGCCGCAGCGCGACTACCTGCTGCAGTTCCAGGTGCCCGAGTTCACCTGCCACTGCCCGCTGACCGGCCAGCCGGACTTCGCCCACTTCACCATCGAGATGGTGGCCGACGAGTGGTGCGTCGAGCTCAAGAGCTTGAAGATGTACATGTGGAGCTACCGCGACGAGGGCGCGTTCCACGAGGCCGTGACGAACAAGATCCTGGACGACATCGTCAAGGTGACCAACCCGCGCTTCGCCCGCATCAAGGCCCGCTGGTACGTGCGCGGCGGCATCTACACGAACATCGTGGCCGAGCACCGCAAAAAGGGCTGGAAGCCGGCCACGCCGGTCGAGTTCCCCGCCTTCCCGATGGAATCGGGCTTGCTGGCCGGCGGATGAACCCCCGCCTCGCCCTCCTCCAGCCCTACCCCTTCGAGCGCCTGAAGGCCGAGCTGGCGGGCATCCAGCCGCCGGCGGGCCTGCGCGCCATCAGCCTGGGCATGGGCGAACCGCGCCACGACGCACCGCCCGAAGTGCTGGCGGCGCTGCGCGACAACCTGGGCGGCTTGTCGAACTACCCGGCCACCGCCGGCGGTGAGCCGCTGCGGCAGGCCATTGCGGCCTGGGTGCACCGGCGCTACGGGGTGGCCTTGAACGCGGCCACACAGCTGCTGCCCGTGAACGGCTCGCGCGAGGCGCTGTTCGCCATCGCGCAAACGGTGGTGGACGCCAGCCAGCCGGGCGCCACCGTCGTGTGCCCCAACCCCTTCTACCAAATCTACGAGGGTGCGGCCCTGCTGGCCGGGGCGCAGGTCGCCTTCGCCAACAGCGACCCGGCACGCAACTTCGCGGTCGACTGGACCTCCATCGACGACGCCACCTGGGCGCGCACGCAGCTGCTCTACGTGTGCACGCCGGGCAACCCCAGCGGCGCGGTGATGCCCTTGGCCGAATGGGAGCGCTTGTTCGCCTTGAGCGACCGCCACGGCTTCGTCATCGCCGCCGATGAGTGCTACTCCGAGATCTACCTCGGGGACGAGCCCCCATTGGGCAGCCTGCAAGCGGCCCAGGCCCTGGGCCGAAGCGACTTCAAGAACCTGATCAGCTTCACCAGCCTGTCCAAGCGCAGCAGCGTGCCGGGCCTGCGCTCGGGTTTCGTCGCGGGCGACGCGGCGCTGATCAAGGCCTTCCTGCTCTACCGGACGTACCACGGCAGCGCCATGGGGCCGGCGGTGCAAGCCGCCAGCGTCGCCGCCTGGAACGACGAAGCCCACGTGGCCGCCAACCGGGCGCTGTACCAAGCCAAGTTCCAGGCCGTGCTGCCCTTGCTGCACGACGTGCTGGACGTGCAAGCCCCGGATGCCGGCTTCTACCTGTGGGCTGGCGTGCCTTCCCACGTGGAGGGGGGCTGCGACCTCGCCTTCGCGAAGGCCCTGCTCGCACAATGCAACGTTCACGTCTTGCCCGGCAGCCTGCTGGCCCGGGAAGCCCAAGGCGTGAACCCAGGACGCGGCCGCGTGCGGTTGGCCCTGGTGGCCGAACTGGCCGACTGCGTGGAAGCCGCGCAGCGCATCCGCAACCAATTGTTGAGTCCCGCATGACCGTCGAACTGCAATCCCTTCTCGAAGCCGCCTGGGAACGGCGCACCGAGTTCAGCCCGAAGAGCGCCCCGGCCGACGTGCGCGACGCCGTGAACCACGTGTTGGGCGAACTCGACGCCGGCCGCCTGCGCGTGGCCAGCCGCGAGGGCGTGGGCCAGTGGACGGTTCACCAGTGGATCAAGAAGGCCGTGTTGCTCAGCTTCCGCTTGAACGACAACGTGCCCCAGGGCAGCGGCCCGATGAGCTTCTACGACAAGGTGCCCACCAAGTTCGAAGGCTGGAGCGCCGAGCAGTTCGCCGCCAGTGGCGTGCGCGTGGTGCCGCCGGCCGTCGCCCGCCGTGGCAGCTTCGTGGCCAAGAACGTGGTGCTGATGCCCTCGTACGTGAACATCGGCGCCTTTGTCGACGAAGGCGCCATGGTCGACACCTGGGCCACCGTGGGCAGCTGCGCGCAAATCGGCAAGAACGTGCACCTGAGCGGCGGCGTGGGCATCGGCGGTGTGCTGGAGCCCCTGCAGGCCAACCCCACCATCATCGAAGACCACTGCTTCATCGGGGCCCGCTCTGAAGTCGTGGAGGGCGTGATCGTCGAAGAACACTCCGTCATCTCGATGGGCGTGTACATCGGCCAAAGCACGCCGATCTTCGACCGGGAAACCGGCGAGATCACCTACGGCCGCGTGCCCGCCGGCTCGGTGGTCATCAGCGGCAGCCTGCCGCGCGATGGCGGCCGCTACAACCTGTACGCTGCGATCATCGTCAAGAAGGTCGACGCCCAAACCCGCGCCAAGACCTCGATCAACGAGTTGCTGCGCGCTTGAAGGAGGAACGATGAGCACTGGGAACATGGACCGCATCCTTCGGCTGATGGCCGAAAAGGGTGCCTCGGACTGCTACCTGTCGGCCAACAGCCCCGTGCTCATCAAGCTCAACGGCCAGGTCGTTCAGCTGTCCGACCAAGCCCTCAGCCCCACGCAGCCCCGGCAATTGGTGGCCGAGGTGCTGTCGCCGAAAGAGCTGGCCGAGTTGGACGAACACGGCGAGTTGAACCTCGCCATCAGCATCCCGAAGGTCGGCAGCTTTCGCCTGAGCGGCTTTCGCCAACGCGGTTCGATCGCGGCGGTGTTTCGCCACATCGCGCACATCATTCCCGAGCTCAGTGACCTCAAGCTCCCGAGCATCTTGGGCGACCTGGTGCTGGAAAAGCGCGGCCTGGTGCTGATGGTGGGCGCCACCGGCACCGGCAAAAGCACGACCCTGGCGGCCATGCTGGAGAAGCGCAACAAGACGATGTCGGGCCACATCCTCACCATCGAGGACCCGATCGAGTACCTGTTCCAGAACAAGAAGTCGGTGGTCAACCAACGCGAGGTCGGCCGCGACACCGCCACCTTGCAAGTCGCCCTCAAGAACGCCTTGCGGCAGGCGCCAGACGCCATCCTCATCGGGGAGATTCGCGACAAGGAGACCATGACGGCCGCGATCTCGTACGCGCTCTCGGGTCACCTGGTGCTGGCCACCTTGCACGGCAACAACAGCACGCACGCGCTGAACCGCATCTTGTCGTTCTACCCGCCGGAAGCGCGCCCTGCCCTGCTGGGCGACTTGTCGGCGGGTTTGAAGGCCATCATCAGCCAGCGCTTGGTTCGGGCCCAAACCGGCGGTCGCGTGCCGGTGGTGGAAGTTCTGCTGAACAGCAAGCTCATCAGCGAGTTGATCGAGCAAGGCGATTTCAATGGCGTCAAAGAGGCCATGGAGAAGTCCATGGCCGAAGGCTCGCAGACCTTCGAGGAGCACTTTGCCCAGTTGATCGAGTCGGGCGTCATCACCCGCGAAGAAGGCTTGGCATTTGCCGACTCGCCCACCAACCTGCTGTGGCGCCTGCAGAACACCAACGCGCCCATCGATCGCGCCCCGGTGCAAACCGAAGACGCCCCTCCCGACCAGGCCACGTTCACCGAAATCACCCTGGAAATGACGCCGGAATGAGCGGCGTGCCCCGATGGCTCTGACCCTGATGCAAGCGGTGGATGCCGCGGCCACCCGCTTGGACGCCGCCGGCGTCGCCTTTGGACAAGGCACCACCAACGCGTTCGACGAAGCCGCCTGGCTGGTGCTGTGGCGCTTGCAACTGCCGCTGGACGCGCTGGACGACGAGGCCGATCGGCCCGTGACCCCCGACGAGCAGGCCGCGGTGGAAGCCTTGATCGACACCCGGATTCGCACCCGGCAACCGGCGGCGTACCTGACGGGCGAGGCCTGGCTGCAAGGCGTGCCCTTTCACATCGACGCGCGCAGCATCGTGCCGCGCAGCTTCATCGCCGAACTGATTGCCGACGCCAGCATCGACCCGTGGCTGGGCGAACACACCCAGCGCGTGCTCGACTTGTGCACGGGCAACGGTTCCCTGGCCGTGCTGGCGGCCATGGCCTGGCCCGAGGTGCGGGTGGTGGGCACCGACCTGAGTGAGGATGCGCTGGCCGTGGCTCGCCGCAACGTGGAGCGCCACGGCCTGAACGACCGCATCCAGCTGCTGCAGGGCGACGGCTTGGCGGCCAGCGACGGCGGTTTCGACTTGATCCTCTGCAACCCCCCCTACGTCAACGCCTCGTCCATGGCCAGCTTGCCGCCCGAGTTCCGCGCCGAGCCCGCGCTGGCCCTGGCCGGCGGCACCGACGGCATGGACTTCGTCCGCCGCTTGTTGGCTGAGGCCCCCCGTCGCCTGAACGACCGCGGCGTGCTGGTGCTGGAAATTGGCCACGAACGCGCGCATTTCGAGGCCGCCTTCCCCCACTTGGAGGCGGTGTGGTTGGAAACCAGCGCAGGCGCCGACCAGGTGCTGCTGCTGACGCGCGAGGCCTTGCTCGCATGATCCGTTTGGTGGGGGTGACGCTGCGCCGCGGCGTCAAGGAGGTGCTGGTCGACGCCAATGTCACGTTGCAGCCGGGCGAGCGCATCGGCCTGGTGGGCGCCAATGGAGCGGGCAAGTCCAGTTTGTTCTCGCTGCTGGCCGGAAGGCTGCAGGCCGACAAGGGCGAGGTGGAGATGCCGCCCACCTGGCGCTTGTCCGAGGTCGCTCAAAACCTGCCGGAGACCGAGCAAGGCGCCACCGAGTTCGTCTTGGAGGGCGACCTGACCTTGCTTCGCGCCCGCCACGCGCTTGCCGAGGCCGAAGCCAGCCACGATGGGCTGCGCATGGCCGAGGCCCACGCGATGCTGCAAGACGCTGGGGCTTTTGACGCCCGGGCGCGCGCCCAATCGCTCTTGCTGGGTTTGGGCTTCCAGAGCACCCAGTTGGACGCCCCGGTGAACAGCTTCTCCGGCGGTTGGCGCATGCGCTTGCAGTTGGCCCGCACGCTGATCAACCCAGCCGAGCTGATGCTGCTGGACGAACCCACCAACCACCTGGACCTGGATGCCTTGGTGTGGCTGGAAGGGTGGCTGGCCCGATACCCTGGCACCCTTCTCGTGATCAGCCACGATCGCGAGTTCCTGGATGCCATCACCCGTGTGACCTTGCACTTGGACCGCGCGCAGCTCACGCGCTACGGGGGCAACTACACCGCCTTCGAGTCGATGCGCGCCGAGCGCCTGGAACAACAACAGGCGGCGTACGAGAAGCAACAGGACCGAATCGCCCACCTGCAGCACTTCATCGACCGATTCAAGGCCAAGGCCACCAAGGCCAAGCAGGCCCAGAGCCGCGTGAAAGCGCTCGAACGCATGGAGAAACTGGCGCCCATCTTGGCCGCGTCGGACTTCTCCTTCGAGTTCCGCGAGCCCACCAACCTGCCCAACCCGATGCTGGCGTTTGACGACATGGCGTGTGGCTACGGCAGCACCACGATCGTGCGCGGCGTGAACCGCACGGTGTTGGCCGGCCAACGGATCGGCATCCTTGGCGCCAACGGACAAGGCAAGTCGACGCTCGTCAAAACCATCGCCCGAGAGTTGCCCGTTCTGGACGGGCGAATGACCGAGGGCAAGGGACTGACCATCGGCTATTTCGCGCAACAGGAACTGGACGTGCTGCGCCCCGACGAGGGGCCGCTGGCGCACATGGTCCGTTTGGCCAAGGCCGTCAGCCCACAGGCGCGCGAGCAAGAACTGCGAGATTTCCTGGGGCAGTTCCGCTTCACGGGCGACATGGTGAACCAGTCGGTGGGCAGCCTCTCCGGGGGCGAAAAGGCCCGCTTGGTGCTGGCCATGCTCGTTTGGCAGCGGCCGAACCTGCTGCTCTTGGACGAACCGACCAACCACCTGGACCTGCAAACCCGTGAGGCCCTGTCCCTGGCCCTCAACGAGTTCGAAGGCACGGTGCTGCTCGTCAGCCACGACCGCGCGCTCTTGCGCGAGGTGTGCGACGAGTTCTGGCTGGTGAGCCAAGGCGGCGTGGCGCCCTTCGACGGCGACCTGGACGACTACCAGCGCTGGCTGGCGGACAGCGCCAAGGAGGCGGCCCGGGCCTTGAAGGCCGCCTCGGCCGCGCCATCCAGTGCCCCGATGGCGCCGCCAGCGGCGGCGCCGACCATGGCTCGCGAAGACCGCAAGGCCGCGTCGCAGGCACGGGCTCGCTTGGCCGAACAGACCAAGCCTTTGCGGCGCGAGATCGACGGCATCGACCGAAAGCTGGGCGAGTTGGGGGCGGAGCGCGCCCGATTGGAAGCGGCCTTGGCCACCGGCACCCAAGCGGCAACGGCCATCGCCGACAGTGGCCGTCGGCTCAAGGCGATTGCCGACGAAGTGGACGCGCTGGAGATGCGCTGGCTGGAGGCCAGCGAGCAAATCGAAGCCATGACGGCGGCCGCGGGCCTTTGAGCCCACGCCGGGCGCCGCTCGGCGCGCCCAGCGATTGCCCCCAATTCCATCGTGGTGATTGCAGTATTTAAATTGCTCGCAATTTAATTGCCATCTAGACTTCTGCCCATGCCCCAACACCGCAGCGTCAAGGCCCCCGATCACGGCCAAGCCGAGTGGTTCCACTTGGACCGGCAACTGTGCTTCGCGCTGTACGCCAGTTCGTTGGCCATGACCAAGCTCTACAAGCCCCTGCTCAGCCCGCTTGGCCTGACCTACCCCCAGTACTTGGTGTTGCTGGTGCTGTGGGCGCAAGACGCGCAAAGCGTGAGCGCCGTCGGCGAGCAACTGGCCCTGGACTCGGGAACGCTCACGCCCCTGCTCAAGCGCATGGAACAAGCAGGCTGGATCACTCGTGGGCGCGACCGGACAGACGAACGCCGTGTCATCGTGCGCCTCACCGACCGCGGTCAAGGCCTTCGTGCCGACGCCGCCCACATTCCGAAGACCTTGGCCTGCGCCACCGCATGCTCTTTGGAAGAACTGCAGTCCCTCACCCAGCGCTTGCACCAGTTGCGCCAGCAATTGACCCAAGCGCCCCTCCCCGCCGTCGTCTCCGCCGGCAACCACTGAAAGGAAACCCATGGCCCTCGACAAAGTCCTCTACACCGCCCACGGCAAAGCCACTGGAGGCCGCGAAGGCACCGGCAGCAGCAGCGACGGCGCCTTGAACGTCAAACTCAGCACGCCCAAAGAACTCGGTGGCGCTGGCGGCGACGGCACGAACCCCGAGCAGTTGTTCGCCGTGGGCTACGCCGCTTGCTTCATCGGCGCCATGAAGGCCGTCGGCGGCAAGATGAAGATCGCTGTGCCTGCCGACGTGTCGATCGACAGCACCGTGGGCATCGGCCCCATCCCGGCTGGCTTCGGCATCCAAGTGGCCATGACGATCCACCTGCCGGGCATGGACCGCGCCGTGGCCGAGCAATTGGTGGCAGCGGCGCACCAGGTGTGCCCCTACTCGAACGCCACGCGCGGCAACATCGACGTCAACTTGACGATCGCCTGAGGGCAGCAAGCTCAATCATCAAGGCGGCCCCCCACGGGGCCGCCCTTTTGGGTATCAAAGGCCCTCGGCACCGGCCAACCAAGCCCTCAGGCGCGCCGTGAGTTGGCGCACGACCCCTGGGGCGGCAGGCGCCGCATCGTCTGACAGCGCCTGCAACAAGGTCCGCTGATCACGGGCTTGGTACTGCGCCACCGCCTCGCTGAGTTCGTCCACCATGCTGGCCCGCTGGGCCATCAGGGGCAGCAACAACTGCCGATCGATCTCATAGAGCACCGCAGGACACAAAGTTCGCACGGTGGCGCTGCGAGGATCCCCAGTGAACAGGCCCATTTCCCCGAACACCGAGCCCGGGCCCAACACATTGACCCGGGGGGCATCGGCGTCGCCCCCCAAGCGCACGTCCAGGGTGCCCTCCGCGACCACGAACATCGACTGACCCGGTTCTCCCGCTCGAACCGCGATCGCGTCGCCCGCCAAATTGCGAACGACGAGGCCGTCGGCCAAGCGCTCTCGCTCGGACGCGGACAAGGAGCGCAGCAAGGGCACCTCACCCAAGATGAGCGCGCGGTGGTCGGCACGCTCGTGTTCTCGCAGGTTGGAGCCGGAACCCGCTGCGGCCATCCCAGGAACCGCTGGCGGCACCGCCGGCCTCAGGCCCACCACGCGCAAGTGCCGGTGCATGCACGCCAACAGGGTGTGTCGGGCGGCTCCCTTGCCCCGCAAGCGCGGGTCCAACAGGTAAACCACCCGCCATGCCACCCCTTGGCCGTCCATGCGCCACATGCGCAGCTTGGGCGGCTTCTCGCCAGCGGTGGCCCCCAAGGCCCAAGCTTCGGTGGCCGCCGCCGTCAACACCCGTTCGGCTCGGCCCAAGGGGACGTCCCAATCCAGGGTGATGTCTTGCTCCTGCTCGCTGACCGGCGAAGGGTAGGACAGGTTCTCCACGATGGAGCCGGCGACCACGCTGTTGGGCACGCTGACCAAGTTGTCTTCAGGGGTCAGCAGTCGCGTGCTGCGCCAATTGATCTCGCGCACCGTGCCGGCAAAGGGATCGCGCTGACTCCGCACCCGCAACAAGATGAAGTCACCGAGGTCGAACGGCTTCTCGATGTTGAGCGCGATCCCTGAAAAGAAGTCGGCCAGGATGTTGCGCAGGGCCAACCCGAGCACGATGCCCAAGACACCTGTCGTGGCCAGCACCGCCGACACCGCCAAACCCCAAGTACGACTGAGCACCACGGCCAGGGTCAGCACGAAGAGCAAGACCGCAACGAACTGGCGCAGCAACCCGGGCGTGCGGACGCCGAGCCACTGGGGCACCCAGCGGTCCCACACCACCACGTCCATCAGCCGGATGCTCAGCCAAACGCCGGCGAGCCAAGCGCCGGTCTCGGCCAGGCGCTGCCACAGTTCGGCGAGGGATCCCGCCGCAGGAGGGTGCCGCTGGAGGAGCGTGATCGCTGCCGCGAACGCGAGGACCCAACAGGCAGGCCACAACAGGTGGGCGATGCGCAAAGGCCGCGGCGCGGCCAGGGAGTGTGTGTCTTTCAAAGTGGCGCGGATGGTAGGTCAGCCGCCGCCTTGCACCCGCGTCGTCAAGCCAACAACTGCAACAACAAGGCGACGCGCGCTTGGGGCCAACTCATGGCCCCAGCGTTGGGCAATCCCCCCCCGCCCACCACCGGCCCGGCCGCGCACCGCGTGGCCCGCAGCACCGCGACCCCTCGCGCCTGTGCCCCCAGCAAAGCCAGTTCCAAAGCGCGACTCAGGGTGCCATTGCCCGTCCCCGCGGCCACCAGGCCGAGGGGTCGACCTTCCTGGCGGGCCAGGGCCTCCCACAAGGCCACCGAAGCCCCGTCCTCTCCGGCTGCGTTGCAAACCACGGCCACACGCGGCCAAGCCTCCGGAGACGCCGGCAAACGATGGGCCCCCCAGCCCAGCGGCAAAGGCCAAGCTTGCAAGGCCCGCACAACGCCGTCCTCGAGCACAGCCACCACGCCATCGGGCGACTCGAACGCATCGACCTGGTAACTGTGGACCTTGCGAACCCGGTCGCCCCGGTGCACGCGGCCCGCAAAGCACACGAGCACGCCCGACACCCCCGGTGTGTTGGCGAGGGTCACTGCGTCCATCAAGTTCTGGGGGCCGTCAGGACTCAAGCTGCTGGCAGGTCGCATGGCCGCCGTCAGGACCACCGGCTTGCTGCCCTTGAGGACGTGGTGCAGCAGGCAAGCGGTCTCTTCGAGCGTGTCGGTGCCATGCGTGATCACCACGCCAGCGATGCCCGGGTCGTCCATCGCGGCCTGCACCCGCAGCGCCAACCGCTGCCAGGTGCCGAAGTCCATGTCTTTGCTGTCGAGTTGGGCCAATTGCTCAAAGCCCAGGGGCAAAGCCCGCAATGGCGGCACGCCGTCGAGCAACTCTCCAATGCCCACGCTGCCGGCGGTGTAGCCCACATGGTCGGTGCTGCTGTCCGCCCGCCCAGCGATGGTGCCCCCGGTCCCAACGATCAAAACCTTTGCCGCCGTGCTTGGCATGTGCTTTATCCTGTATAAAAATGCAGTATCTGGATGCCCATCCAGTTCGTCAGGAGCGTAACGCGTGAACCCCAGCTTGACCCCCCGCCAGCAGCAGATTTTCGACTTGGTTCGCCGCTCGATCGAACGCACCGGAACGCCACCCACGCGCGCCGAAATTGCGCAAACCCTGGGCTTCAAGTCCCCCAACGCGGCCGAGGAGCACCTGCAGGCCCTGGCCCGCAAAGGCGTCATTGAACTGGTGAGCGGCACATCGCGAGGCATCCGCCTCAAGGCGGACACCCTGCGGGCGATGCGCCGCAAGCCTGCTCACGCCGACCAACTGGATCTGCCGATTCCCAGCTTGGCCCAACTGACCCTGCCCCTCATCGGCCGCGTCGCAGCCGGTTCGCCCATCTTGGCGCAGGAGCATGTCGAGCAGCAGTACGCCGTGAGTCCCAGCCTGTTCAGCGCCCAACCGGACTACCTGCTTCGCGTGCGAGGCCTGTCCATGCGGGACGCGGGCATCCTGGACGGCGATTTGCTGGCCGTGAAGCGCACGAGCGAGGCCCGCAATGGGCAAATCGTGGTGGCTCGCCTCGGCGACGAGGTGACGGTGAAACGATGGCAACGCCAGGGCGATGAGGCCTGGCTCCTGCCCGAGAACCCCGACTTTCAACCGATTCGGGTGCCGCACGAGGGTTTCAGCCTAGAAGGCCTCGCGGTCGGTTTGGTGCGCGGCGCCTTGAACGGCTGATTGGCACAACTCGGCGTCACGGGTTGGCGTCGAGAATCTTTGACGGCCGAGTGGCCTCGGCGAAACAAAGAAAAAGGGCCTGCTCGTTGAGCAGGCCCTTTCAAACTTTGGCGGAGTGGACGGGACTCGAACCCGCGACCCCCGGCGTGACAGGCCGGTATTCTAACCGACTGAACTACCACTCCGCGTCGG
>JACCEA011021553.1_pt1 | contig 11073 bp, 8 predicted proteins | sample 7449851 | NCBI WGS metagenome assembly JACCEA01 (sample SAMN15323453, study PRJNA562643) | freshwater metagenome | isolation source: river surface water | place: USA:Blue River Watershed | collected 2017-08-18 | reverse complement strand
GGCGATCAGGTCTGAGGCACGGGCGAGTGCGATCGCCGTCGCGAAGCCGCCGACGATCGTGACAATGTCCCGTTCCAGCCCGAGCCTCTGCAACGCCTCCTCAATTGGCCCCTTTTCAAGCCCCTGCCGCGAGACGGAGATATGCTTTCCCCCGGCATAACGGGAAGGCGTGATCTTGCCCTTAGACAGCGGGTGCCCCGTTCGCACGACGCCAATGAGACGGTCCCGGAACAATGCTTGTACACGCAACTCCTGAGCAGTGGTCTTCTCGATCACGCCGGTTTCCAGATCGACGGTGCCGTCACGAAGGGGTGCGCTGTCCTTATTGGCTTTCTGAAGGAAGTGTAGCCGCACGCCGGGAGCTTCCTCGCCGACCAGCGCAATGAGATCCGGCCCGAAGTTTTCTACGAATCCTTCGCTGGTCCGCAATGTGAACGTTCGGACGAGCTGTGTGAGATTGAGCTTCTCCGCAGGGCGCAGCACCGCTTGTCCCTCTTCCACGACCTGACTGACCCGTTCACGAAGTTCGACCGCTCGTGGTGTGGGGACGAGACCTCGGCCGGCCCTCACCAGGAGTGGATCACCGGTCGTCTCACGCAATCGCGCCAACGCCCGGCTCATGGCCGACGGACTCAGGCGCAGTCGTGTGGCGGCGCGAGCCACACTGCCTTCCGCCAATAAAACATCCAGGGTGATCAGCAAATTGAGATCAGGTGTGGACATGGGTCGACCATACCATAGCTTGACCGTGATGTGGCGTCTCACGCACGAATACAGTGCAGATGATGCGCCTTCCGCCATGTCGTTTGGAAGGTTATACTTCCGACAGTTCGATTCGGGATACGCGGGAACAAGGAGTGCGCCGGTCACTTAACAGAGAGGTCACGGACTATGGAGCCACAATTTTGGCATGACAGGTGGACAAAAAATGAGATCGGGTTTCACAAGAGTGACGCCAACCCGCTGCTGGTGAAGTATTTCACCGAGCTCGCTCTGCCGAAAGGCAGCCTGGTTTTTGTGCCCCTGTGCGGCAAGACGCTGGATATTTCGTGGCTGCGGTCGAACGGCTACCGGGTTGCCGGAGCCGAATTGAGTTCAAACGCCATTGAGCAACTGTTCGCGGAGCTCGGGGTGAAACCGACGATCACGAGGAACGGTGAGATAGATCGCTACCATGCGAACGACATCGACATCTTTGTCGGCGATATCTTCGATGTGACGAGAACGATGCTGGGTCCGGTCGATGCGATCTATGACAGGGCTGCGCTGGTCGCCCTTCCGGAGAACATGCGGAGTCGCTACACCGCGCACCTCACAGCGATCACCGATCACGCGCCGCAGTTGCTCGTTTGTTATGAATACGATCAACGCGCGGCGGAAGGCCCCCCTTTCTCAATCAGCCACGAGGAAGTCCGTCGACATTATGGAGAGCGATACCACTTAACGCTCCTCACCAGCGCAGATGTGCCCGGTGGACTCAAGGGAAAATGTTCGGCAACCGAGCATGTGTGGCTGCTACGAAAGGGCTGAGGTTGGTCACGCGATTTATGGCAGGACGAGATGTGGCACAAGCAGGAACGACGGATCTGACGCCTTCGATTCGGTGGATACTCGCCGGCCTGTCGTTATCCATGTTGTTGTCCTCGATCGGGACGAGCATCGCCAATGTGAGCTTGCCGACGTTGGCACAGGCGTTCGATGCCTCGTTTCAACAGGTCCAGTGGGTCGTCATCGCGTATCTCGTGACCATCACAACCGTGATCGTCAGCGTGGGTCGGCTCGGCGACATGACCGGTCGCCGACGGCTCCTCCTGGTCGGTGTCTTCCTGTTCACCGTCGCCTCGGTCTTGTGCGGTGTCGCTCCCACGCTCTGGCTGCTGATTGCCGCTCGCGCGGCGCAGGGTCTGGGAGCCGCCATCATGATGGCCCTCACTATGGCACTCGTCGGCGAGACGGTTCCCAAGTCACAGGTCGGCAGCGCCATGGGACTGCTTGGAACGATGTCTGCGATCGGCACCGCACTCGGCCCATCGCTCGGCGGCATGCTGATTTCCGAATTCAGCTGGCGGGCAATCTTCCTGATCAACCTCCCGCTAGGGCTCCTGATTTTTCTTCTCGCGTATCGATTCCTACCCGTTGATCGTCCGCGACAGCAAGTTGATCGGCTCGGGTTCGACCATGCGGGTACGCTGCTGCTTGCGCTGACGCTTGCAGCTTATACGCTCGCCATGACGATTGGACGCGGCAGCTTCGGGCCGCGCAACCTGGCGCTGCTGGTGGCCACCCTACTTGGAGCCGGCCTCTTCCTGTTTGCCGAGACAAGGGCTGAATCACCTCTGATCCGATTGACGATGTTCCGCAATCCTCTGCTGAGCGCAAGCCTTATCATGAGCGCACTCGTCTCGACGGTGATGATGGCGACGCTGGTGGTCGGGCCGTTTTATCTCTCGCGTACGCTCGGGCTCCACGCGGCGCTTATCGGACTGGTGTTGTCGGTGGGCCCTCTTTGCGCCGCGCTGACCGGTGTGCCGGCCGGTCGCCTTGCGGACCGCCTTGGTCCCCAACGCATGACCGTACTTGGGCTCATCGGAATAGCCGCCGGTGCCTTCCTCCTGTCCGTAATACCGGCGACGCTCGGGATCTATGGCTACACCGCCCCCCTCATTGTCATCACCGTCGGTTATGCACTGTTCCAGACAGCCAACAACACTGCTGTCATGACGGATACTCGTCCGGAACAGCGGGGCGTCATTTCCGGCCTGCTCAACCTGTCCCGCAATCTCGGGCTGATCACCGGGGCTTCCGTCATGGGCGCTGTGTTCGCGGCTGCGTCATCGACGATCGACATCACAACGGCGCCTCCTGCTGCCGTTGCCATCGGTATGCAGGTCACGTTCGCAGTCGCGGCGGTTCTGATCCTCGTCGCGCTCGCCATCGCCGTGGCAACGTACCGCCGTGAGTTGTACGGGTGGGCGATGGCTCCGACCGCAGAGTCATAGGCGGACAGCAGGATTCCGGCAGCACCGCTTGCCGCTCGTCATCCGCAAGTGCCTGTGGCACAGGTTGCGAACCATGCTGCACGAGACATGGATTGCATCCCTTTGCGCCACGATGGACTCGACCGGCGAGACCAAGTAGAATGACCCCGTTCTTCTCGTCTTCCCCGCGCGACATCGTCATCATTTCGTCGGGTGCAGCTCAGCCTGCAAGGATCGTCCATTACCCCAAGGGAGCTACATGCAAAAGACTCGCATCATCTGCACGATCGGTCCCGCCACAGAATCCTACGAAATGCTGCACAAGCTCTACGAGGCCGGGATGAGTATCGCCCGTCTCAACATGTCCCACGGCGACCACGAATCCCACGCCAAGGTCATCCAGCACATCAAGTCGCTCAACCGGAAGGTAAAATTTCCCATTCCCATTCTCCTGGACACGCAAGGTCCGGAGATCCGCACCGGCGATCTTTCCAACGAGCTCGACCTGCGGCAAGGCGACATTGTCTCCGTCACCACACGCGGTCCGATGAACGTCGAGGAAAGCTCCATCCACATCAACTATGCGGACCTGCTTGAGGCGGTCAACGTGGGGGACCGGATCACCGTGGACAACGGGCTGATCAATTTCGAGGTGTTGGAGAAGCACGAACGCCACATGCGGTGCCGTGTCTTAGACGGCGGGCTTCTGAAGAGCAAACGCCACGTGAATCTCCCCGGCGTCCGTGTCAATCTCCCGTCGATCACGCAAAAAGATATCAAGGATATTCTTTTTGGCCTGGAGCGGGATGTGGACTTCATCGCCCTGTCGTTCGTGCGCGAGGCCGGAGATATTCAGCAGCTGAAGGATTTGATGGGCGACAAGGTCGGGAAGGTAAAGATCGTCGCGAAGATCGAGGACCAGGAAGGAGTCCGGAACCTGGAAGCGATCATCAAGGAATCGGACGGCATTATGGTCGCGCGCGGAGATCTCGGCGTGGAGATCAACCTGGAAGACCTGCCGAATGTCCAGCGCACCATCGTGCGACTCTGTGCCGAGTATGGCAAACGCGTGATCGTGGCGACGCATCTCCTCGAATCCATGATCCACAACCCGCATCCGACCCGGGCTGAGGTCACCGACGTCGCCAACGCGATCTACGAAGAAGCCGATGCCGTCATGCTGTCCGGCGAAACCACGGTGGGGAAGTATCCCGTGAAGTGCGTCGAATTCCTCCGCAGGATTGCGCTGAAATCCGAAACGATACCCGGATTGCAGTTTGCGAAACATTTGCGTAACGCGGAGAACAAGCAACAACTGGCGGCGGCGGCCGTGCAGCTGGCCGAGGGGGTCAAGGCCAAAGGCATCGTCGTGATCACCAGACGAGGGCTCATGGCCGATCTCGTCGCAAACTGCCGCCCGTTCGCCACCAACATCTACGCCTTTACCAACATGAGCCAACCGCGACGGACCATGATGCTCAATCGCGGCGTCCTCCCCTTCAAGATCGATTTCAGTTCAGACCCCGAAAAAACATTACAAACGGCGTTCCGGATTCTGAAGGACCGCGAGGATTTTAAGGTTGGAGACAAGGTCGTCATCATCTCGGACGTCCTCGCCCAACAACGGGTCGACTCGATTCAGATTCGCGATGTCCCCTCTGACGACATTCTGCCCGACCTATCCGCAGTGAGTCATTGAGCGAACTGCCTTCGGAAGACGTATGTGAATTGACCCATCCGGTGAATGATCGTGGACTGGTGGCGGGCATAAAGCGGTGCCGGGCATTGAACTCACGCTACGGCCCGGTCACGCACAGCTGACAGCTAAGAAACCGGCGCCGGCACTCCTTCACCCCACTCTACGGGGAGTTGCGCCGCGCACAATAGCGGGACAGATTCTCCTCCTGGCCAAGGCCCTTTGGGATACGCGTTGTTGCCTCTCCCCCACCCCGCATCACGCAGGGCGGAGGAGAGGATGGTCTGCCTACCGAACCTCCAACTTCTTTGCCGCCACTGACGCAGCCTTTCGCAGATGCTCTTCAGGATCGCCCTGCGCGATGGCCGTAATCCGCTGCTTGAACTCAGTCCGATTCAACTTTCCTGCCGTCATCAGCGCCAGCTTCCGGACACCCGAATCGTGGTCATTGAGCGATTTCATGACCAAGTCGGTGGGAGCAACCGCGGCCAGATTCTGCAGCCCTTGAGCGACCGCAATACGAACCTGCGGATCATGGTGATCGGCGGCCTTCCTTAATACCTCAACCGCGCCTGCTCCGCCGATCAAGCTCGCAGCGTAGACGGCCTTGGACGATTTCAGCGGATCGTCGGCCTCGGCAATCAGTTGTAAGTGCGGCAGCGCCTCCGGCCCCAGCAGAGCCAGCGCTTCGTAATTGGGCTCGTCTTTGTCGATTTCAGCTAATACCTGCTGCATTGTGATTGGCATGTTCTTGTCTCCCGGCTAAGTCGTAAAGGAGCTCGCCAACATCGTCGTCTTCTCTGAGGCAATAATGTCCGGCGGAGGGTTAGTAATATTGTCGGTTCCCAGTCCGGTCATCAGCCGGTTGTTATCACTGACGTGCGACAGCCCCAAGACGTGGCCGATTTCATGCGCTAAGGTCCATGCGCTGGCCCCGCTGGCGACCACGGCCCCGGGCCGGTTGGCCGGATGACTGGCGCAGCCGTTGAACGGCGGCTGCGTGCTGCGAACGAAGTAGGCAATCACATCCTTCGCCGCTGCGTTATTCCGGTTGGCAAATAGCTGTGTTTGCTCCGCGGTCACCGTCCCCATCGTACAGGCACCGACATCAATATCGTTCAGCGCCGGCAGATTCAGCACTTCAAACGACACATATTTGAGGCCGACTTGCGCGGTCGCATAGGTCAGGCGCATATTGGAAATCATCTGGTTAATCGTAAATCGAGTGGGCGCCGTGAGACACTTGACGTGCAACCGCACCGTTTCACGGCAGGCCAGCGCCCCTGTCCCCGGGCTCCAGTAAATAGATCCATGCTGGAATTCGCTATATCGCCCGGTACTGTCTTCCGTACTCAATTCATCGCTGGTGGGGTATCCCAGAAAACTGCGCTCCCATCCCATGCTCGCCCATAGAGCCCGAATGGCGCCATGCACCTCATGAGCGCCGGTCGCCGGCGTCCAATAGACTGACCCGCCTTGAAAATGATTGTACCGCCCGACCCCATCCGGCGTCGTCGTTTCATCCGTCAACGGGTAGCCCAGGAAGCTCCGTTCCCACCCCAAACTCGCCCACCTACCCCGAATGGCGCCATGCACCTCATGGGCACCGGTCGCCGGCGTCCAATAGATCGACCCGCCTTGAAAATGGTTGTACCGGCCGATGCGATCCGGCGTCGTCGTCTCATCCGTCAACGGGTAACCCAGGAAGCTCCGTTCCCACCCCAATCTCGCCCATCTGTCACGGATGAGTCCGTGGACTTCATGAGCTCCGGATGCCGGCGACCAATAGATGGAGCCGCTTCGGTAATGCCGGTAATGGCCGATCCCGTCAGGGGCGACGAGTTCGGCGGTCGTCGCCGGGCCCAGCCAACCAGCGGGCCCTCCAAGAGCCGCATACTTCACATCAATATCTGACATCTGCACTCCCTCCCTCATCACAATGGTTATTACTAACAGTGCACGGAGCAACGAGCGTCGGGTGGAGTCTTACAGTGCTGGCCCTTTCAACACTTCTTGTCCCGCTCAGCCTTGATTGCATCTGATGGCAGTACCCGGTCTCTACCCGTTCAGGCGCTCGCTCGTTGAACTCTCAACTTGTCATAGAGCAAGCGGAATGCCCACGTAGAACAGGCGCAGGACAGTTTCTCAAACTGAACAATTTCAGCGCCGTACCAGTTGTTGAGCAGCGCCGCCGCGCGAATCATCACCTTCTTCTGCTGAGGTTTGTATCGAAAGAGATTCACGACATGTATCCGAACAGGTTCATGATTCGGCTGACGAAAAATAGTGGGAGAAACACATCCACGGTTGAGAGTCCCGCCGGAACGGCGACGGCTCACAACCGATGCTGGAATGCGTGCAGATCACACAGGAGAGGAGAGATGAAGGGGGTCAGAGATAGGGATGGCCCTGCAACCACAGATGGGCCTACAGCGCTCGTTTCTAACAACGATCTGCGCTGACGCATTCCTGTCCGAGGTTCCTCAGAACCATCGGGCCGTCTGAACCGCGCAGGTGATGCTGCCGACTTAGGCAGTCACGAGCGTTTGCTTCAAGATTCCTTTCAACAACCAGGACTGGTTCTCATAAACAAACCGGTTTCGCTGCTGTACCAAGGTGGCCAGAATCTGCTCCCGGATCTGCCCCAGGCCTGAGTACTGTTGACACTCACCCCCGCCTTCCCGAAAACCGTCGCAAATTTCTTCTACCACTGAGAACAATATGTTGTTGCTGAATTTGGTCACGGCACTCAATGCAGTTTTGTATGCGACAAGGTCTGCAGCGGGCTCGAAAAGCCGCTCCATCACAAAGACCTCATGCCACGCATGATTGATCATCGCGGCCACACAATCCGATCCCCTGACCCATTCGCCGACTGTTCGTCCTATTGCCTCGTAGCAACGCGCAATCCGGGGATCGAGAAAATCGTAGTCCGGGTTACACACGTCGCCGTTAAACCGTCCCTGGGCCATCAGCGTCTCCTTGATAGGCGTGCCGTCATAGGGCAACATTTTGCAGAACACCGCCGCGACACTCCCATCGTCGACAATCCGGCGCAGAAACCCCACATTCGTTTCAATCGATTCGAACGTGCTGGATGGATCAAACAGCATGAAGCCGAATTCCCACATGAGGCCCAGCGACTTCAGCGTCTCAACGGCCCGCAGATTTTCCGCCACGGTGATTTCCTTGTGAAGCACATCGAGTCCATCGTCCGATCCAGACTCCAGCCCCATGTACACCAGGTACAACCCGGCATCCCGCAAGGTCGCACACAACTCCGGCTCAACCGCATCGGCCCGGCAACTGATTTTCCAGATGACTTTTCCGACCAGGTCCTGGCGATACAGTTCATCGACCAGACTGAGCGCCCACCGACGCCACGACGGGCCGAAGAGGGGGAAATCATCATCTTGGAACAGGAACAGGGTAATCCCCCGGTTCTGATAAAGATCCTTCATTTCGCGGACCACTTCGGTTACTTTCCGAATCCTGACGACCCGTCCCGGAGCGGCCCGATAAAACATATGAATGGAACAAAAGGAACAGGTCCGGGAACAGCCGCGTGACGCCAGGATGGGCATTGTTCGCTGACCGAGGATCGCCGTCGGCTCATACTGCCGGTAGGGAAAGGGCAACACATCGAGGTCGTCCAGGAGATGCCGAAGGGGATTTGACACGAATCGCCCGTCCCGACGATACGCGAGGCCATCGATCCTGCGCCAATCCTGGTCATGAATGAGCGATTCCACGAGCTCGAGCAGGGTCACCTCCCCTTCGAATCGAACCACGCTGTCCACCTCTGGAATCAACTCAAGCGTTCGCTCGTGACTCAGACTTGGAAAGTGCCCGCCGATTGTGAAATGACACCGGACGCCATGGTTCCGCAGGTATTGCATCAACGCACGGAAGCGAGGCAGATAAAATTGAAAGATGAGCGAAAACCCGACCACCACCGGGGCTTCAGCTTCAATCGTCGCCAAGATCTGCTCCGCCGCATCTTCGAAATCGAGCACCTTCACACGATGCCCTCGTCGCATCAGCGTTGCGGCCAGATACCCGATTCCAAGGTTGCCCTGCTTCTGAAATCCGATCAAGACCACGGGTCTGGTCGCGTCCTGTTCGCTCAAGGCCTGCAGAGAGGGCATGGCCCCTCTCTCGTCCAGCAGAGTGAGTGATCTCATAGCCTCCTCCCAAGGAATGGCCGCAACAATGCGTGGCTACACCAGGCCCGATCATTGTCATGTCGAACCCGGTTCCTGCACAGCGAAATCCTCTGAAAAGGAGCGGCATAGGGCCGGGGGTGGCGTCCACTCCCTTCCACTGAGGCTCTTGCACGTAGCTATTTGCCGCCGAACTTCTTGACCATTTCCATCGACTGCTCAATCGCTTTCATGTTCTGCTGCATGATCGCCCGCTGATTCTCCAGCTGAATCAACGCCAGCTGACTCAGCGCTTCCTTCGGAAGGTTTGCACGTTCGAAGAACCACCAAGGCACAGGATCCCAATTGATCGGCACTCGCCACTTGAATACCTCCGGCAATGGCAGTTCCGGATTCATGATGGGCTTTTCCATTCGGTCCTCCTTTGGTGAGTACGCTCAATATTGCGATCGTCGTGATCGCGGTGTCCCCCCGGCCACGCAGCACACAATGAGTTCCAACGTGTGTCGTCACCAGCAGAGGAACAAGCAAGATATCGGCCACATTGCAGCGGTCATGTCATTTACCTACTTCCAATGATTTGGACGGTCTGCAGTCGGAAAATGATCAGGCCTTCGTGTATACGATGCGATACTCACGTATCCAAATTGATACGTAGACGAATCAGGAAAATGGTTGTTTAAGAGAAGGCCTACTGGCAGGGTGCCACACCGACGACTTCGATTGGGACGTTCCGGATTCGCCGACGATGTGCCTCTCGCAAGCCGTCAAGGTGATTCCAGGTGAGCTGCTGGTTGTTGTAGGCTTCGAGTCGATGGGGCGGACAGATCCAAATCAATCGGGTGGACAGGCCCGGGACCAGTACAGTCTGGAGCGCCAGCAGGTGTGCCGGAGATTGCCCGTCACGTCATCACCTGTTGATGGCTCACGCCCATCACGCGCTTCGATTGAAAGGACGACACGCATTAGCGAGGGTTGCACTGCAGCAACGTTTGCTCAAACCATTACAGGCTGATCAACTGACACACCGCATCGCACATGAAATCGCGACGGGTAAACCTCGAAAGACACGCTCACGCGTATGCAAACGATCACGAGGCCCTACCCACGCGGAACACGGTATCGCAACTCAGCGAAGCCGGGCCCGATCGCGCGTGCCGACTCCAGGATGAGGGAAGGCGACGTGATCCTGCGCGGCAGGAGCGGCTTGCCTGATCCGAGGGTGACCGAACCAACCTGCACGATCAGTTCGTCGAGAAGTCCGGCGTCATAGAACTGCCCGACCAGTTCGCCTCCCCCGACCAGCCACACGTTCCGGCCACGCGCCGCCTTCTTCATCTCAGCATGACCCGGGCGAACGTCCCCGCTTACAAATCGGATGTCCGCACCTTCCACGGGGGGAAGGCGACGCCTTGAGAACACCCAGGTGGGCTGAGCATAGGGCCAGGCGACCGGTTCGCGCCCGTCCGGACGGATGACGTGGCGCAGCATCCACTCATAGGTGGCAGACCCCATCGCCAAGGCGCCGACCTCCTTGATGAAGGACGGATACCCCGTCTCGTTGATATCACCAAGGGGAAAGAGCCAGTCGAGAGAATCGTCGAGCGTTGCGATGAATCCATCGAGGCTTGAGGCAGTGTAGTACTGAGTGGTCATAGGCGATACATCTCCTTGCCGGCACTCACCTATTCAGCTTGTTCGGCAACACGAGGCTGGCAGAAGAATTCGTCGGACGGCGCACCTTGCTCGCACAATTCACACGCTCACCCTTGTCGCCAGGATGACCCGCCGAACGCGCGGACTGCCAGATAGGCCACGTTGCGCTTCCAATAGGCGACCTTGCTTCGCGTCATCAATTCCAGAAAGAGGTCATCGGCCTCCTTCCGATCAAAGCGCTTGTCGGCGGGCGTGACTTCGCCATCAGGCAATGCCACGGTTCCGGCAGAGCCATAAATCAAATCGTGCACGATAGGCGCAACCAGCGAGAGTTCAAATGACGCGATGAAGCCCCATAACAAACGTGGAATACTTGCCAAGTCGGTCTTGAAGCCGCGCTTGGCCGTCACCATGAACCCATCCAATGCCGCACACCGACAATCGTCGAGCAAGACCCATTCGGCGTTGTTGTACGTCACAGCCGGTTCGGGCAACTCCAGCGCCCGGCGCAGATTCGCCCCGGAGCCGACGGCTGGTTTCGCCGCTGTCGTGTTCGAAATATGTGACTGAATCTCGCGGG
>JACCEA011054300.1_pt1 | contig 11074 bp, 10 predicted proteins | sample 7449851 | NCBI WGS metagenome assembly JACCEA01 (sample SAMN15323453, study PRJNA562643) | freshwater metagenome | isolation source: river surface water | place: USA:Blue River Watershed | collected 2017-08-18 | reverse complement strand
TCGGTTTTCAGGACAAATTATATATTTTTGATTTATATTTTTGCTAAAATCTTATTTACCCATAGTTACTTAACTTTAATTTTATGAAAAAACTACTATTAGTCTTGGCGATGATGCCGTTCTTTTTCGCTTGTTCAAGCAAGAAAAAAATGGCTGAGTTACAGTCTCGTTTGACAGAATTACAAACAAGCAGTGACCAAGCGGTTTCGCGTGCTAAATCAGATTTGGCAGATTGTCAATCATTGACGGCAAGTCTTCAAGGAGAAATCAAGAAGAGAGATGCTGACTTAGAAACTAAAACAGCAGCATTGAAGTCAATTCAGGAGCAATTAGATTATATGAAGAAGACAAATACAAATTTGTTGGATCGACTGTCTGATCTTTCTGTTATTAATAAATCAGGTGCTGAAAGTATCCGTAAGTCATTAGACGCATTAAATGAACAAGGAAAATACATCAAAGACTTGAACTCATCAATTCAACGTAAAGACTCTGTTAATTTATCTTTAGTGATGAATTTGAAGCGTTCTTTAGCTGATATTAATGATGAAGATGTAACCGTTGAAGTGAAAAAAGGAGTTGTTTACATCTCAATCTCTGATAAATTAATGTTTGCTTCGGGTTCAGCTAATGTAAATTCGAAAGCAGAAGCTGTATTAGCTAAAGTTGCTAAGGTGGTAAACGATCACAAGGATTTAGATATTTTAGTGGAAGGACATACAGATGCGGTGCCAATTTCGACACCAGAGTTTAAAGACAACTGGGATCTTTCTGCGAAGCGTGCCACTTCAGTGGTTCGTTTGTTGCAGACAAAATTCGGTGTTGATCCAGAGCGTATGACTGCTGGAGGTCGTGGAGAGTATGAACCACAATCAGGAAATAATAGCCGCGCGGGACGCAAGCAGAATCGTCGTACAGAGATTATTGTTACTCCGAAGTTGGATCAATTCTTTAACTTAATGACTCCACAAACTTCTGGCAATTAATTAGGAAGTTAAGTGCATAAAAAAAGGCCTCAAATTGAGGCCTTTTTTTATGCGAATGTTCTTCGAACAAAATCTAGTTTTCTACGTGAAATGGGTAATCTGGTTCCTAGTGCTGTCGGGACTTCAGTTGCACCATGAACATCGAATGCTGGGATATTTTCTTTATTGACCAGGTAGGACTTGTGTATACGTATAAATTGATTTAACCGTAATTGAGCTTCAAATTTTTTAAGGGTTTTTGCCATGACTACTTGTTTTTGATTTTTCAAGTGAACAATGCTGTAATTTCCTTTGCCTTCAATATATACAATGGTATTGACAGGGCAATTTTCAATTCCTGGTAATTTGATATCAATTTTCATACATTCGAACTATTTTACTTTTAAACTTTACAAACCTATAAAATTGGCTTATAGTAAAGTAAATTGACTTATCTAACGGTTGATTTTTTATCAAATGGGATGAGAGAGTTGCTGAAAATGCAAAAAGGTCTTCGATTGAAGACCTTTTTACTCAGGGGGGGCCAGACGGGAACGGACGTCCGTCAGCTGACGGATATGAGTCCACGAGCTATTTGATTAAATCTCGGAGAAACATTCTACCTCTATTCGATTTTAATTCTTTTTCTCTCTGCATAGCCGCTATTTTAGTTTTTAAAAAATCAACATAAATCACTTTCCACGGTCTGTATTTCACTGTAAATCCACTCTTTGCCAATGAATTATGGGAGTGGAATCTGCTGATTAAATCTTGGGTATACCCAATATATAGGATATCGAATTTTTCCGAATAAAGTGCATAAGATACATACATGATTATAAAAGTGGTTAGTGTAAAATGCAAAAAGGTCTTCGATTGAAGACCTTTTTGCTCTGTAGCGGGGGCCAGACTCGAACTGACGACCTTTGGGTTATGAGCCCAACGAGCTACCAACTGCTCCACCCCGCGATGTAATTGGAGTGCAAATATGCAGGGTTATTTCGTGAAAAACAAGTATCTTTGCTAAAATAATCAATTTTTTCCCTTAAGGGCATTGTTGTTTTTATATGGCCCATCAGCATAAAGCAGGTTTTATTAGTATCATTGGAAAGCCCAACGTAGGTAAGAGTACGTTGATGAATGCACTCGTGGGAGAGCGCCTTTCGATTGTGAGTTCGAAAGCGCAAACTACGCGTCATCGCATCCTTGGTATGCTTAACGGTGAGCATGAAGGTGATGCGTATCAAATCATATATTCTGACACACCTGGTGTACTTATGCCAAAGTATGAATTGCACAAGTCGATGATGGCTTTTGTGAAGAATTCATTGGAGGATGCAGATGTTGTGCTTTATGTTACGGACGTTTTTGATACCTATGAAGATTTAGATTTTTTGACAAATTGGAAAGATCATACCGTGACGCCTATTGTTGTACTAATCAACAAAATTGATTTAGTAACACAGGAGCGATTACAAGTATGTTTAGATTACTGGCAAGGGATTTTCCCTGGTCGGGCCATTTTGCCCATTTCTGCTCAAGAAGGGGTGCATTTAGATCAAATTTTCAAACACATTGTTGAAAATTTGCCAGTTCATCCTCCGTTTTTTGATAAGGATGAATTGACCGATAAACCTGAGCGTTTTTTTGCGGCTGAGATTATTCGGGAAAAGATTTTGATGAATTACAAAAAGGAAATTCCGTATTCCTGTGAAGTAGTGGTCACTTTGTTCAAAGAGGAACCTGCTATTTTGCGAATTGCAACGGAGATTTACGTGGAACGTGTTTCCCAAAGAGCGATCATTATAGGTCATAAAGGGGAGAGCATAAAGAAGGTTGGGATTCAAGCACGGGCTGACTTAGAAGCGTTTTTTGGTAAGAAAGTATTTTTAGAGCAATTTGTGAAGGTTGAGCCAGATTGGCGTGCAAAAGCAGATAAATTGCGATCATTCGGGTATTCACCTGATTAATTTTTAAGACAAATGTCAAATATTGTAGCCATTGTAGGCCGTCCCAATGTGGGAAAATCAACGTTGTTCAATCGTTTAATTGAACAGAAAAAAGCAATCATGGACAACATGTCAGGTGTCACGCGCGATCGACATTATGGGTATGGCCAATGGACCGGAAAATTCTTTTCCGTTATTGATACTGGTGGATATGTGCATGGTTCAGAAGATATTTTTGAAGGTGCTATTCGCGAGCAAGTCGAATTGGCGATTGAGGAATCTGCGGTTTTATTGTTCGTCGTAGATTGTCAAACTGGGTTAACCGATTTAGATAAGGATTTTGCTAAAGTATTACGTCGGTCGAAAAAACCTGTCATATTAGTAGCTAATAAGGCCGATACGCATGAAAAAGCGATGGCTTCAGCAGAATTTTATGAGCTAGGTTTAGGTGATCCTTTTCCAATTGCTGCCGAAAGTGGAAGCGGAACTGGAGATATGCTGGATGTAATGATTTCACATTTTAAGGACGAAGGAATTGAAAATCCAGAAGCTGGTGTGCCGCGTGTTGCTATTCTTGGACGCCCGAATGTAGGAAAATCATCCTTTTTAAATGCGTTGCTTGGGCGTGACCGTTCGATTGTTACGGATATGGCTGGCACGACACGTGATGCGATTCAAAACCGCTACACGCTTTATGGTAAAGATTTTATAATCACTGATACCGCAGGTATTCGTCGTAAGGCGCGCATCGATGATAATATAGAGTATTATTCGGTTCTTCGTTCGATTAAGGCATTAGAGGAATGTGATATCGCTATCATATTGATTGATGCGACAACGATTGACCCATTGACGGGTTTAGAGGCGCAAGACATGAATATTGTCAGTATGGCTGATAAAGCTAAGAAAGGCATTGTCTTGATGGTAAACAAGTGGGATTTAGTTGCGAAAGATACCAATACGGCAAACGCACTTGAAAAGGCTATTAAAGAACGAATGGCTCCATTGAATTACATGCCCGTGATATTTACATCTGTGATGGAGAAGAAGCGTATTTTCCAAGTTTTGGAAATGATGCTTCAGGTATATGAAAATCGTTCGCAAAAAATATCTACATCCAAATTAAATGATGTAATGTTGGACGTTATCCAAAGCTATCCGCCACCGGCTTGGAAAGGCAAATATATTAAGATTAAATATTGTACGCAGGTTTCCACACCATACCCAACGTTCATTTTCTTCTGTAATTTACCTCAGTACATCAAAGAAAGTTATGAGCGTTATTTAGAGAACCAAATGCGAAAGAATTTTCAATTGGATGGTACCCCCATCTCTTTATTTTTCCGCAAGAAATAGTTTATCTATCGACGAAAGGCTGATTTTTCCTAATTGGCCTTTCGCTCCGATTCCCCAGATTTCCTCTCCTACTTGTATGATATTATGATAAGGACTTGGACCTAAGATTTTCCATTGTTTCTTTTTTTCATGATATGCTGCGCTCTGGCTGGGTCCGGATACAATCCAATATGGTTTAGCCCAAATCACCTTTTCCATGTAGAAGGAGGGAGTATTATTTAATTTCTGCCAGTTTTTCCCACCATCTTGCGTTGTCAATATTGGGATGGAATTCTCATTTAACTTTCGGTAATCTCCACCTACAGCCCAAAATGTTTTCTTATTTTTTGAACCAATTGAAAAATACCCATTGGCTTCCCCGGTTGGAATGTTAGTCTCTGTATAAGTCCACGCTGATTTTTGATTACGTTTTTGGTAAATTCGAGCAAACATGCCACCACCGCCTGCAAGTAATAAATGATTGCCTTGCATACTTAAACTTGAGCCACTAGCTGCAAAGAAAGCTTCTTTAGTTTGAAGTTGTGGCGTATTTGTTGTGTCAATCAGTGTGAAAATATTGTTTCTTATTTGGAACAAGGTGAGTTTTTGTTGGATTGGATCGGCTAAAAGCCAGCCTTCTTGGAGGCTATTATCCCATTTTATACAATCAAAGAAGAATCCAGGATCCTTCTTTTCAAATACTATTTTCCAATTCTCGCCAGCATCTTGAGTACGCCAAATACTCGCTTTCCCTTCTTCAGATGGCCCCGCACTCATGAGTAATACTTTCTGTTTATTAAGAATAACGAGATCTCGGAAATCAAGTTTCTCAGCACCCGGAATTTGTATGAATCTCCAGGTCTTTCCAGCATCTGATGAATGGCCAAATGTACCTTGCGTACCACCTGCCCATATCTCATCACCTAATGACTTTAAGGCTCTAAAAGATGATTTGGTGGGTATCTCAACGGGCATCCATTGACCAAAGCTTTGGCTTACGATACTTATGAAGCAGATAATTATGTATTTTTTCATCATAAAAAAAGCCGCTCTTTTGGGAGAGCGGCTTAAAGATATTAGAAGAATTTTATTTGTTTACAATAATCTTGCCAACGAACGATTTATCTTCCGCTGCTTTGATTTGTAAAATATAAATTCCGTTTGCTAGGCCAGATACATTTAATTTGTTTGTACCTAGTGTATTTTCCAATTTACCTGAGAATACAGCGCGTCCTACCATATCGAAGATCATTACATCTGCATTTGTCCAATCTTCTAGGATTTGAATATCGATATTTCCTGCTGTTGCTGGATTTGGATAAATCGCAACACCTGAGAATTCTGGATCTACTGCATAGCTATAGCTAACTGTTCTAGTAAAGCAATTTAATGGAGTCCCTTCGATAACGTATGCATACCTTCTTCTAACGGTATAGTCTCCTGCTGTTTTTACTTTAGTAATAAATGACTTAGGATTCAATAAGGTTGTACCAAATTTCCACTCGTAATCACCGCCTCTACCAGCACCGTCTGTGGCTAAGAAGTTTAAAGCCTTTAAGGTATATACCCCTTCCTTAACGATGGATGCGTTAGGGGAAACTGGATTTTCTTGGACGATCACTTTAATCTCGCTAGAGAAAAGAGAGATACATCCATTTCCGTCAGTTACTTTGGCTGAGTAAGATCCACTCGTTCTAACACCTGTATACACTTTACCTGTAGAAACTGAGTTTGCCCCCTTATTGATGAACCAGTTTGTTGTAAAATTGGTAGTAGCAACTAGGTTAACGGCATTGAACACATTAAAGTCTGCATCCGAACGTTGGCAGAATATTGGAGATAATCCATTTTCTACCGCAACCGTTGGCGCAGCTGGTAATTTAAATACTTTGATTTCAGTCGTATCAGATGGTAATGAGAAACAACCTAAAGTATCTATCGTACGAACTGTAAAGAAACCTATTTTAGAAATATCGATAATTTTAGTTGTCAAAGCATTGTTCCACAAATACTTAGTTGGCTGACCATTAGGCAAGTCTGAAGATTCTAATCTAGCTTGAATTGGTTTGTCTTCACAGAACCCTGTAGGAGTCAACGCCTTGATTGTTGGCTTAACCGGACGTGCATAATTTGTAACAGCTACTGAATCAGATTGGTCTGATGTACAACCGTAGTTTGAAACATAATTCACGGACACAGATACATTGTTACCAATCACGAATGTAGGTTTTGTGCCATAGTTGGGTGAAGCAACACCGTTCACAAACCAATTGAATGATGCAGGTCTTGTAGGTCTACTTTTTGCTGGATCAGTTGGATTATACAAATAACCCTGATTCAAGACAAATGCAGAGTCTTTAACTGCTAAAGTAGTTGTTGCATCTAAACAGTATTTTGGATTTCCAACGATGGAAGGCTTTGGTAATTTAACATACCATAACATGATTTCATTGGATGTTTTTGTTGGACACTCTGCATCTTTAGGAGTTAATCGGATAAAATATTTACCGCGACTATTATCTGCAATCAATTTTGCTGTTAAGGTTTCAGAATCCGCACCAGTAGCTCCACGAGCCGCTGCACCATATAGACCTTTAGATTCTGCTTCCTCCATTAACCAAACAGCATTGACATATGGACGATATTTGTTGATATCATAATTTGAATTGATAACAACAGACTCACCTTTACATACTTCTTTGGTAAATGCATCGGGTGGCCCTACTGCTGAAATGGAAACGTTCGGTGCACCAATAGCACGTCTCAAGCCAAATCTAAACCCTTTTTGGGAATATGAACCTTCCAGGCCTGCAACATTATTAAATGTACATTCTGCCGAGTAGGTCCCTTCTTGAAAATTATTACCACTTAGTGTTAAAAATTCATCTCCAGCATTCCAAACAGTACCATTTGGGGTAACCCAACGGGTTTCTCCAAAACAGCCATCCGCGCGCAAACGCGTAGTACCTGTATTGGTATCATCTGCATCCGAACACTCTAATCGCTGTACAGAAATAGTTGGCTTGTAATCACTTATACGAGGAATCATTACAGCAATTGTCACTCGTGTATATGTACCATAGCTACCATTAGGACTTTTGCAACGGACAAAATAACTATAAGGTTCTTTGGCATCTCGTCCAAATTTATTTAACACAACGGTTTGAACATTAAGTCTGCCATCGGCACCTGAACCTGATGCATAATACTCATCCCAATCGCCTGGAGCATCCATTTCTGTTGTGCCGAATTTATTTTCGGAACGCCAATCATACGTATATGGGCTAGGACAACCTGTGGCTACAAACTTACTTGCATACCCGTCAACTCCCGCAATGGTCACATTACCTACCTTGCCGTCGATTCGTGCTTGCTGTCCAAATGCAGCTGCGCTAGTCAATAACACAAGGGCTGCAATGAGGTTGTTTTTAAAAGATTTAGTCATTATCGTAAGAAATAATTGAGTAGATGATTTGGATTTTTTTTCTGTATAATTTTCTAAGTCACAAGTTAAAAATTTTTTTCTGATTTACAGAAGAAATTTATCGTTAGGTCACTTTTTGTCCATTTTTTTCATCCCATGATTTATCAGAATGGACTGTCGGCATTCATGAAATATTGTTTAAATTTGAAGCTTGATTCCAAGTCTTAGGAATACAAAAAAATTGATGTCGTATTTAAGTTTTAACAATCATTGATTAAATGGAAGAGTTGCATTCGAAGTCGTTGAATTTTTTAGAAGAGATTGTTCAAGATGATCTGGCAGCTGGTAAATATCCTGATGGGATTTTTACTCGATTCCCGCCCGAGCCAAATGGGTACTTACATATTGGTCACGCTAAAAGTATTTGTTTGAATTTTGGTTTGGCACAACGTTTCGGTGGTCGTACGAACTTACGTTTTGATGATACTAATCCGATGACTGAGGAAACAGAATATGTTGATTCAATCAAGCATGATGTTTCCTGGTTGGGATTTCAGTGGGAGAATGAATTATATGCTTCAAACTATTTCGAACAAATCTACCAATTTGCCATTAGCCTAATTGAAAAATCTTTGGCTTATGTGGACGACTCTTCTGCAGAGGAAATTGCGGCTCTGAAAGGAACGCCCACAACAGCTGGAACCAATAGTCCATTTCGCGACCGTTCCGTAGAAGAAAATTTAGCCCTGTTCAAAGCCATGCGTAATGGCGAGTTTCCTGATGGCGCTAAAGTACTTCGAGCAAAAATTGATATGTCGCACCCTAACATGCACATGCGGGACCCGCTCATGTATCGCATTCGACACGTGCCTCATCACCGGACTGGCAATCAATGGTGCATTTACCCGATGTATGACTTTGCCCATGGACAAAGTGACTCGATGGAAGGAATCACGCACTCAATTTGTACACTAGAGTTTGATGTGCACCGTCCCCTATATGATTGGTTTATCAATAAATTAGAAATTTTCCCAACCCATCAGTACGAATTTGCGCGCTTAAATCTGTCACATACCGTCATGAGTAAGCGCAAATTGTTGCAAATGGTGAATGAAAAATTAGTCAGCGGCTGGGACGATCCACGCATGCCTACCATTTCAGGATTGCGACGTCGAGGCTATACGGCTGCGTCAATCCGTAATTTTTGCGATCGAATCGGTGTAGCGAAGCGCGATAACCTAATTGATATCAGTTTGTTGGAATTCTGTATACGTGAGGATTTGAATAAAACGGCTGACCGCGTGATGGCTGTGATGGATCCCGTTAAATTAATTATCACTAATTATCCAGATGGTCAAGTCGAAGATTTGATGATTGAAAATAATCCGGAAGATCCTGAAACAGGAAAGCGTCTGGTTCCATTTACCAAAGAACTTTATATTGAGCGGGATGATTTCATGATTGACCCTCCGAAAAAGTTTTTCCGATTGGGCCCTGGCCTCCAAGTGCGTTTAAAAGGAGCATACATCATTACTTGTGATGCGTTTGAATTAAATACCGATGGTACTATCAAAGAGATTCACGCAACTTACATTCCCGAGTCCAAGTCGGGCCAAGACACATCCGGTATTCAAGTGAAAGGCACGATTCATTGGGTATCAATACCACATGCAATTCAAGCAGAAGTTCGCTTGTTTGACCGTTTGCTTATCGTGGAGGATGCGGGTGAGTTGGGGGATGATTTTACAAAATTCATTAATCCTGAATCTCTCGAAGTGATTACCCGCGTTTTCGTGGAACCAAGCCTAAAAGAAGCAAAAGTTGAAAAGGCCGTTCAGTTTATACGTAAAGGATATTTCTGCCTCGATAAAGACTCAAAGCCAGATCATTTAGTATTTAATCGAACCGTATCTTTAAAAGATACCTGGGCAAAAGAACAAAAGAAGTAATTATTTTTTGGCGAAAAGAGAATCGACAAAAGCGGTCTTATTAAATACTTGCAAGTCAGATACTTTTTCGCCAACCCCAATGTATTTAACTGGAATTTTGAATTGATCCGAAATTCCAATCACCACACCGCCCTTCGCAGTTCCATCTAATTTGGTAATTGCGAGTGCCGTGATCTCAGTTACTTTCGTGAATTCTTGTGCCTGAATGAAGGCGTTTTGGCCTGTAGATCCATCCAGAACAAGTAATACTTCATGCGGAGCCTCAGGAATGAATTTCTGAATGACACGTTTGATTTTTCCTAGCTCAGTCATCAAGTTGACTTTGGTGTGTAATCTACCCGCCGTATCAATGATTACAATATCAGCCTGCATATCCACAGCTTGTTTCACCGCATCATAAGCCACTGCTGCCGGATCGGTATTCATTCCATGATCAATGACCGGTATTCCCACGCGCTCTCCCCAAAGTTTCAATTGGTCCACTGCTGCTGCACGAAACGTGTCCGCCGCTCCTAGAACAACCTTTAATCCATTTTGGTGAAACTGGGAGGCCAATTTTCCAATGGTCGTCGTTTTTCCAACCCCATTAACACCTACGACCATGATGACATAAGGTTTTTGGTTAGGTTCTGCAAACGCATTTTCAATGTCGTATGATTTATTCTCATCCAATAACGCCGCAACCTCCTCCCGTAATACTTGATCTAATTCTTCTGTAGAAACAAACTTATCGCGTTCCACACGACGCTCAATGCGCTCAATGATTTTTAGTGTGGTGGCTACGCCAACATCCGATGTTAACAAGATTTCTTCCAGCTCATCTAATACAGCATCGTCAACTTTGGATTTTCCCAAAACCGCACGACCCATCTTAGAAATTAAGCCTTCCTTGGTCTTTTCCAAACCTTTATCTAAGGCCTGCTCGAGGTCTGCTTGCTCCTCAGGAGCCGGCTTCTTCTTGAAAAAATCAAATAATCCCATCCGCTTTTGCGTATTTTATGAGGTGAAGGTAATAAAAAAAAGTCCCTGATGAAGGGACTTCAAATATGCTGGCTAAAAATGTGCCGACGAAAAATTAGTTTTTCAACGCTGCATTAACCTCATCCTGAAGAATAATCTCTTCTTTAAAGGTATACGCACCTGTCGTAGGGTTTTTAACCGCCTTGATGATCTTAGCGTACTTAACGCCTCCTTCTTTCTTTAGTGTTGCAACTACTTTCTTTGCCATAATTCCTGGGTATTAAACCTATTTAATTTCTTTGTGTAGAGTAACTTTCTTCAATACTGGGTTGTATTTCTTCAACTCAATACGTGCAGTCGTGTTTTTACGGTTCTTCGTTGTAATATAACGAGACATTCCTGGTAGACCCGACTCTTTGTGCTCCGTGCATTCTAAGATTACCTGAATGCGATTTCCTTTCTTTGCCATAATTGTAAATTGGTTACGCCTCT
>JACCEA010304302.1_pt1 | contig 11076 bp, 6 predicted proteins | sample 7449851 | NCBI WGS metagenome assembly JACCEA01 (sample SAMN15323453, study PRJNA562643) | freshwater metagenome | isolation source: river surface water | place: USA:Blue River Watershed | collected 2017-08-18 | reverse complement strand
GGGCGTCGGCACGCACCACGCCGTCTTTAATGACGGCGCCTTCAATCTCGGTGATGCCCGCTTGGGCCAGGTGCTTCAGCGTCCAGTAGCGCTCCATGCCGTTCTGGAAGCCGTTGTAGGCCGCGTAGGCGGCCTCGAAGCCCGAGATGATCGAGAACAGCTGGGCATCCTTGGGCTTGAAGGGCGCCACCAGCGCGGCCGTGCGGCCGTTGCGGATGGCGGCGATGAGTTGCCACTGGTTGACCAGGTCGACGTAGCGGCGCAGGGGCGAGGTGCTCCAGGCGTAGGCGGCCACGCCCATGCCGGCGTGGGGCAGGGGCTTGACGCCCATGCGCACCTTGATGCCCGGGGCCAGGCTGGCTTGGCTGCGGTACAGGGCCGGCACGCCCAGCTCGCCCAGCCACAAGCCCCAGGTGCTGTTGGCCAAGATCATGGCCTCGGCCACGATGAGGTCCAGCGCGGTGCCGCGCGCGCGCTGCGCGATGTGCACGACCTCGTCGCCTGTCGGGGGCGCGTCGCGCTCGCCGTCGAGCTTGAAGTTGTAGTCGGGGCGGTTGAAGGTTTCCGGCTTGCCGCGCACGGCCTCGCGGCCCGCCTTGAGGTGCCGCGCCAGGCGATGGGCGAAGGCCAGCTCGGGCGCGAACGGGTAGTCGGCGGGGGCCTCGCCGGAGAGGATGGCCTCGCTGACGATGCCGTCGAGCTTGTCGTGCCGCAGGTTGGCCACGATGGGCACTTGTTCCAGGCGACTTTCGGTGGACTTCACCTCGAGCGTGGCTTCGTCGAGCGTGACGTACAGGCTCAGCGCCGGGCAGTCGCGGCCTTCCACCAAGGTGTAGGTTTGCACCACGCTGTCGGGCAGCATGGTGATCTTCCAGCCCGGCATGTAGACGGTGGACAAGCGGCTGCGGGCCACTTGGTCCAGGGCCGAGCCCGGCGCGATGGCCAGGCCGGGTGCGGCGATGTGCACGCCGAAGGTGACGGTGCCGCTGCCCAGGCCGCGCACCGACAAGGCGTCGTCGATCTCGGTGGTGCTGCTGTCGTCGATGGAGAACGCCGCCACCTCGGCGCGGGGCAGGGCGTCGATGGCCGGAGCCTCCAGCGCCGGGAAGCCCGTGCCCTTGGGGAAGTGGTCGAACAGGAAGCGTTGCCAGTGGAAGCTGTAGGGGCTGCTGATGGCGCCGGCCTCGCGCAGCAGGTCCAGGGGCGCGCGTTTGCTTTGCAGCGCGGCCTGCACCAGGGCCTTGTACTCGGGGCTGTTCTTGTCGGGCTTGAACAGCAGCTTGTAGATCTGGGCCTGCAGGGCCTCGGGGCAGCGGCCAGCCACCAGTTCGGCCGTCCAGGCTTCAATTTGCAGGGTTTGCAGGCGGCGCTTTTCCAGGCCGGCCAGCGCGGCCTGCACTTGCTCTTGCGGCGCCTTCTTGAACAAGCCGCCCTTGCCGGCGCGGCGGAAGTAGTGCGGGGCGCTGGTCAGGGCCAGCCAGCAGGCCAGTTGCTGGTCCAGGCCGGCGCTGGCACTGAAGTAGTCGCGCGCCAGGTCGGCATGGGTGAACTCGCCCTCCGGGGCGAACTCCCAGGCCAGGTCGAGGTCGAAGCCTTCGGCGTGGCCTTGGGCGGCCTGCAGCAGCGCGGCCGGGCTGGGCTTGTCGAACTTGGCAAGCAGTTGGGCCTGCTTGACCTTGACGCGCTTGCCCGAGTCGAGTTCCAGCTGCAAGGTCGCGTCGGCCTCGGACAGGATGCGGCCGCCCTGGGCTTTGCCGCTTTCGTCATACATCGCATACATAGGGGCCGGATTCTCGTTCAGGCCCTTCCAGCGCCCTCAGGCGCCGCGTTGCAGTCGGAATGCGGCCACGGTTTGCACCAGGGCCTGGGCCTGCGAGCGCAGGCTTTCGGCCGCGGCCGCGCCTTGTTCCACCAAGGCGGCGTTCTGCTGGGTGACCTGGTCCATGCTGCCGATGGCCTGGTCGATCTGGGCCACGCCCAGGCTTTGTTCCGTGGCCGCGCTGGTGATTTCGCCCACGATGTCGGTCACGCGCTGGATGGAGGCCACCACCTCGGTCATCGTGCTGCCGGCCTGAGCCACGAGGTTGGAGCCTTGCTCCACCCGTTCGACGCTGGCGCCGATCAGGCCTTTGATTTCTTTGGCGGCATCGGCGCTGCGGCCCGCCAGCGAGCGCACCTCGCTGGCCACCACGGCAAAGCCGCGGCCCTGTTCGCCCGCCCGCGCCGCTTCCACGGCCGCGTTGAGCGCCAGGATGTTGGTTTGGAAGGCAATGCCGTCGATGACGCCGATGATGTCGGCGATCTTCTTGCTGCTCTCGTCGATGCCGCGCATGGTGTGGATGACCTGATCGACCACGTTGCCGGCTTGCGCGGCCACGCGCGAGGCGCCCAGGGCCAGCGCGTTGGCCTGCTTGGCGTTGTCGGCGGTGTGCTGCACGGTGGAGGTCAGCTCCTCCATCGACGAGGCGGTTTCCTCCAGGGCGGCGGCCTGCCGTTCGGTGCGCTGGCTCAGGTCTTGGTTGCCCGCGGCGATTTCTCCGCTGGCCTCGGCCACGCTGTCGGAGGCCATGCGCACCGAGCCGACCACCTCGCTCAAGCGGGTCTGCATCTCGTCCAGCGCGCGCATCAGGTCGGCGATTTCGTCCTCGCCTTGGGTGTTGATCTCGGTCGTGAGGTCGCCGGCCGACACGGTTTCGGCCACGGCCACGGCATGCGCCAAGGGGCGGGTGATGGAGCGGCTGAGCATCACGCCCGCGCCCACCCCCAGCACGCTGGCCACGCCCATCAGCACCAGGCTGATCAGGGCCGCGCGCCGGCCGGCCTCGGCCGCGGCCGTGGCGGCCTCTTGGCTGTCCACCGAAATCTTCTTGCCCACCTCTTCGATCAGCTTGCTCGGCTCGCGGTCCATGCCCTGGACGGCCTTGTCGCCCACGGCGTGGTCGTGCTCGGCGGCCGCGAACTGCTCGAAGGCCGTGCGGTACTTCTGGCCCATGGTGGCGTGTGCCTCGGCAAAGCGCCGCACCAGGTCCTTGGCGTCGCCGGCGGGGAGGTCGGCCCCCAAGGCTTGCGCCATGCGCGCCACCTCGGCCTCTTGCTTGCCAAAGGCCATCCAGTAGCGGTCCAGTTGCTTTGGGTCCTTGCCGCGCAGCAGGGTGTTCTTCCACTCTTGCACTTGGGTCTTGAAGCCCAAGGCCATGGCCGCGGCCATGCGCTCGTGCCGCGCGTGGGCCTGCACCTCGTTGGTGAAGGTGCCCACGGCTTGGCTGAGTTGGTAGATGCCCAGCAGAGCGGCCACGACCACCAAGGCCAGGAGGCCGGCCACCACCAGCGGCAACTTGCGGTTCAACTTCATCGCGACCCCTCGAAAAGCGCCTGGGAAGCGCTGATCAGAGGCTGCGCGTGCGAGCTTGTCAATCCGGGCGTGCGCAGGGCGTGGCCTTCCTACACTGCCGGGCTGTGTTCCCCGCCCACGAGGCCCTCGCATGAAGCTGCCCTTGATTGCCGCCCTGTCCTGCCTGGCCGTGGCGGCCCAGGCCCAGACCGGCTACCCCGCCACGCCGGTGAAGCCGGTGGTGGACCGCTACCACGGCACCGCCGTGACCGACCCCTACCGCTGGATGGAGGACATGAAGTCCGAGGCCTTCCAGCAGTGGCTCAAGGCACAGGCCGACCACGCCGCCGCCGGCTTGAAGACCCTGCCGGGCCGCGAGCGCCTGCGGGCCCGTTTGGCCCAGTTGGCCGATGCCGGCGTCATCACCGGCGGCTACGCCCCGACGGGCGACCGCGTCGTCTACCTGAAGCGCGAGCCGGGGCAAAACCAACTTCGGCTGTGGATTCGCCAAGGCCTGGAGGGGGCCGAGCGCCAGCTGCTCGACCCGCTTGCGGTGCCGGGCAAGCCCGGCAAGCACAGCATCGACTGGTACACCCCCTCGCCCGACGGCAAGCGCATCGCCTTGGGCTTGAGCGAGGGTGGCACCGAGAACAGCACGCTGGTGGTGCTGGACGTGGCCAGTGGCACCTTGGGCCCCGAGCGCTTGGCCCACGCGGGCCTGAACGAGCCGGGCGTGGCTTGGCTGCCCGATGGCAGCGGCTTCTTCTACAACCGCCACCCGGCCGACGAGCGCTACAACAAGAGCGCCGTGTACCTGCACCGCCTGGGCGTGCAAGAGGACGTGCGCGTGTTCGGCTGGGGCATGCCGCGGCATCGCTTCGAGATCGCCGATTTGCCTTACCTCAAGCTCAGCAAAGACAGCCGTTGGGCCCTGGCCGAGGTGCTGCACGGTGACGCCCGCGACCGCAGCTATTTCGTGGCCCCGCTGGCGGAGTTGCTGAGCAAAGGCGACAAGGCTTTTTGGCGTCGCGTGGTGGGGCCGCAGGACAAGGTGGCCAGCGCCACCTTGGTGGGCGATCACTTGGTCACGCTCACCCAAAAGGACGACCCGCACCGCAGCGTCGTGATGCGCCCCTTGCGCACCCGCGAAGCCCCGCGCGTGCTCATGGCGCCCAGCGAGCAGATCTTGATGGAGATGGACAAGGGCGAGGGCGAGTTGCTGGTGCGCAGCTTGGACGCCGGCGTCAGCCGGCTGACGCGCGTGCCGCTGAAAGGCGGGCAGCCCCAACGGGTGGCGCTGCCCTTCGACGGCACCGTGCGCGAGATGGCCTCGCTCCCAGGGGGGAGCTGGCTCGTCAGCTTGGAGGGCTGGACCCAGCCGCCGCAAACCCTGGTGCTGCAGCCGGGCAGCGCCCCGCGCACGGTGTCCTTGCGGCCCCGCCTTGCGCTGGACACCTCGGGCCTCACGGCCGAGCGCGTGCTGGTCACCAGCCACGACGGCGTCAAGGTACCGCTGTCCATCGTCAGCCCCAAGGGCGCGAGCGGTGCGCGGCCCACCATCCTCACGGGCTACGGGGCCTACGGCATCACGCAGGAGCCGCGCTTCACCGCCTCGCGCCTGGCCTGGCACGAGCTGGGCGGTCGCTTCGCCGTCTGCCATGTGCGCGGCGGTGGCGAGCTGGGCGAGGCCTGGCACCAGGGCGCGCACATCCTGAACAAGCAGAACACGGTGAGCGACATGATCGCCTGCGCCAAGTACCTGAACGATCAAGGCCTGAGCAGCCCCGCCTTGCTGGCCGGCACGGGCGGCAGCGCGGGCGGCATCACCATCGGCGGGGCCATCAACCAGGCGCCGCAGCTGTTCGCGGCCGCGCAGGCGGCGGTGGGCGTCAGCGACCTGCTGCGCATGGAACTCACCGCCAACGGCCCGCCCAACATCGCCGAGTTCGGCACCGTGACCCAGCCCGCGCACTTCAAGGCCATGTTTGCGGTGAGCCCGTACCACAACGTCAAGGACGGCCAGGCCTACCCCGCCGTCATCGTGACGACCGGCGCCAACGACCCGCGCGTGGACGCTTGGATGCCCGCGAAGTTCGCCGCGCGGCTGCAGGCGGCCACGGCCAAGAACGCGGCACCCAAGCCCGTGTGGCTGCGCGTGGACTACGAGGCCGGCCACGGCATGGGCTCCAGCGTGGCCTCGCGCTTGGACGAACAGGCCGACGTGTGGAGCTTCTTCCTCTGGCAGTTCGGCCACCCCGAGTACCAGCCTGTCGCGCCTGCGGCAGCCGGCCGCTGATGGTCAGCGCCGAACCCTTCGTGGCCGTGGACCCTGCCCATGGCCCACGCGCCCGGGCCTACGCCTTCTACCGGGAGGCGGAACGCCCGCGCTGGGGCGTGACCTTCCCGGTGGACGTGGCGCCGCTGCTGGCGCAACTGCCGGTGTGGCGCCAGCAATGGCCCGGCCTGACGGCCTTCGTGGCCTACCACCATGCTGTGCTGCGGGCGGCCAATGCCGTGCCCGCCCTGCGTCAGCGCCTCACGCCCGAGGGTGGGGCGGTGGAATGGCAGGCGGTGGACGCTACGCCCACCGTGCTGCGCGCCGACGACAGCTTTGCCGTGGCCCGCTTGGTGTACGCCCAGCGCCTGGCGGACTTCGCCCCGCCGGCCCTGGCCGCCGTGGCCGAAGCGCTCAAGCCGGACTCGCCTTGGGGCGTGCGCACCGCGCAGACGGGCGAACTGCACATGACCACCTTGCCCGGCGTGGCCTTCACCCACTTCACGCACGCGCGGCGCGGCGGGTTTGACGACGCGACGCCCAGCCTGGCGCTGGGCCAGTTCGTGCGCGAGGGGGGGCGCGTGACCATGGCCGTCAACATCGAGGTGCACCACGCCCTGGTGGACGGCGTGCACGTGGGGCGGTTTGCCGAGGCCCTGCACGGCCTGCTGGCCGAGCCCGAGCGCTTGTTGGCCTGATTCCGGTTCAAGCCTGGCGGCGAAAGCGCGCCACCACCGTGGCCAGCTCGGCGGCCTGCTGCTTCAGGCTGTCGGCCGCGGCGGCCGACTCTTCCACCAAGGCGGCGTTCTGCTGCGTCATGCGGTCCACCTGCTGGATGGCGACGCCCACGCGGGCGATGTCGTCGCTCTGCGCCGCGGTGGTGCGGTTGATGTCGGCAATCATGTGGGCCACGCGCTGCACCTGGGTCACGATGTCGTTCATCGTGCGGCCGGCCTCGGCCACCTGCGCGCCGCCGGTTTCCACCTTGCCCACGCTGTCGCCGATCAAGGTTTTGATTTCACGCGCGGCCTGCGCGCTGCGCTGCGCCAGCGTGCGCACCTCGGTGGCCACCACGGCAAAGCCCCGCCCCTGCTCGCCCGCGCGCGCCGCCTCCACGGCCGCGTTCAGCGCCAAGATGTTGGTTTGGAAGGCGATGCTGTCGATGACGCCGATGATGTCGGCGATGCGCTGAGACGCTTGGTTGATGGCCGCCATGGTGTCGACGACGCGGCCCACGGCCTCGCCGCCCTGGCTGGCCACGTGGCTGGCTTGCTCGGCCAGCTCGGTGGCGCTGCGGGCGGTTTCGGCGCTTTGGCGCACGGCGCCGGTCAGGGTGTCCATCGTGGACGCGGTGCGCTGCAGCTCGGCCGCGGTTTGCTCGGTGCGGTGGCTCAGGTCGGTGTTGCCCACGGCGATCTCGGCGCTGCCGGTGGCGATGGTGTCGCTGGTGCTGCTCACCGTGTTCACCAAGGTTTGCAGCTGGGTTTGCATGGTGGACAAGGCCTGCAGCAGGCTGGCCGTTTCGCCCCGTCCTTCGATGGGCACGGCTTGGCTCAGGTCACCCCCGGCCACGCGCTGCGCCACCGCCACGGCGGTGCGCACCGGCCGCGCCACGCGCAGGCTGATGGTGCTGGACAGCCAGTGCAAGCCCAGCGCCCCCAGCACGGCGCTGCCCCCGATCAACCACTGCGCCTGCTGCCGCGTGCTTTCGCTGTGGGCTTGCACCTCGGCGCCGCGGGCTTCGATCAAGGCACTCAAGGCCTCCATGTCGTCTTCCAAGGCTTTGAACGCGGCTTGGAAGGCGGGCATCTGGGCCTCGGCAGCGGCCAGGTCGGTGAAGGCCAGTTGCACCACCCGGGTGGCCGAGGCCACGTAGGCGTCCAGCGCGGGGCGCACCTTGTCCACGGCTTGGCGCGTGCCCGGGTCCAGCGGCATGGCCTGCAACTGCGTTAGCGCGTCCTTGAAGGTTGCGCTGTGTTCGGCGAGATCGGTCTCGATCTCTTTGCGCGGCCCGGCGTCTTGCTTGGTGCCGGCCAGCAGGGCGGCCAGCACGTCCGAGCGCAGGGCGTCGTGCATCATGTCGGCCGACATTTGTGCGCCCAGCGCGGAGCCGCTGACCGCGATCTCTTGGCTGTTTTGCACCAAGCGGTGGCTGGCCACCAGGCCCACCCCGCCGATCAAGAACGCCAGCGCAATGCCCACCAAGTTGGCCACCAACAGTTGGCGACGGATCGTGGTCCCGAACATGCCATCCTCCCCAGGGTTGCACCGCCGTCGGTCCCCAGCGTGAGGCCGGGCGATGGCCGGAGGCAGGCTAGCGCGGGGCGGCGTGGCCCGCAAGCCAGCACGCCCTGGGTGAACCCTTGGATCCGGGGGTCAGATCGACAAGCCGCCCGACACCTCCAGCACGGTGCCGGTGATGTAGGCGGCATCGGCGCTGGCCAAAAAGGCGTAGGCCGCTGCGATGTCCTCGGGCTGGCCGAGGCGCTGCAAGGGCACGGCCGCGGTCATCTTGTCGGTCACTTTGGTGGGCACGGCCGCCGTCATCGGGGTGGCGATGAAACCCGGGGCCACCGCGTTCACGCGCACGCCCTTGGGCCCCAACTCGCGCGCCCAGGTTTTGGTCATGCCGATCACGCCTGCCTTGGCGGCGGCGTAGTTCGTTTGGCCGTAATTGCCGTGCAGGCCCACCACGGAGCTGGTGTTGACGATGCACCCTTGCGAGGCCAGCAGCGCCGGCAGGCAAGCTTGGGCGCCGTGGAACACGCCGCGCAGGTTGACGTCGAGCACCAGGTCGAACTGCGCGATGTCCATTTGCTCGAAGCGCGCATCGCGGGTGATGCCGGCGTTGTTGATGAGCACGTCCAGGCGGCCCCAGCGCGCCACCGTGGCCGCCACGGCGGCGTCCCAGGCGCCGCGCTCGGCCACGTTGCCGGCTTGGATCAGCACTTCTGCGCCCAGGGCTTGGCACTGCGCGGCCACGGCCTGCAGCGGTTCGGCTTGCAGGTCGAGCAGGGCCAGGTGCGCGCCTTCGCGTGCGAAGCGCAGGGCGGTGGCTGCGCCGATGCCTTGGGCAGCGCCGGACAACAAAACGACGGAGTTCTTGAAACGGAGGCTCATGCGGGGCTCGTCAAATGGCGGGTGAATTCGGGCTGCCAGGTGGTGAAGTCGCTCAGCGCGTGGTCGCTGCCGGCCAGCAACAGCACGCGCCCCAGGCCGTAGCGACCCAGCATCTCGCGCCAGCTCAGCACCTCGTCGCCTTTGGCGATCAGGGCCATCCAGCGGCGCGGGTCGGTCAGCGAGCCGGCTTGCAGCGCACGCAGCTCGGCGATGTACTCGGGCCGGAAGTAGAACGATTCCTCGGGGGCGTGCCATTGCCGGTTTTCGCCGATGTAGGCCGCGAGGTCGCGCGCCGGGTCCACGGCTGGGTTCAGCAGGCCCACGCGCCACGCCGGGTGCTGCTGCGCCACCCAGGCCGCGTAGTAGCCGCCCAGCGAGCTGCCCACCACCGCCGCCCCGGTGGCCGGCCAGTCGCGCACCAACGCGGCCACCTCGGCCATGGCTTGCGCCGGTGAAGGTGGCAAGGCGGGGCAGGCCCAGTGCAGGCCCTGGTGTTGCGCCCAAGCGGCCATGTGCCGGGCTTTGGCGGACTGCGGACTGGAGCGAAAGCCGTGGAGGTAGAGCAGGTGCGTGAGGGCAGGCAAGGCTGGGGTTTGCACGGAGGCAATCGGCATGACGAAAGCCAGTGTAGGCAGGGCTGGCTAGGCTCGGGCTTCTTGCGATGGGACCCCGGTCCACGCGCATCCCGTTTCACCTGACAGCCTGCGGCGCCGCCGCACCCAATCGAGGTCTTCCATGCATCTGTTCAAGCCCGCGCTGAGCGCCCTGACCCTGGCGGTGTTGAGCCTGCCCGCCCTGGCCCAAGACGCCCCCAAGCCGGCCAACGGCACAGCGCCTGCAGCCGCTGCTGCGCCCGCACCGCGCCCGCCGGCCGACCCCACCGCCCTGAAGCCCTTTGCCGAAATCAGCAAGGACTTCAAGGAAGAGAAGGGCCTGTTCTCGATCTGGCGCAAGGACGAGAAGGTCATGCTGGAAGTGCCGCGCGCGATGCTGAACAAGCCCTTCTTGTTCACCGTCAACATCGCCAACGCCATCGGCGAACGCGGCATCTACGCCAGCCAGATGGGCCCCGACGCGATGGTGGAGTTCCGCCTGGTCGGCCGCACCCTGCAACTGGTGGCCCTGAACAACAAGTTCCGCGCCTCGGGCCAAGGCAAGGCCGCGGTGGAGCAGGCCTTCTCGCCCAGCCTCTTGGCCAGCGCCCCGGTGGGCAGCGCCGACCACGCCGAGCGCAAGAGCTTCCTGGTGGACGCGGGCTTCCTGTTCACCGACATCCCGCGCTACAGCACGCGCCTGGAGATGGCCTACCGCCTGCCGTACAGCCCCGACCGCGCCAACAGCTTCTTCGCCGCCGGCCGCGCCGACGACGGGCTGACCACGCTGACCGCGCGCATGCACTTCGCCACGCCGCGCATCCCGGCGCCGCCGATGACGCCCAGCCCCGTGCCCATGCCCACGCCGCCGCAGGCCACGCCGGACCCGCGCAGCTTCTTCGTGGACTTCGTCTACAACTTCAAGGCTTTGCCTGAAGTGCCGATGGCCGTGCGCCACATCGACCCGCGCCTGGGCCACTTCATGGAGAGCTACACCGACCTGGACGGTGACCTGAAGGCCAACCCGCGCGTGCACCTGATGACCCGCTGGCGCCTGGAGAAGAAGGACCCGGCGGCCGCCTTGAGCGAGCCCGTCACGCCCATCACCTACTGGATGGACAAGAACATCCCGGCTCGCTACCGCGGCGCGGTCGAGGCCGGCATCCTGGAATGGAACAAGGCCTTCGAGAAGATCGGTTTCAAGAACGCTGTGGTGGCCAAGCAGCAGCCCGACGACGCCAACTGGGACAACATGGACGCCAGCCACGCGTCGATCCGTTGGTTCGTGGGCGCCGACGTGGGCTTTGCCATCGGCCCCAGCCACACCGACCCGCGCACCGGTGAAATCTTGGACGCCGACATCGGCATGAGCGACGTCTTCGCCCGCGGCTCGCGCCGCTTCATCGTCGAAGACATGACCGCCACCAGCAGCATGGACAAGCTGGCCCAGCTGTCCGCCGGCTGGAAAGACGGCAACAAGTTCAACGCCTTCTGCAACTACGGCCACCTGGCCGCGCAGGAGATGAACTTCGCCATGGACATCCTGGAAGCTCGCGGCGACCTGGACCCAGACAGCCCCGAAGCCGAAGCCTTCGTGCAAGCGTTCATCAAGGACGTGATCATGCACGAGGTGGGTCACACCCTCGGCCTGAAGCACAACTTCAAGGCCAGCACCACCATCACGTCGGCGCAGCTCAAGGACAAGGCGTTCACCGAGGCCAAGGGCATTTCCGGCTCGGTGATGGACTACAACGCCT
>JACCEA012465003.1_pt1 | contig 11078 bp, 9 predicted proteins | sample 7449851 | NCBI WGS metagenome assembly JACCEA01 (sample SAMN15323453, study PRJNA562643) | freshwater metagenome | isolation source: river surface water | place: USA:Blue River Watershed | collected 2017-08-18 | reverse complement strand
TCGTAGACCATGATCGAGGGCATGCCTTCGGGAATGGTCACGAAGCGGCGCAGAACTTCATCACCCTGGATGATCGACAGAATTCGTGACGGGCTAGCGCCTTTGGGGAGCATGAACTCCCCCGCCTTGATTGGTGCCCCTGCCCCAAAAATGCGGGCGCGGATCCGGAAGGCTTTGGCACTGCTGATTGCGCCTTCGGCTTCAAGCTTGCTGGCAACGCCGCCAAGGCTTGAACCATCGGGAACCATGAAGGCCGTGGCCCGTTCAAGCGGACCGGCGCTAAACCAACCGGCGACAAGCCAGCCAAGCGCGGCAAGCGCCAGCAGCGTCGCTGCAAGCAACGACCGGCCGCCCCGCCGCCCCAGCATCAGTCTTCGATGGCCTTCACGATCACCGAAGCGTTCGTGCCGCCAAAGCCGAAGCTGTTGTTGAGTGCGGCCCGGACCGTCCGTTTGCGGGCAATCTTGGGCACCAGATCAACGCCCTCGGTGCCCTCATCCGGGTTTTCGAGGTTAAGCGTGGGCGGGACCACCTGGTCGCGAATCGCCAGAATGCAGAAGATCGTTTCAACCGCCCCGGCTCCGCCGAGCAGATGCCCGATGGCCGATTTGGTCGAGCTCATCGAAGCGCCCGAAAGATCATCACCCAGCACACGCTTGACCGCTGACAGCTCGATCGTGTCTGCCATGGTCGAGGTACCGTGGGCGTTCACATAGTCGATATCGCCCGGCTGCAACCCGGCCTTGCGCATCGCCATCCGCATCGAAAGCTCTGCACCCTTGCCTTCCGGATGCGGCGCCGTGACGTGATAGGCATCGCCGGAAAGCCCATAACCGACCACTTCAGCATAGATCTTAGCGCCACGAGCCTTGGCGTGCTCGTATTCTTCCAGCACGACGATCCCGGCGCCCTCTCCCATCACAAAGCCATCGCGGTCCTTGTCATAGGGACGGCTGGCCTGTTCAGGGCGGTCGTTGAACGAGCAGTTAAGCGCGCGGGCCTGAGCAAAACCGGCAATCCCCAACGGATTGACGGTCCCTTCCGCGCCGCCGGCCAGCATGATGTCGGCATCGCCATCCTTAATCATCCGGGCGGCGTCACCAATCGAATGCGCACCGGTTGAGCAAGCAGTCACCACGGCGTGGTTCGGCCCCATCAGGCCATACTTGATCGAAACTTGCCCCGAGATCAGGTTGATGATCCGGCCATGGACAAAGTGCGGGCTGACGCGCGACGGGCCTTTTTCGTGCAGGACGATCGATTCTTCCTCGATCCCCGGCAGGCCGCCGATCCCGGCGCCAATCGAGCAACCGGTTCGCAGCTTGAGGTCTTCGTCCATCTCGGTCAGGCCAGCATCTTCGATCGCCTGGCCCGCGGCATCGAGGCCGTAGATGATGAAGGGATCGACCTGACGCTGGATCTTGTGGTCGACGCGCTTATTCGGATCGAAACCCCAAGGGTGGTCGGCCGGCTTTACCTCACAGGCGATCTGGCACTTCTGATCGCTGGCATCGAACCGCGTGATTGGCCCGGCTCCGGACTTGCTCGCAAGCAGGTTTGCCCACGTGGTTTCGACATCGCCCCCAAGGGGAGTAACCAGACCCAGTCCCGTAACCACTACGCGGCGCATGCACTTCTCCGGATATGCGACAGGCCCAGACCCGCAGAGGGACTGAGCCTGTCAAATTTCGTGTCTCGGTTCCCGCAGTTCAACCCCTAGACAGGCTTGGGGCCAAAGCGGAAAGCAGGCTGAATCAGCCCTTGTTCTCGTCGATGTACTTGATCGCGTCCGAGACGGTGCTGATCTTCTCAGCCGCGTCATCAGGGATCTCGACGCCGAATTCTTCTTCGAACGCCATCACGAGCTCAACGATGTCGAGGCTGTCAGCGCCCAGGTCGTCGATAAAGCTCGCGTCCTCAGTCACCTTTTCAGCTTCGACGCCGAGGTGCTCGACGACAATCTTCTTAACCCGGTCAGCGGTGTCGCTCATGGATTTACCCCTTCGTGAACGGCAAATAAAACAGTGTTGAGCCCTGCCCTAGAGAACGGCGGGGCGGCTGGCAAGAGGGCTGGACAGCATCAACGGTTCGTAATCCCCACGATACGTATGCGGCCCGCTCTGGCTTGACGATCAACCCTTCGGCGGCTCGACAATGCGCAGACTAAGCTCGCGCAGCTGCTTTGGTTCCGCCGGCGAAGGCGCACCCATCAGCAGATCTTCCGCGCGCTGGTTCATCGGGAACAGTGTGATCTCGCGCAGGTTCTGCACGCCGCACAGCAGCATAACCATACGATCGACCCCGGCTGCCATGCCGCCATGCGGCGGGGCGCCATACTGGAAGGCGCGGTACATGCCGCCAAAACGTTCCTCGACATCGGCCTGCGAGAGGCCAACCAGCTCGAAGGCCTTGACCATCAAGTCAGGGTGCTGATTGCGGATCGAACCCGATGCCAGCTCATAACCATTGCAGACCATGTCGTACTGATAGGCCTTGATGGTGAGCGGATCCTGCGTCTGCAGTGCTTCCAGGCCGCCCTGCGGCATTGAGAACGGGTTGTGCGCGAAATCGAGCTTCTTCTCTTCCTCGCTCCATTCGTAGAACGGGAAGTCGATAATCCAGCAAAAGCGGAAGGCATCTTTCTCGATCAGGTCAAGCTGCTCACCCACGCGGCTGCGGGCGGCACCGGCCAGTTTGGCGGCCTGCTCTTCCTTGCCGGCGGCGAAGAAGGCGCCATCATTCGGGCCAAGGCCTAGCTGATCCCACAGCGCGGCCATCTTGTCCTCGCCATGGTTCTTGGCGATCGGGCCGCCGAACACGCCATCCTTGCGGGTGGCATAGCCCAGACCGGCATGGCCTTCGCTGCGGGCCCATTCGTTCATGTCATCGAAGAACTTGCGGCTGAGCCCGGCCGTTTCCGGCGCCGGAATCAGGCGGACGACGCCGCCGGTGCCAACGATTTTCTCGAACAGGCCAAAGCCCGAAGCGGTAAATTCGCTGGTGACGTCGCGGATGATCAGCGGGTTGCGCAAGTCCGGCTTGTCCGTGCCGTAATCCAGCATCGCCTTGGCATAGGGAATGCGCGGGAATTGACCGGCGGGGGTCACCGACTTGCCATCGGCGAACTTTTCGAAGATCCCGGCCATGACCGGCTCCATCGTCTCCCACAATTCTTCCTGGGTGACGAAGCTCATTTCCAGGTCGAGCTGATAGAACTCGCCCGGCAGGCGGTCCGCCCGCGGGTCTTCATCGCGGAAGCACGGTGCGATCTGGAAATACCGATCGAACCCGGCGACCATCAGCAGCTGCTTATACTGCTGCGGCGCCTGCGGCAGCGCAAAGAACTTGCCGGTATGGATGCGGCTCGGCACCAGGAAGTCGCGTGCGCCTTCGGGACTGCTTGCAGTCAGGATCGGAGTCGAAAACTCTGTGAAGCCGATATCCTCCATCCGACGGCGCGTTTCGCGGATAATCGCGGTGCGCGTCATGATATTGGCATGCAGCGTCTCGCGGCGCAGGTCGAGGAAGCGGTACCGCAGGCGGATATCTTCGGGATATTCCTGCTCACCCGCCACCGGCAGCGGCAGTTCTTCGGCGCGACTGAGCACGGTCGCCGAGCGGGCGAAGACCTCGATTTCACCAGTTGGCAATCCCGCGTTGACCGTGCCGGCAGAGCGGGCCTTCACCTCGCCGTCGATCGTGACGACCGACTCCACGCGCAGGCCTTCCAGGATCGGCAGCGCCGGGCTGTCGGCATCGGCGACGATTTGGGTCATTCCGTAATGGTCGCGCAGGTCAACGAACAGCACGCCGCCATGGTCGCGCTTACGGTGGACCCAGCCCGACAGGCGGATGGTCTGGCCTACATCGCTGGCGCGGAGCGCGCCACAGGTGTGCGAACGATAAAGATGCATCGAAACTCTTTCCAATCGGCCTGCAATGATGCAGGGGCGAAGGCGCGGCTAACAGGCGATGGCCGCACATTTGTCAAGCCGGGGGCTCGCACGGGCCCAACTACAGAAAAGAAGCATGAAGATACACCCCCTGATCACCGACAGCGCAGAACTCGCAGCGCTGTGCGAAAGGCTCGCTAAGGCAGACTTCGTGTGCGTCGACACCGAATTCATGCGCGAGAACACCTATTGGCCCGAACTCTGCCTGATCCAGATCGCGGATACACAGGAAGCGGCGGCGATTGATCCGCTGGCAAAAGGGCTCGATTTATCACCGCTGCTCGATCTGCTGGTGGATAACGAGCATGTCCTGAAGATCTTTCACGCCGGCGGACAGGATGTGGAAATCATCTACAATCTGACCGGAAAAACGCCGCACCCGATCTTCGACACCCAGATCGCCATGATGGCAATCAGCCAAAGTGAGCAGATCGGCTACTCGAACCTCGTCGAAAGCTGGATGGGTCTGCAGATCGACAAGGGTGCGCGCTTTACCGACTGGTCACGCCGTCCGCTGACCGAACGGCAGATCGAATATGCCATCGGCGACGTAACCCACCTGTCCAAGATCTTCCCCAAGATCCTGGCCCGTCTGATCAAGACCGGGCGCGGTGCCTGGCTGGATATCGAGATGGAGAAGCTCGCCGACCCGGCGAACTACCGCAACGATCCCTCGATCGCCTGGCAGCGGATCAAGGCGGCTGGTCGGAACCCGGCGATGCTGGGCAGGCTGCAGGCGCTCGCAGCATGGCGCGAACACGAAGCGCAGGACAAAAACATTCCGCGCGGCCGGATCGCACGGGATGAAACCTTGGCCGATATTGCCAGTCACCCGCCCAAGACACAGGCCGATTTGGCGAAGGTTCGCGGACTTTCAGCCGGATGGAAGGATAATGAAATCGGCAAGCGGATGATGGCCACGCTCGAAGCGGCCAAGCCGCTGAGTGATGATGAGCTGCCGCCCCGTACGTCCCGCGGTGCACCGCTGGGCAAAGAGGGCGCGCTCGTTGCCGACCTGCTCAAGCTGTTGCTGAAGATCCGCAGCCGCGAGATTGACGTGGCCGCCCGCCTGCTGGCCCGCAGCGAAGATCTTGAACTGCTGGCCGCGGGTGTGCGTGAATTGCCTCTGCTCGAAGGCTGGCGGTATGAGCAGTTCGGCCGCGATGCGCTGGAACTGGTCGAAGGCAGGCTGGCCTTTGCTGTGGTCAAGGGCCGCCTAAAGATGGCCCATATCGACGAAATTGGTGGCAATAGTGATGCCGAACCCGCCTCGGCTGCGGCAGAGTAGGCGGTCATGACCACTTACCTTCCGACACTCAAACAGCTGCAGTATCTTGTCGCGTTGCATGAACACGGCCACTTTGGCCGGGCGGCCGATGCGTGCTTTGTTTCGCAGTCAACGCTATCCGCCGGCCTGCGGGACCTTGAAACACTGCTTGATGTTGTGCTGGTCGAGCGGACCAAACGAGCGGTGCGCTTCACCCCTCTGGGCAATGCCGTCGTGGCGAAAGCCCACCGGCTTCTAAGGGAAGCCGAAGAACTTTCCGACATGGTTCAGAGCGCTGGCCAACCCCTGGCCGGCGAAGTGCGGATGAGCGTGATCCCGACAATTGCCCCGTTCCTGCTGCCGCGGATGCTGCCGCGCCTGCGCCGCGAGCGTCCGCAGCTTAAGCTCTACCTGCGTGAAGAAACCAGCCAAGCTGCTCTTGAAAGTCTGCACCACGGACGCAGCGATTGCGTTTTGCTGGCGCTGCCCTTTCCCACCGGCGAGGTGGAAAAAGAGACTATCGAACTTGATGCGCTCTACGTCGCCTTTCCAAAGGACGACCCGCGTGATCCTCCGGCGGAAATCTCGGCCGACCTTATCGACGAAAACCGGCTGCTGCTGCTGGAAGACGGGCACTGCCTGAAGGAGCATGCGCTCGCCGCGTGCAACCGGGCTGAACTGCGCGCAAGTGCAACGATGATCGGCACTTCGCTGCACACCCTCGTGCAGATGGTCGATAATGGCCTTGGCCTCACCATGCTCCCGGAAATGGCGCTCGATGCCGGAATTCTGAACGGTACGCAGGTTGTTGCCCGGCCACTCATCAGCGAATCCGCCAACCGCGAAATCGCGCTGGTCTGGCGCAAGAATAGCCCGCGCGGTGAGGAGTTTCGCCTGCTGGCGGAGGAACTGCGCGCGGGCTAGTTCAATCCATGTGCTTGAGGCCCACCCGCAAATAATCCCAACCGGTAATCACGGTCAGCGCTGCCGCCGCCCACAGCGTTGTCAGACCGACTGTATGCGGAAAGTTGATCGTCAGCCCCGCGAGGTTGACGGTCCATTGCGGCAGAGCAACACCCAGGATCAAGGCCCCAAGGCAAACGAGTTGGAAGGTCGTTTTCCACTTGGCAAGGCGGCTGACCGGCACCGACACTTGCAGCCCGCCAAGAAACTCCCGCAAGCCGGAGACCGCGATCTCGCGCACAAGGATTACCAGGCCGGCAATCACGTGCATATCCCCTACATAAGGGCCGCGCAGGATACCCTGCGCCGTCAGGGTCAGGATCACCGTGGCAACCATAATCTTGTCGGCAATCGGATCCAAAAAGATTCCAAGGCGCGAAACGGCGCCGCTGGTGCGGGCCAAATAGCCGTCAAAATAGTCGGTAATGCCCATCAGTACGTAAAGCACGAAGGCCAGACCATAGCCAACGCGCCATTCAGGCCACCACAGCAGGAAGGCCAGCAAGGGCAAGGCAGCGATCCGCGAGAGCGTCAGAATGTTCGGCAGGGTCCACATCGCAACCCAAGCCTAGCCCGGATCGGGCCAGTGCAAAAGGGATCAACTGCTATTGTCCGCACTGTTTCTCCCGCTAGAGCAAGATAACCGCGCAATCCACGCAGGGGCCGCATGACCACCTCGACCCACCTGATCCGCAGCCGCCGATTCCTGCCGCTGTTCGTCACCCAGCTGTTCAATGCGTTCAACGACAATCTCTATCGCAATGCGATGGTCTTCTTCGTTGTCTACACGCTGTACAACTCGGAAGCGGCAGAGGGTCTTTTCAGCGCCGTTGCCTCGGCCCTGTTCATCGCGCCATTCTTCCTGCTTTCGGCGCTGGCCGGGCAGCTGGCCGATATGCGTGACAAGGCCCGGATTATCCGTGTCGTGAAGGCTTCGGAAATCGGCATCATGTTGGTGGGTGGCCTAGGCTTGTTGCTGGCCTGGCAGGGCTTGCTCAACCAGACTTTTACGATTGGCCTGATGCTGCTGGCATTGCTGGCGATGGGCGTTCATTCCACCTTCTTCGGTCCGATCAAGTACGCGATCCTGCCCCAACACCTGCATGAAGATGAAGTGCTTGCCGGCACGGGGTTGGTAGAGGCCGGAACCTATATCGCCATTCTTGCCGGGACGATCCTGGCGGGATGGATCCCGGTTGAATGGGCGGCAGCGGGCGTCGTCTTGACCGCGGTCATCGGCTACATCACCTCTCGCTATGTGCCCCCAGCTCCGCCACAGACCCCCGAACAGCCGCTCGATTTTCATCTGTGGCGATCTTCCATCGCGCTCATCAAGCATACCATGAAGGACCAACGGGTCTTTCTGGCGATCATGGCAATCAGCTTCTTCTGGGCTATCGGCGCGGTCCTGTTCATCCAGTTCCCACCACTTGCCAAGAACGTGATCTCGGCCAGCAAGGAAGTGGCCAGCCTGTTCCTTGTGGTCTTTTCGATCGGCGTATCGATCGGCTCCGTTTCGGTGAACGCGCTGCTGCGCGGCACGGTTTCGGCGCGCTATGCTCCTGTTTCAGTGATCGTAATGGCGCTGTTTGTCGTCGCGTTCTGGTGGGTTTGTCACTCCTGGCCTGCTCCTAGCGGTGACACCTTGCTGGATACGTCGGGTTTCCTGCGACAACCGCTGGCGATCCCGCTGATGCTCAGCCTCCTTGGTATCTCGGTTGCTGGCGGCATGTTCGTCGTGCCACTCTACGCCTTCCTGACCACCTTCGTCGATAAATCGGAAACCGCGCGGACCATTGCCGCCAACAACATCGTCAACTCCGGCGCGATGGTTCTGGGTTCAGTCCTCGCCCTGGGCATGAGCGCCGCCGGCTTGCCGATGGTCGACCAACTGCTGCTGGGCGCGGCAATGTGCCTTTACTCTGCTTGGCTGGGCCAGAAGCTTGTCCAGGCAGAGCGGGCCGCGCTCCTCATATAAGAAACGCACTTACCGCGACAAAGCAGGCGCAGTAGGCGAGCAAAAAGTCCTTCACATCCTGCTGATTGAGACGGGACACACTTCGCCGTTCGTCGGGCAGCGGCCCTCGCCGAATGTGCTGAGGTAAACTCGCCAGGAATGGGTGGCGAGCCCCCTCGTCGGTTAGAACCAGCGCGCGTCTCATGAGAGAGACTTTAACCAACGATTCACCGTTATGACAGAGACGTTTAAGCCCTTGCGCAATGGCTTCCCAAAGTGGGACAGCATTCCATACGATGATAAACGCCGAAGTCTCGTTGCCCCTTTCGGGCGCACTGGCTAAAACGCAAAAATGACACAACAGACCAGCATCAACGGTGGTCGGCTGCTCGTCGATTGCCTTATCGAACAGGGTTGCGACCGGATTTTCACTGTCCCGGGTGAAAGCTTTCTAGCCGTGCTCGACGCGCTGCACGACAGTCCACAAATCGAAACTGTCATTTGCCGGCAAGAAGGCGGCGCAGCATTCATGGCCTGCGCTGATGGGGCGATGACGGGCAAGCCCGGCGTGTGCTTCGTTACCCGCGGCCCTGGCGCGACCAACGCCAGCATTGGCGCGCATGTGGCGTTCCAGGATTCGCAGCCGATGCTGCTGTTTATTGGCGATGTCGATCGCGGGATGAAAGACCGCGAAGGCTTCCAGGAAGTCGACTTCACCACCATGTTCGCACCGCTGGCAAAGCTGGTCCTGCGGATCGACGATCCGCGTCGTATTCCCGAATACATCGCCCGGGCATGGGCGACCGCGATTGCCGGGCGTCCAGGCCCAGTTGTTATCGCGCTGCCTGAAGACATGCTGCTGGAGGAAGTAACCGGACTGGCTGCCCGCCCCGCCGTCGCGCGGCCAGCCCAGGCCATTTGCCCCGATGCAATGGGCACCTTGATGCGCATGCTCGAAGATGCCTGCGCACCCGTTGCAATCATTGGCGGAGCCGGCTGGCACACCAAGGCGCGCGAGCATTTCACCAGCTTTGCCGAGCGGGTCGGCTTGCCCGTTGCCGGAGCTTTCCGCCGCCAGGATGCCATCCCCAATTCCAGCCAGGCCTGGGCCGGCAACCTTGGATACGGCCCCAATCCGAAGCTGGTTGAGCGGATCAAGTCTGCCGACCTGGTACTGGTGGTTGGCGCGCGGCTCGGCGAAGCGACGACAGACAGCTACACGCTGGTCACGCCTGATCATCCCGGTCAGGTTCTGGTCCACATTCACCCGGACCCTGCGGAACTCGGCCGGGTCTATCGCGCCGACCTCGCGATTTGCGCCGACATGGCCGAGTTCGCCGAGGCAGCCGATCTTTGGGACGATGATATCGTACCATTTGATGCCGGACCTGAGGCGCACCAGCAGTGGCTTGAATGGTCGAGCCCCCTGCCCAACGGCCACAAGCTGGATATGGGGCAGGTTGTCGCCACCATGCGCCGGGAGCTGCCCGACGATGCGATTATCTGCAACGGTGCCGGGAACTTCTCGGGCTGGTGGCACCGGTATTGGCACTACAATGGCTTCCCCAGTCAGCTCGCGCCAACTGCCGGGGCCATGGGCTATGGTGTTCCCGCGGCCGTTGCCGCCGCGAAGCGGTTCCCCGAGCGCACCGTGATAGCCTTAGCCGGCGACGGGGACTTCCTGATGAATGGACAGGAACTGGCCACGGCCGTGCAATATGGCTGCGACCTGTTGGTCGTTCTGGTCGACAACGGGGCCTATGGCACGATCCGAATGCACCAGGAACGCGAGTTTCCGGAGCGTGTTTCCGGGACTACGCTGCATAACCCCGACTTTGCGGCACTGGCGCGGGCCTATGGCGGATGGGCCGAACGGGTGGAAACCAACACCGAGTTCGATGCTGCGCTGGCAGCAGCCAGGAGCCGCAAAGGTCTGCGCCTGCTACACCTTGTAATCGATATTGAGCAGCTCAGTGCCGGCGGGGCCAGCGTTTCAGGTTTGCGTGCGAGGGCAAAGAGCTAGGCGTCGCCGGTCAGCTTAAGGATATAGTCCCATTCCGAAGGCTTTACCGCCGACACGGACAGGCGGAACTTGGTCAGCAGGTCCATATCGGCCAGCGCAGGATCCGCCTTTATTTCCTTCAGCGTAACCGCGCGCTTCAGCTTGCGAACGGCCCTCAGCTTGACCGCTGACCACCGCCCGGTCTCATCAGTCGGGTCAGGAATATTGGAAGCAGTTATCTCCGCAATTCCAACGATCTCCACACCAATATTCGAGTGATAGAAGAAGATCAGGTCACCCGGCTGCATGGCCCGCAAATTGTTGCGTGCAGTGTAATTGCGAACGCCGTCCCAGGTCCCTTCACCCTCTGCGACCAGGTCATCCCAGCTGTAGACATCCGGTTCCGATTTCATCAGCCAGTATGATTTGATTTTCGTCATGCCAGAACTCGCGAAAGGGTTTATGGGGCGGCCCATTGCCTTAGAATCTCGAAAGCGTCCACTCCATGTCCCTGACTTCCCTCCCCGTCCTCTCGCTGACCATGCCCAAGGCCGAATTTGCCCAGGCCATCGGGGAGAGCTTCCGGACCTTCGGCTTTGCCATGGTCAAGGATTTCGCGATCGACCGGGATCTGATCGATCGGGCCTGGAAACTGTCGGAAGCGTTCTTTGCCCTGCCCGAGGACGAAAAGCGCAGCTACCACAATCCGGCGATTTCCGGTGCCCGCGGCTACACGCCATTTGGGGTGGAGATTGCCAAGGATGCCAAGCACCACGACCTGAAGGAATTCTGGCACGTGGGCCGCGATCTGCCCGAAGGCAGCCCGCTAGCCGACGCCTCGATGCCGCCGAATGTCTGGCCAGACCGCCCGGAGGGATTCAAGGCCGTGTTCTCCGAGCTTTACCGCCAGTTCGATGAAGCCGGAGCGACGATCCT
>JACCEA011656330.1_pt1 | contig 11078 bp, 8 predicted proteins | sample 7449851 | NCBI WGS metagenome assembly JACCEA01 (sample SAMN15323453, study PRJNA562643) | freshwater metagenome | isolation source: river surface water | place: USA:Blue River Watershed | collected 2017-08-18 | reverse complement strand
TCCTTGAGCCGATTTCCACAAAACTGGTGGTGTCTCGTTGTGTTTGGTGTGCATGTCCGCCTGACGGAAAGCCTTAAAAACCACAGGTGCTACCTCCTTGAACCTATGGGTTCAAGGCCAGCTTGGTAGCGGCATTTCGGGGTATCTTATTTCCTTTCTGTTGTTCCCCTGTAATTCGTGTATTCAAGGCTAGTTATGGCCGACGCTTCAAACCCTATCCCCGAGAACAACCAAAATAAAGCCCTGTTGCGTCAGGAATTGCGCCAACGTCGCCGCGCGCTGAGTCCGCCACAACAAGCCCAGGCATCAGCTCTGCTTTTGCGCCACCTGCTGCAGTTTTCAGCCTTTATGCGTGGCCGTCATGTGGCGCTATACATCGCTAATGATGGGGAAATTGACCCGGGGCCTATCGCCCAACGACTGTGGCAAATGGGCAAACGCTGTTATTTGCCCGTATTGCACCCCAGTAAAGTACGCGAATTATGGTTTGTGGAATTTACCCCCAATACCACCCTGATTCCGAACCATTTTGGCATTCCGGAGCCGGATCATCGTCACGCGCATAAAATGCCGGCGCATTTACTGGATGTGGTGCTGATGCCGCTGGTGGGTTTTGATCGCCGAGGTGCGCGCCTGGGCATGGGTGGTGGGTTTTACGATACGACCTTCGCGTTCAAACAACAAAAGCCAGCCAGCAAACCGGTATTGATCGGTCTGGCCCACAGTTGTCAGGAAGTGGAATCACTCAGTGCCGATAACTGGGATATTCCCCTCGCGGCTATCGCGACCGAAAAAGAAGTCCTGCAAATCCAGCCCCTATAAACGACAACTCCCGCCAAAGCGGGAGCTGGTTACCAAATTCCGTTTACTGCTTAACCTGTCAGACAGGACTCATTTATCAGACATGGAGTCAACGGCGGCCTCAGCAAAAGAAACCAGCGCATTAACATCCACGACTGTGATGCAGACTCCCAAGCAAAACAAAAAGATTACGACTGAGAGAACATCGACTTTCATGGCTGTACCTTACTTTTGACTGCAAATTGCAGCCACACCTTGCGCGTTGTTATTGGAAAAACACGATTGGATCTTCCACCACAAAACAGCACAGGTACAAAAAGTAATCTGGCTGTGGCGTGCACTAATAATAGGCAGGGTGTTTCAGGAATGAAACCCGCGACAGGTTGAAATGCGCGACAATTTGCTCAAAAAGTCTCAAAAATCAGCAATTTTCCCGTTTTTCTTAGTGTTTTACATGAAGAAGCCCGAAGTTCATCAATGAAAACCAGTGGTTAGCGCATCCTTGCGCCGCGTCCACTACTTGCTGGTACTGATTGGGCGACTGGTGGATTCACCCAGGCGACTGCGCACCAATGCGCTTGAATTGCGCACACTGTCATTGCCGTTATAACCAGTCCAGCTCGCGCCATTATCTAGACTGTATTCCAGCTTGAGACCAGGTAATGCGCTATTTGCTTTCAATACACCATCATCGACGACGGCTCCAGGGGGAGGCAGATAGAAGCTCCCACCCAAGGCTGCCAGTTTGGGGAGCTCTTTAACGGCCAACTGGACGGAAAATGCGGCCCACTCCGCATTGCGCGCCTCGATGTTCGGCTTATCGCCCTCCCAGGAAGCTTTGTGCCAGGCACGCTCAGCCAACGGAATCAAGCGTGGATAGATCATCTCTTCCATTTGCTTTCCGGTACGAATTGTTTCGCTCCACACCTGGCCTTGCAGCCCACGTAGATTTTCCGGTTTTTCCAAGGCAGGCAAGGCCCGCCCTACCAATGCTTCCAGGTTCTTAATGGGTGCGCCCATGCGGGTTTTATCGGCATTGGCGTAGAGGTTATCCGGCATAAAACCAAATACCTTGGCAGTATCGGTGTAGCGCGCCGCCCAGTAGTAGCCGCGCTCTTCAGCGTTAGTCTCATAGGGATGATCAAAATACAAATGGGTCGCGGGCGACAAAATCGGCTCGTAACCCGCGTTCGCCAAGCGATAGGCGCGGTCGGCTACACCCCATTCCCAAATGTTATCCCAGGCATTGGCCAACACATGCTTGTTAGCAAACTGACTGCGGTTAAAGGTGTTATTGGGGTCGTACATCAAACCATCTTCCCAACCGGCCAGATCCAACCCGCGCAGCGATGTGATCGCCGAGATTTTGCTAACAAAATAGGGTTTGAGATCAGCAACGCCGGCAACGCCCTGCTCACCTTTGGCAAAGAGTGCATCACACGCCGGTGATGCCGTCCAGGAGCCTGCCCCTACTTCATCACCGCCCATATGGAAGGTCGCGAGCTTTGTGCCCGCTTTGCGATACATTTGCTGCAATTCGTAAATCACTTTATCGGCAAACGCGTAAGTCGATGGCAAACACACATTGATGGAATTATCGGTGTAACTTTGCACGGTAATGTATTGGGATTTATCTTGCGGATCAGATAACAAATATTGCTCAGCTTCGGCTTTTCTACCGGCCTTCATTAATTTTTTGTAGCGCGCTTCCATAGATTTCACGGCAGCACGCGCATGACCGGGCATATCAATTTCCGGAATTACTTCAATGTGACGCGCGCTGGCATATTTTAAAATTTCAATAAAATCTGCGGTGGTGTAATAGCCATTTCCCGAACCTGTTTTGTGTGGGCCAGTCCCCAGCTGCGTAAGCAAACAGCGTTGTTCACTCAGATCAAAACAGCGATAGGCACCTATGTCTGTCAACTCTGGCAAGCCGGGAATTTCGATCCGCCAACCTTCGTCTTCGGTTAAATGCAAATGCAACTTATTGAGTTTGTAGCGTGCCATTTGCTCGATCAACCGCAGCGTATATTCTTTGCCGTGGAAATTGCGCCCCATATCGTAGTGCATACCACGCCATTGAAACCGTGGTGAATCCACCGCAGTAAGCTGTGGGATTGTGTAACTGCTCGCGGTTTGCGCGGGCAATAAACTCAGTACGCTTTGAATGCCGTAGAAAGCACCGGCGTTGTCGCCCCCCACAATAGTAATTTTATCGGCGCCGATTGTGAGTGAATAACCTTCGGCATTGCCGATCGATTTATCCACCGTTACTTCAATTACCTTGCCTGATACCGGCAAATGATCCGCGACAGTTTTTACCGTTAAGCCATAGGTTTTTAATTGATCCGCGAAATATTTTGCTTCTCCGGTTAGACGCCCGGCAAAATGAATTTGCCAGTTACTATCCAACAGCGTTGTGTCTTTGCGATATTTAATTTCCGCAGGCGTTGGAATAATTTTCGCGCTGGTATCGGCTTTTATCGCAGCGGCATTTACTGCGAGATTATCCTGATAACGCGTCGCCGCTGTCGCGATTGGATACTCATCATTGCTCGCACGTAATTGTTGCTCAGGTTTACTAAATGGCTCGACAAATTCACTCAATTTTTCAGTATCGGTATTCGCAAAAACTTCTGCTTGCAAACCCGCCTGGGCGATAAACGCACGCGGCATAAAATCGGTGTAGCTAACCAAATGTGCGCCCGCCGTGTAAGGAACTTCCAGCTTTGCATTGGCCGCCAAACCTTTAAAGGCTGACGTCGGCGCTAACTCATGTAAATCACCCTGAACATGGCGCAAGCTCAAACCTTCCACCTGAGTGGAATCCAGTTTGCGCACCGAGTGAAAATAAATTTTCCAATCGCCGGCTCCGGCCGGTATTGCGGAAGCGCCATTGGTAATAGTGACGCGAGCTTGCGGTTTGGTAGCGAAGTTGCTGATCACACCAAAGCCCAGCTTGGTGTCGCGCGCGATGTCGTTCAGTTGTTGCTGGCTCAAATTGGTGGCACTGGCACCCTGCGCAAGTCCGAGCGCAAGCGCGAGCAGCGCAAGGCACGTACTGGTCGCCCTAAACGTTTGAATGGGTAATTTCACTAAGGTTGGCTTCATTCATTGGACTCCTGCCACATGGAATTGGGGTTGATAAGTCATCCAATAGTCATTATTGGCGTTAGAATTGTTCTGACAACGTTGTCCAGATTACACCAAAATCTGCAGACCGCCAGTGCCTGAACATAAATTAACCCTTGGAATAGAGGTAGATTAAGAATAGACGTTGTAGTAAAGAACACGCTGGAAAGAAAAAAGGGCGCCAAAGCGCCCTCTGTGGATCAGCTACTTGCCGATTAACTCAAGAAAAACTTAAACGCTTCATTCTGGGTCTCGTCCCAGAAGGGGTAATTGAGCTCGCTCAAAAATGTTTTCAGCTCTGCGTAATCTTTCTTGGGCACCTGCATGCCAACCAATACCCGCGCAGCGGCCGAGCCGTGGTTGCGGTAGTGGAACAGCGAAATATTCCAGCGCCCCGCCACTTTGGTTAGGAAGGTCATCAAGGCACCTGGACGTTCCGGGAATTCAAAGCGATAGAGCACTTCATCGGTAATCTGCGGCGCGTGGCCACCAACTAAATGACGAATATGCAACTTCGCCAATTCGTTTTCGGTCATGTCCACCAGGTCATAGCCCTGGGCTTTTAACTCGCTCACCAAATCAGCACGGTCCTTACCCCCCGCCGCCACCTGCACGCCAACAAAAATGCGCGCGTCTTTGGCATCGGCGTAGCGATAGTTAAATTCGGTGATATTGCGCTTGCCCAACGCTTTGCAGAATTCCTTGTACGCACCCGGACGCTCGGGAATAGTCACCGCCAGAATCGCCTCGCGCTGTTCGCCGATTTCCGTGCGTTCGCTGATATAACGCAGGCGGTCGAAATTAATATTGGCTCCACAGTCAATTGCGATCAGCGTTTGTCCACTGATGTTATGTTCCGCGACGTATTTTTTCAGCCCGGCAATACCGGTTGCGCCGGCCGGCTCAGCGATGGAACGGGTATCTTCAAAAATATCCTTAATACCCGCGCAGATTTCATCGTTAGTCACAGTGATGCATTCATCCACTGTCTTGCGCAAAACACGGAAGGTCTCTTCCCCAATTTGAGCCACGGCGATGCCGTCAGCAAAGATGCCAACCTGTGGTAACACCACGCGCTTTTTCTTTTCCATGGCAGCTTTGAGACACGCAGACTCTTCCGATTCCACGGCGATAATCTTGATCTCCGGGCGCACATATTTCACATAAGCGGAAATACCTGCCGCCAAACCGCCGCCGCCAACCGCGATAAAGATCGCGTCAATTTTGCCGGGATACTGACGCAGAATCTCCATCGCGATAGTACCCTGGCCCGCGATCACATCCGGGTCATCAAAGGGGTGCACGTAGGTCAGGCCTTTTTCTTCAACCAACTTTTTAGCGTGCGCTGAAGCCTCATCATAGCTATCACCATGCAACACTACTTTTGCGCCGCGCGCTTTCACCGCATCCACCTTAATGGCAGGCGTAGTCCGCGGCATTACGATAGTGGCTTTAATACCCAAGTGCTGCGCGCCGAGCGCCAAACCCTGCGCATGGTTGCCAGCCGAGGCAGCAATGACCCCGCGATTGCGCTCTTCGTCGGAAAGCATTTGCAGTTTGTTGTAGGCGCCGCGCAATTTGAATGAAAACACCGGCTGCAAATCTTCGCGCTTGAGCAACACTTTATTGCCGGTGCGGACCGACAGTAAGCGCGCTTCATCAAGCGGGGTTTCGACCGCCAAATCATAGATTCGGGCGTTGAGGATACGTTTTATGTAGGATTCAGGCATAACCGCTCGTGCTTTTACCAAGTGAAAAAAGTCGCCGCAGTGTAAACAATTTGCCCGCCGCTGGCACGGCGATATCCGTATAATGCGGCAAGTTTTTTAGCCTAATGAAGAACTGCTCCCGGGTTCACTTTTTTTCGAGACCACCATGACACAAGATCAACTCAAACAAGCCGTTGCGCGCGCCGCGATTGAATACATCAAACCCAAGTTGTTTAGCGACTCGATTATCGGGGTGGGCACCGGCTCGACGGCCAACTTTTTTATCGATTATCTGGGCGAGATCAAATCCCTGTTTGCCGGCGCCGTTGCCAGCTCCGATGCCTCGGCCGAGCGCTTGAAAAAGCTGGGTATTGAAGTGCTCGACTGTAATTCGGTGAGCGAGTTGGTGGTCTATGTCGATGGTGCCGATGAGAGCAACGCCCAACTCCATTTGATCAAAGGGGGCGGCGCCGCCTTGACCCGCGAAAAAATTGTGCGCGCCGTTTCCAAAGAGTTTGTATGTATCGCCGATGGCAGCAAATGGGTGGACGTGCTGGGCAAATTCCCGCTGCCCGTAGAAGTCATTCCCATGGCGCGCTCCTATGTTGCACGCGAGCTGGTAAAACTGGGGGGCACACCGGTCTATCGTGATGGGGTAGTGACCGATAACGGCAACGTCATTCTTGATGTGCACAACCTGCAAATTGTTGACCCCGTTGGATTGGAAAATTGCATCAATCAGATTACCGGGGTAGTAACCAATGGGCTCTTCGCCGCACAGGGCGCGGATGTGTTATTGCTCGGCACCAACGAGGGCGTAAAAACCCTGTATCCTCGTTAAGCGCGATTAATAGCGCGCTAGCGTTTCGCAAAAAAGCGCCAGCTAATGCAGTTGGCGCATTCTTTCCTATACTCGAATAACCTTCCTTCGGTTCTTTCGGGGCATTTCTTATGTTTTCCTTTTCCAGCATCCAGGGTCGCCTGATTTTTGCCGTTAGCGCCGGCGTAATCTTATTTGTGATTATCAGTGGTATCGCCATCTCGCTGCTGAGCCGAACTAACACCGCCTACAACCAACTGATTGCCGGCGCGGTTACCCAGGAACGCAGCATCAACACCATGAACTTTAAATTTAAAGTCCAAGTGCAGGAATGGAAAAACGTGCTGCTGCGAGGGAAAGACCCGGCCAAACTCACTCAATACTGGAACCAGTTTGAAACCCTGCATAAAGAAATCCAGCAGCTGGGTATGGCGCTGAACAAAACACTGGATGGCGCGGCGCGCGAGAAAGTCGACGCATTCCTGAAAGCGCACAACCAGATTTTTGGCCGTTATAAGGCAGGCCTCGAAGCCTTTAAAAATGCCAATTTTGATCCTTCTGTAGGCGACAAGGCCGTTACCGGCATAGACCGGGAGCCGAGCGCACTGCTAGAGGAATCCGCAAAATTGATTAGTGACCGGGTAGCCAAAGATACGGAACACAACCTGGCCGTCAGCAACAGTGTTTCCATATGGGCCAACGCGCTGATTATTTTTGGCGCTATCTCGGTGGTATTCCTGGTCCTGCTTATTTTGCGCAAAAGCCTGATAGTGCCGCTCGCGCAAATCAATTCACACCTGAGCCTGCTGGCCGAAGGCAACTTCCGTCAGCCTTTGCATTTTTCGGCGTCGGGCGAACTGGGGCGTTTGAGCAACAGTATCCAGCAAGTGCAGCAAAGCATCGTAGAGGTAATTACTGCCGTACAAAACTCCATGAGTAGCCTGAGCCAAGCATCCAATGCCATCACGCAAAGTTCATCGTCACTCGCTACCTATGCCGATGACACTCACCATGCCACTGATCAGGTATCAGCGGCTATTACCGAAATGAGCGCAACTGTTCAAGAAGTTGCCGGCAATGCCAGCGGCGCAGCGGATGCGGCGCAATCGGCGGATAACAATGCCCGACAAGGCTTAAAGGTTATGGACAATACCCTAAACGCCATCAACCAGTTGAGCAACGAGGTCAACCACGTGGGTAGTGCCATGGCGCAATTAGAAACAGACACCTCCCGCATCGGTAGCGTATTAGATGTCATCAAAAGTGTGGCCGAGCAAACCAACCTGCTCGCGCTCAATGCGGCGATTGAAGCGGCGCGCGCGGGCGACCAAGGGCGCGGGTTTGCGGTAGTGGCCGATGAGGTTCGCTCGCTGGCCAAACGCACGCAGGACTCCACCGCTGAAATTCAGCAGATTATCGAAGCAGTCCAACAAGGCGCGGCCAAGGCCATGAACGCCATGAAGGTGAGCCAGGAAAAAACCGGTGTTACCCTTGAGATGGCCGGACAAGCGGGCCAATCAATTAACCAGATCACTCAATCCATTTCGGCAATTCTGGGCATGAATATGCAAATCGCCACCGCGGCCGAAGAGCAGAGTTATACGGCTGAAGAGATCAACAAAAACATTGTGAAAGTGGTGGGACTCATTAGCAATTTGAATCGCGATGCGCAAAAATCCGCGCAAATTGCACAGCAACTGGATGGCACCGCAAAAGGACTGGAAACCCAAATCGCCCATTTCACCATCTAATTGCCAACAGCTATCTCGCCATAAAAAAACCGGGCATTTCGCCCGGTTTTTTTCACTAAATCCCCACAGATCTTACTTGCGGCGACGCAGACGGCTAAACCCAATCAGGCCCAAACCGCTTAACAACAATACCAACAACGATGGCTCAGGCACTTCGACTTCAGTTTCTGGCTCTGGTGGAGTCCAGAAATAGCCGTGCACTTCGCGCAAACTGCTGTTGGTGTAAGACTTGGCATAAAGAGAACCATCAAAACCCGCTGCATCAAAAACGTTGGCGTTGGCAGCTAATACTGAACCGCGCACTGCCATGTAGTTGAAGTTTACGCTGGTGGCGTTATAGAAGTTCCACAGGGTGTTGGAGTAGTTCCAGGCACCAGTAAGGTTGGTGTTGGATACACTCACATTACCAGACACGTTGATAATCGCCTTGGTTGCAGAACCCAACAGCAATTCAATGCCCGAGTTTTGGAAGAAGATATCTGTAGCATTCAGATTGAAAACTGCCAAATCTTCGGTGCCGGTATAAATCAGTTTTACCTGATTGCCACTTACATTGGCGGCGGCATTCGCACTGAGGCTCTGATAGCTGCTCGCCAAGCCAGTCATTTCGGATGTCAGCGCTGTCTTTTTCGCAGACAGGTCAACACCGCCGGTTGTGCAATTTACGCTACCTACACAATCGATCTGCGCGCCTACACTCTTGGTACCGTAGGATGCAGTTTCGCCGTGCATAATTTTCATCTGGCCGCTGACGTTACCCGCCACTTCGAGACCATCAAAACTTGCCGGGTCGGCAGGTGTGAAATCCTTGTGGTTGAACTCAGACATTTGCGTAGAAACCAGGTTACCGCCCACGAAGGTTGCCCCTTCAACGTGAACTGCACCCGTGAGGTTTCCGCTCAATACCAGATTGTAATCCAGCAATCCTGCGCTTGCGGTCAGCGAGCACAGACTCAGACTGGATGCTGCTAACAGCTTGGAATAAAAGTTCATAAAAATCCCCTTGCTTGTAGTGTCGTCTTATTTTGCTTTTTCAGTACAGCAGGAAATGTGCCTATTTTATTTTCTTCTTTAAGATCAATTATTCGCGCCATTTAGTGCTAAGCGCATCACAAAAACGTGTCAATTTAACCGACAGTGATAAATTGACAGCGAAGGACATTATTTTATTGATAAAAAATTTCAATCATTATTTTTTATCAATCACCCACCATTTTTCAGTAAAAAAGCCACCGTTTCAGGGTGGCTTTTGGGCAAAACGCAGAAACGCTTACTGGTAAAGGTTGGGCAATTCGCTTTCAAACATTACAAAAGGATTATCGAGAAACGCTTTGAAATTATCTGCGGAGGCGTGCCCTGCATAAGGTGCATAAAACTGTTCGGCTTTTTCACGCGCGCTATTGGCATTACGCCACACCAATACATAGGTAATTAATTGCGCATCCGGGTCAGCCAACACCGGCCCAAGGATTCGGTCAGTCCAGAGGTTGGGCAGCTTCACCCCGTTGTTACCCGTTTCCGTCAGTGCGGCGATTTTGCGGCGTAATTGCGCGATTTTGGAAATACCGCGCAAGGCTGCGGTGAAATTGGCTTTTTGCTCGTCGGCACTGGCAGTGTTGGCCTCATGACCGAGATCCCAGTAGTTGTCCAATCCAATGACATCCACGTACTCATCCCCCGGGTACCCGTAAAAATAATCACTTTCGAATTTAGTCATGTCGATACGACTGCGATCGGGTGAGAATGCAAAAATCAGGTTGTGCTGATCTTTTTCATCGCGCAAATATTTCACGGTAAATTGATATAGCGCGATGTAATCCTGCTCGCTCGCATGGCCTTTACCCCACCAAAACCAGTCGCCGTTGTGCTCATGCCAAGGCCGGAAAATAATCGGGATTTGCTGCTCCTTGCCCTGCGCATTTGTCACCACTAAAGCTTCATTAAACTCGACAAATGCATCCAGGTATTTTTTCAATTCTTCATGCTTGGCTCCGCCCGGAACCAATTCGTGGACCGTCGGTGTTTTATCCCAGGAATTACCGCCGGACACCGGGCTGTACATATGCCAGCTGATGGTAATTACACCACCCCGGTTAAAACCGGCCTTAATCCATTCCTGCATTTGTTTGAAATTAACGCCGTCCAGATTTTTTTCATGGCCCAATTCCAAACCGCCAATTTCCCAGCCGTAAACCGCCGGGTTTGAACCGGTGACGTCGCGCACGTCGGAGCGATCCAGGTCACCCTCCCAATTAACACCATAGGCCAGGCTGTCTTGATGGCCAAACAGAAAATGTTTGCCGCGCAGTGCCGCCAGATTGTTGTAGAGCGCCACTGACGCCGGGATGGCATCTTTATCGATCAATTTAAACGGGCGGTTGGCAGAAGTGGAATCCTGCTCCTGCAACGCCCCCTCTGTCAGCACTAACGATGAGGAAGAAGGCGCAGATTGGTTGTCACAGCCGGCCAGACCCGCCAGGAGCAAAAGCGCTACAAGGGGATGAAAAAGAGAGGTTAATCGGGACATGAGAGCTCCTTACGGGGAATAGCGCAGAACGTGGCGTTTTGCAGGTTTGTTAACAGTGGTCGTTATTATCAATGTAACCGTTTTCATTTGGCGCATACTACCAGCCAAAAACCTGAACAGGCAAAAGTATCCGGCAAATAAATGTTGAGCAGGGCTGCTATTTTGCCTAGCCTTGCCGTTTATTTGAGTGACCGGCAACCTGTTATGGACTTTAGCTTTCCCGCCATCGGCATAGTGCATTCCTGTTTCAAGGAAAAATTCGGCATACCCCGTCAGCCGGGCTTAGCTCCGCTAGCAGAGGCGGAAATCGAAATTCTCCCACCCTTTGATGATAT
>JACCEA011620158.1_pt1 | contig 11079 bp, 4 predicted proteins | sample 7449851 | NCBI WGS metagenome assembly JACCEA01 (sample SAMN15323453, study PRJNA562643) | freshwater metagenome | isolation source: river surface water | place: USA:Blue River Watershed | collected 2017-08-18 | reverse complement strand
GACCATCGCCATTGTTCACTCTCGTAGCAACTTGAATACCAGAGCCAGATCTACCACCACTTTCGATGACTACAGATCTTGAAGCATCCGATGACAAGGTTACATGGGGTCCTGTGATACCCATAGATGAGCCAGTCATCGCAGAGAGATATGAAGAACTACTCGATACTCTAATCAACCCGCTCATCAATTCGCTGGAGCCAGAAAGGATTTCCATATGTCCACTTTCGTTGCTGGCGTCACTAGTTGCAAATGAAACTGTTCCACTGGAATCGCCGCCACTTGCTGACACAATTCTCACCGAGCCACCAGAGTTATCCCCATAGCCAGCTACAACATGGATACCACCAACGTTAGAGCCCGGTCCAGATGCGATGTTGACATCCCCAGACTTGCGAGCTGGAGAACTTGTGAATTCAACAATCCCAGTGTAACCACTCGTTGGCCCTGTTTTGAATTCAAGAGCACCAGAACTTCCTTGCGAAGAACTTATCCAAGAATCGATCCCAATATCTCCGCCAATTTGTTCACCTGTTCCAGCAGAAAAGACAACATGCTTACTTGAAAGGCGCAGTTTTGAATCTAATACTATAAAATCCCGATGCTGGGAATTCCCACTAAGTATAGTAACCTTTCCTTCTGAACTACCAAAACCAGCTTCGAAATTGATGGATCCACTATTTGACAGAGTTGATGCTCCACTTCGAAATGCAACTACTCCAGTGTCTTCACCCTGGGTGTCACCAGAACTTATCATAACGTCACCAGATGCACCTACAGCCTGAACACTACTAGAAACAACTACCACGGCCCCAGAACTTTTGCCATCTATTGACACACCAGACTGAATATCAACATTTCCACCGATTCCATTGATCGACACACCACCAGTAATGCCAACGTCTGTTGCTTTTCCAAACGCCTCACCTGCAGCTATGACAATATCACGGGTTTTTTCCGAAAATCCAGATTTAAAAACCACACTCCCACTAGATGTTGAAGATATTCCTGTGGAAATAAAAACATCTTCCGAAGTCATTCCCAGCCCAGAAGTAATTAAAACTTGACCTCCAACTTCTATCGACTCACCACCCATCGCAATAATGTCTCCACCATTAGGGGCGTCACCGCCCTTAACAAAAATTGATCCGGCAGAAGAACTTTTTCCACCTTGAATTATCACAGACGAGTGGAGAGATTCACTTTTTCCTGATCGGAACAAGACATTACCCGAGGCGTCTGACGCACCAGAAGAAACAACGACTTTTCCAGATCTTTCTTTTGCATTATCAGTGGCTACAACTACATCTCCATTTACTTGAGAACTTACCATATAAACACCACCTCTAGAGTCCATTACAATCGATGACCCGGATACAGAAGGTGAGTTGTCGCTGCGAACAACAATCTCACTAGAAAATGATTCGAATTGAATATTTCCACCAAATGCTGCCGAACCAGCAATAAAGTTGATATTTCCACTACCACGAGAAGCCGGACTCGTTTTAAAAACCATATCACCACTCTTCTCATTAGAAATTCCCACATCCAAGTGAATGCTTCCAGATTCATGTGGACCGATACCAGTGTGGACAGAAACTTCCCCGGACTTTAATGGACTGCTATTAGACAATATACTGACAAATCCACTCTGTCCACTAGAATCGGGAGTTTTGAAGACAATATTACCACCTAAATTACTACCAGCGCCGGAGCGGATATGAACATTATTTGTTACTTCGCCTTGTGATGTCGACTTCCCTGCAATAAACGATATTGACGATCCGAACTCTGCGTTTCCAACTTCTAATGCAAGTGAGCCACCTTTACCAAAAGTTGATGATCCTGGAATTAGAGACACACTTCCTGTACTGTGAGTAACACTTTCTCCTGTGGAAAACTTCAAAGATCCAGTTGTCTGCTGAGATTCAGTGGACATTACATCAACAATATGCGATGCGCGGATTTCGATATTACCGGAACCACCAAGATTGTGAATAGAAGCCCCATGAGAGGGTTGTGAGGACCCAGAAAACCCAGTGGATGCCATGATGGAACCACTACTGGCCGGATATATTTCATGTGCATCACCCGCCCCAATATAAACGTTACCACCCGAAATGTCAGCACCAATGACATTCCCAGAAGATAGCTGAACATCCCCACTGTTTTCTTGAGCATCTCCTGACTTAAAAGAGAGCGAACCTGATCTAACACTGGACAATCCACTGATAATGTGCAGATCTCCGGAACGAGAAGAGCTATCTGCAGAAATGAACGAAAGTGATTCACCCTGAATTAGTAAACTTCCACCGCCAAATGCACCAGACGCACCAGCATCCAAATATACACCACCACCATCGTGATGGTCGCTGGATCCAACAATCAGTTGTATATCACCACTTCCAACAGAAGAGCTACCTGTCGAAAATTCGACCTTCCCACTGTATCGCCCGTTACCAGAAGTCACAGAAACTGAACCAACTAGTCCAAACCTAGAAGTTGCACTCGCGATCGAAATATTTCCGCTACCAAGTCCACCAAATCCAGATGACAAGGAAATACCATCCCCTTTGTTATCAAAAGCGTGGTCGCCAGATTGGATATCAATATTTCCACCATGCATCGACGTACCAGTCGCAAAGCGAACATCGCCGGACACTTGTGCCTTACCACTTTCAACAAATATATCACCAGAAGATCCCTTTGATATACTTGTAGTTATAGCAAAGAATCCACTACTTCCCTCGGATTCCCCAGTTGTCAAATGAATTGGTGCACCATCTTCTGAACCATTTCCTGTGGTGAGCTTAACATGGCCACCCACATCACTGATTGAATTTCCACCGCTCAACATCACACTACCTCTATAGTTAGCATTTGTTATGGAATCCCCACCCCGCAAGGACACATCACTACCCCCACCATTACCCGAAAGAAGATGAATAGAACCCGCCACCTTATGTGCGCTATTTCCCGAGGAAACAACTATCGGGCCACTTTCTGTTTGGGAATCACTGGATGCAATTAAAACATCTCCCGAATTAACACCAGATGAACCAGTGGAGACCATCACGTTTCCGCTTTTTAATTTTGAAGCTCCGGTAGAAGTATGGACATCACCTGATCTGATCTGACTAAACGACGATGTAATGAACATACCTTCGGAAGCAACTCCACTACCCCCCGAAGTTAACGCTACATCTCCACCACCAAATGCATCAGCAGCACCACCATGGATTTGCACAGAAGATCCGCGCAGACGATCTGTCCCACCAGCCAAAACGACAACAGAGCCTCCATTAGATTTACTACTATCACCACTCCTGACAGTCACAGCTCCTGTTGCCGTTGTTCCATTACCTGTTCTAATCAATACCGACCCAGATTCCATATTTCTATGCATGGCTGAAATTAAGGATACTTTACCACTGGCGTTTCCATCAGATACTCCAGATGCTATATGAACACCGCCACCCAGAGTACTGGATAATCCCGCTCGTATAGAAACATCACCTCCAACATGAACAGCACTTTTACCACCAATAAAATTTACATCTCCACCTGAGCCTGCAGTATGCTTGACATGATCATTAAGACTGTTCCCACCAGCAAAAACAACGTCGCCACCAATTTTTGACGATGTTCCAGCGGCAAAAATAATATTCCCACTTGTACCGGAGCTCCTACCAACTTCCACCATGATATCTTCAGCAGAGGAAGACGACGACGTAAAAAATTGCACGGAGCCACTATTGTCCACCGCTGAACCAGAATTGATAACAACGTCACCCGAGCTTTTAGATGAAGTTTCTGTTTTCAACAAAATGTCACCCGTTCTACTCTTAAGACTTGCTCCGGATGTAATCACAATAGCACCACCAGTAGCACCTGCTGAACTACCACCATGTAATTCAATATTTCCTCCTTCACTTGTACCGGACCCGCCGACCAACAACACTTTTCCCCCAACACCGCCATTGTAGAGTGAAGGATTGCTTCCATGACCGCCCACCAAATTAATGTCACCAGCATGCGCGCCAGATTTGCTGGTATCCCCAGACGTCAAAATTACAGCGCCACCACTATGAGAAGCAGAATTCCCAACATGAAACAACAATGATCCAGCATTCATCAAAGATTCCCCAGTTGTAATCGTAAAATTGCCACTTGTTCCACCATCGACATCACCCGTCCTCAACAAAAGAGGGCCAGAAAAACCAGACATGCCAGATTTAGCTGTCTTGAGCTCAACATTTCCGGGCTTGTCCAATCCGAAACCAGAGATCATACGCACGGATCCTCCGATCTTATCTTTTGTTGACCCCCCCAACAATTTAATCGAACCCCCAGAACCGGATCCACTGGCCCCCACTGCGACCGCAACATTACCGCTTTTACCCACAGTCGTAGTTGCAGTGGAAAAATAAACAGCTCCAGATGAACCATCATATGTGGAGCCCGATTGGATTTGAACATTCCCAGTTGATCCATAATCTCCACTATCGGACGTCGACATGGCCAAATTTCCTGATGCACCATTGTTGCTGAATCCTGATTGCGCTACGAAGTCGCCACCAGAACCAACGGTGGATATTCCACCTGATATCTTTACTGTTCCACCATTATCACCATCATTTTTCCCCATTCCATTCCCACCACTTACATAAATACTCCCACCTGTAGCCCCAGAATTTCCATTACTGGAACTCTCTCCACCACGCAAGACAACATTACCACCACTCGAAGCACTGGACTCAGACGATCCTGCTCGTAATTTCAGACGACCACCAAGCTGATCAAAACTTCTTCCGACTTTGGCAGAAAAATCTCCTGCAATATATCTCGACTCACCAACCTTCATTTTTATGCTGCCAGAGTTATCAGAAAATGCAGTGCCTGTATTCAGAGATATGAAACCACTTGAACCGGTAGAACCCTCTGCCGTATGGAAGATAATAGTACCAGATGACGTGACCATGCTGTTACCAGAAGAAAAAGAAATATCTCCTCCTTTAGCTTGTTGGCTCACACCCCCACCAAGAATAATTGAACCACCATCGCCAACAATTGTTGAACCCACTCTAAATGCTATGTTTCCAGCTGAATTGCTCATCGACATACCAGTGCTAATTACAACCGCACCAGAGGTTGTTCCAGAGGCACTCCCTGTCTGGAAATTCAAATCACCCGAAATACCTCGAACACCAGCATCAGTAGATGAGACTGAAATATTGCCAGAAGATCCTATTTCACTTTTGCCTGAATATAAAAGAACATTACCACCATAACCAGAGTATGAAGCACCACCTACAATAACAGCACTACCAGCATTGTCAGCAACATTCAGTCCATGTGCCGTGCCAGCAATGAAATATAACTTACCCCCATACCTTTCACCATCACCGGCAAATAACTCAACTGATCCGCCTTCTTTTGCCGCATCGGTAGTAGACCCCGCTTCAAGGTATATACTGCCACCATCAGAAATGTCCCCAGAGCCAACAGAGAGAATGATCTCACCACCAACTCCATTTCGCGCATCCCCGGAACTAATCTTCACCAAACCCGTATCTCCAGCGGTGGAACGACCAGAAACAATATTTAAATTGCCACTCACACCAGACATTACAGAGTTACCGGTCTGTAATTCCATATCTCCAGACGAGGCATGTTCACTCGAAGCAGAGAAGAACTCGATACTTCCGCCGAACCCAACGGTTGCAAAACCACCACCCAATGAGACAGCTCCTCCCATTGAACCGAATCCCTTCCCACCACTTACAACAACATTCCCTCCCTGTCCACCACTCGACGAATCAATATTCAACCCATTGCCTGCAGTCAACAAAAGAGAACCCCCTGATCCTGACAGAGAATTAGAATCACCGGCAGATACTTCCACATTGGCCCCTTCACCAAACCCGCTCCACCCAGGAAAAATATTAATGGATCCAGCACGACCATTTGAAGCTGCTCCAGACTGCAGAACGATATTGCCCGTTGGCGCATTGATTGAATCACCAGTGCCAATTGAAACTTGTCCAGAACCTCCAATAGCTTGAGCATTTGCGGAATGAACGTAAATATCACCACTATCGAGAGAATAGCTTTCCCCAGACTTTATCTTGATCATACCACCATTATCACTGATCCCACTACCACCGCCAATATTGAATTCTCCACCTGGTTGAGATACACTGGTTCCAGGAGAAACCAAAACAGTACCACTTTCTCCATTCGATGATACCCCAGCAGAGATTATTACCGAACCACCGGTAGTTTTACCACCACCACCATTGACAACCACAGAACCACCAATCCCATCTTTAGAGTGACCTCCGATAAATGTCAAATTTCCGGCATCGGTTTGTGACATACCTGATGATATTGATAAAGTTCCACTGGAAGACGAGACACTGTTGCCTGTTGATAAAATGACATCCCCGGAAGATAAGCCGGTATTCCCACTACCAACTTTAATTGTGCCCGACCCATTAGACGACGCAGTAGAACTGATAGTCACGTCTCCAGATGATAAATACTCTGATGGGCCCGATAAGATGTCAATGGAACCACCAGCAGATTCACGACCAAATCCACCATAAATTGAAACTCCACCTGCTTCACCATCAATGGTTGCCCCTCCAATAACTTCTACATTACCAACCAAACCAAAATCACTATCACCTGTATCAATACGAATTGCACCAGATGAGAGATATGCACTCGAACCTGTGGTGGTAACCACACTACCACTTGAATGTGCGCCTTGGACAAACCCTGAAGAGAGTAATACTGAACCCGAAGATGTTTGAGTGGAGTGATCACTTTCCAGGTTAACGTTGCCATTGTTTGTACCACTGACCGCCATCACGTTCCCTCCTTTGTGCTTGCCTTTCCCGCCATCAATAACAACCGCTCCTCCAATATTAGCAGTACCCGCAGTAACGGTCACACTCCCTCCAACAGAAGATATATCAGACGTACCTCCTGCAGTAATTTGCACTTTTCCTCCAGCAGGAAACTTTGATTCGCCAACACTGAGAATAATTGCGCCAGCAGGCCCATGTAAGGAAGATCCAGTCTGAACAGAAAAGCTTCCAGACAACCCCAAGGTTGCTTTACCGGTGGCCATTTTCAAAGTACCGGAGGAATTTAATGAGGAGTTTGATCTTAAATAAACAGATCCCGACACAAAATTATTTCCACTTTTACCAGATCTGATAATTACCGACCCACCAGTTGAGCGAATCGATGAGCCAGAAGTCATCTTCACACTACCTGCTTCATCCTGGGCTGCTCCAACAAAAAAATACAGACTACCCGAAGTTACATCTGCATTACCGGTATCAATATGAATGCCCCCCGAGAGTGATCTAGCACTTCCAGTTTCAAAAATAACAATCCCAGATGCTCCTGAAGAGGAATCGCCTGATGTAACCATAACAGGACCACTTCCCATCGCATCGCTTTCCCCCGATATTATTTTTGTGTCACCGCCAACGCCTGTAGCTGATGATCCCCCAAAAATGTTTACATGGCCTGCATGATATTCGATACTCTTTCCACCTTGGAGCTCCAAGTTTCCACCACTACCAACGATTGAACCAAACTTGTCTTCCCCAAACCCGTCACCGGAATTTATTAGGACATGCCCACCAGTTCCAGCGGTTTCATTCAAACCAGCACCAGCATTTAGAGCGATATCCGAGCTGGAATCAAATGGGTGTTTGGTATCGGCAGACTCGACCAATATTGCATCTGGACTTTTCACGTAAAAAGTGGTGGAGTTAAGAGCCAACTGATAGCCCACAAGTTCCCCATCACGCAAAGCAGATCCTGTGCACAATTATTTTCAAAATAATATGTCAAAATATATTATAAAATAAAAATACAATTACCTGATGCATAAATATTGCCACCCCCGAAAGTCTCATCTGGTTGAATGACCAAATTTCCCGTAACCGTATTATCTACTCATAAAAATGTGATTACCATCACTCAAAAATACAAAAAAAAAGTTGAACAATAAAACCTGAATCATATGTAGATGGACAAGGAGGGTCGAAGACGATACCACTGCACTCACGGGACAACGCTTCTGACATTGAAGTACATTGACGATCGGTGGCACACCATGCACATTGCTCATCAATTGCACAACTAACACAATCTGAATAAGAATTGCATTTCAAAGAACCTGAGAAAGGTGAAACAGAACGGCACAATAAAATTGTAAGATGAAATTCTTTGCAAACTTACCTGAACAGGACGAGGCTTGGAATATCCAGTCGGGACACCTGGCACCGGTGGTGGGTCCCAGATCGTCTCCTTCCATACAATCGAGGGAACTTGGACAAAAACCACAATTTTCAACCTCGGTACAAGATATGCAGTGAGGTTCATAAAGCCTTCAGTAGACAGATAAATACAAAATAAAGTGAACAACGAACAATTTACCTGATGTCTTTGTCAAAAAGGGAATACTGCGCACAACTTGTGGCAGAAACAAATGAGCCACAACTGATGAACAAAAGTTGAAGACCAAGCAAAATTCCAATCATTTGTGAGATGTTTCACTCCTCAATAATCTCTGCAGTGGTCTTCGCAAATTTATGGGCGATTGCTTTGCCCGCCGCTTCTTTAATTAACAAATTATAATTCACAACGAAAGAAAATAATTACAAAAACTTGTCAACAGCTTTACAATACTATTCACTGACAAAAACGCATACAAGCATACAATATCTCACGTTTTGTGCCCTGGTATTGTAGCAGAATTATGAATGAAACCGGTGGAACGATGCTTGCATGGATGAGTTGGCCTTTCAAAAATCATCTTGCCAGTTACGTGATCTACAGTCGGCAAACTCAAAACCAGCCACAGCTCTGTGGTTTTGGCGCACAAAGCTATGTTTAAGATTGGTTGAATAATTCGGTTTTATTTTATGATCTTCCTGCCTTGCTATTTTTGCTTGGCGGCCCTTGTAGTTTGGAGTTTACAATAGTATTAAAAATTTTAAAATAAAAATCTTGAGTGATACATGTGTATAATCTTCTGGCCATCTTCGCAGATACGGAACCAATCATGGCCAATTTAGTCACTTTGGAATCAATATATATGGCAGCACGGAGAATTAAGGGTCAAGTGCGCGTTACTCCTTTTCAGCCTTCTCAGAGATTGAACGCCCTATTAGGGGCCGAAGTTTTCATGAAGATGGAGAATATGCAACATACCGGAGCTTACAAAGAACGCGGCGCACTAAATAAATTAAGTTCCTTGACCAATGAAGAGAAGTCAAGAGGTGTTTTTGCTGCTTCTGCTGGAAATCATGCACAAGGGTTGGCTTTCCATGCCGGGCGTCTGGGTATCAGTGCTACGATTTTTATGCCCGTTGGCACTCCAGTCATAAAGGTTACGCGAACAAAGAGCTATGGTGCCAATGTTGTTCTCACTGGTTCATCGTTTGATGATGCTTTTGATGCTTGCCTTTCTCATGTTACCGAAAAGGGCGGAACCTTGGTGCATCCTTTCGACGATGTTCATGTTATTTCTGGTCAAGGTTAGAAAGTGCCATACATCATCATTTATTGGCTGAAGTTTTGAACTACAGGTACAATTGGTCTTGAAATTATTGATGCAATTCCTGATTTGGACGTGTTGGTGGTCCCTGTTGGTGGTGGTGGAATGATAAGTGGTATTGCGAAGGCAGTCAAGCAGATAAAACCCAATATTAGAATTGTCGGTGTTGAACCTTCAAAAATACCTAGCATGAGAAAAGCTGTCGTTGACCACGATCTGAGTGTACATCCCGCTGTCACTACTATCGCCGATGGTATAAATGTAAGTTGTTGATTGGCTTTATTTATTATAAGGCTGAAGTTTCCCCGCATTTTATTTATATCTGTCCATTCAACTGCAAACAGGTCAGAAGAGTTGGTAAAATAACATATGAAATTTGCAAAGATTTTGTAGACGAATGGGTAACTGTGTCAGATGAAGAGATTTGTAGGGCAATCCTTTTCTTATTGGAAGGAGAAAAAACAGTGGCTGAAGGTGCAGGAGCAGCTGGTGTCGCTGCTTTGCAATCTGGTAAAATAAGTGATATTCGTGGAAAAAAAGTTGGGACAATAGTATGTGGTGGAAATATTGATGTCAATGCAATCGCCCAAGTTATCGAATGCGGATTGGTGGATAGTGGACGCAGAATTCGTTTATCAATGGATATTCCTGATAGACCTGGAGCGTTGTCAAATTTAATGGGTACCATCAGCAACCACCAAGCAAATGTGTAAGATCGCTGTTTTCTTTGAATGACCTATGTATGTAATTATTTGACGAAAATTTTCAATAGTGTTAATGTAAATCATGAGAGAACTAGAATGGCTTCGTTCGGTGCTGCACGGTAGGTTCATTTTCATTCTTTATATCTTACAGGTTACTTTGATATCCGTTCATCACAGAGTATTGATGACATTAGATGTACGAGACGAAAATCATGGACATGAAATCCTTAATACATTGCAAGATTTGTATCCAGATAATCATTCTATCACAATTGACAAACATTAACGGAAGCAAGTTGAGTATTAAGTTACAGATACACGAACAGCAGTTGATTGATATAAAACGCATACTGTAGCACACTGTGCTGACTGACTAGGGCTTAGGCGCCCGCCACACACAGCCCTCCGTGGCTATTTGCTATTTATTTTTAAATTAAGTTTACAATACTATAATTTTTTTACCGGTATAGAATACTCTAATTCACAACCGTCATGAAAACAGAAAATCTCACATGTCTCCATTATTCAAATGACATCAGTGGATAACTTGACATTGTGTACATGTCGCACATACACAATGCCTTCACGCACTTGTTGTGCGCTCGTGAATTTCCAATTCCCGTGCTGGACAATTTTATCTAACTTTCACTTTAGATATAATGGTCCAGCACAGGTATTGGAAATTCACGAGGGAGCAACAACAGAAAATAAAATTCCTTTTTCTTTATTTCAAGGACCAATCAACAAGTAAGATCAACCCACATTAGAACATACAACATAGTAGGGCGT